>Ga0307981_1003832_pt1 | contig 10991 bp, 13 predicted proteins | sample OrgLakmetagen987_FD_201849 | JGI IMG/M metagenome (GOLD analysis project Ga0307981, IMG submission 201849) | Saline water microbial communities from Organic Lake, Antarctica - #987 | ecosystem: Environmental > Aquatic > Non-marine Saline and Alkaline > Saline | place: Antarctica: Organic Lake... | reverse complement strand
ACGGCGGCTACAGAATCAGTGCCCAAGGCTGCTGCCAAGGCCAAGGCCCCAGTTGGCCCAGTTCGCCCGGTGAAGACCAAGGTTATTGTTGCCCTAATCGATCCCGTTAAAGCTGAGAAAACCAGCCGTGGTCTATTGGCGACGCGTCTTGCAACGGAAGCAGCCAATAGAGCCCTTGAGGTAGTTGCTGTGGGGCCTGTTCGACCGGTAAAGACCAAGGTTGTGGTTGCCCCAAGCGATCCAGTCAAAGCTGAGAAAACTAACCGTGGTTTATTGGCGACGCGATTTGCAACGGAAGCAGCAAATAAAGCCCTCGAGGTGGTTGCCGTTGGGCCTGTTCGACCGGCCAAGGTCAAAGTTGTTGTCCCACCGACCGATGCTATCAAGGCCGAGAAAACGGCCCGTGGCTTGCTAAAGGCTCGCGCTGATATGGAAGTAAAGACCAAGGCGCTCATGAAGCAACAGGAGGAGGAATTAATGGCGTCGCAACAGCAGCCTAGACCCGAGAAAGTAGAGAGTAAGCTTGCCGCAAAGTACGCGGCTATTGATGATGCGGGCGAGCGTGCGTACCAGATCTTGGTGGACCTTGGCATGGTTACGGTTAACGAGTAGACTGTTCCTATCGGTGAAAGGCTCCCGCATGTGAATAATGAAAAGAGGTGCTAAAACCATTTGTTATCTCTCGTAGCTTGTACGGAGGAGTGCGGTAGTAATTAGACAGAAACCTCGACCGGGTCCTTGATGCCGATCAAAATCTCACTGTCCAAACCGTTTTCGCGGAGAGGATCAAAGATGGATGCCAGCTTGACGCCAGCGCTCTCCAGTTCCGGCACCTTGGCCGAAGCTCCTTCACCATAAAAGTCAGCAGCGGCGGTAGACGACGTGTAGGTAATGACGCATTTCATATTTGCGCTGACAGCTGCTCGCAGACCCACCAAGCTGTCTTCCACGACGACACAACGCTCCGCACTCAAGCCCAAGCGTTTTCTTGCTTCATTGTAAATCATGGGACTTGGTTTTTTCTCATCGACATCATCACCAAGGATACAAACTTGCAGCTTGGCGACGCGCTCTGCACCCAAGGTAATATCCAAAGTCTTGACGGCAGCTGCTTTGGTGGCGGCAGAACAAACACCAACCGCAATTCGGGGGTCCGCCAATGCCTCGTCCATCAGTTCAATAACTCCCGGTCGAGCCTTGGCCTCGGTAGCCAGCAAGGTCTTGTAATGATTGGTCTTGAACTCTTGAAGCTCGTCAACGAGTGCCTGCTGCTCCGGAAGCGTCGCCGGCGCCGGCTTGTTGCCGACATTGGGAAAGGCTCCCGTGGTGTTTCGAAAGTGATAAAACATCTTTGGCTTGCCACCACCCACGGTATTTTGCAAAATATCGTAATACTCGACCGACCACACGACAGGCTCACCGCCAATGGTCAAGTCAAACTCCTTGAAGGCTTTGTTGTACGCAACACGGTGAAGCTCTTCCGTTTCGAGAATGACTGAAAGGGTTAAAGAGAGAAACAGCAGACGACTTGGTGAGTGTACACATTTTCCGTGAGGACGACCCTTTTGGATGACAACACTCACAACCCAACATTACTCATATGATTCCAATGGGATACCACTGTATATTGTAGCTCACAGAAACAATCAAGTAACAGCAACACCGACAGCGACAACACCAAACTCACCACCATCGCAGTCAAACAAGAGGGCGAACTCGTATTCGGAAGAAGCCGCCGAAAGATGCGAGTTGGATCGGATAAAGGCCGTCTTGGCGAAACGGGATGTTTGTGCAAAGGGTGCAAAAGCATTCACAGCAGCGCAGTGAAAGCCGAGAACGGCCAGGACCGACAAGAGGGTGGAACGCTTGGCCATGGTGAAGGCGTTTTCTCACAGAAAAGAAGTGAGATTCTCACAGAAAAGAAGTGAGAAAGGGTGAAAAAGATGACGTTTCGTTTTGTCGACTCGGGACTCGTCGAACCCTCTTTCAACTCCCACCACCACCGCACCGCACCGACCGCCGACAAAACTCGATTCGACCATGGTGACGCAGCGCCAGGGAACGCTGAAACTTCCCTACAAGTTAGTTGATGGCAATTAAATACGTGCCTTCAAGATGATTGAAGATGGTATAAAGCCAGAACCATCTTCTTTCAAACAAGCCCAAGCGCGCTATCGAAGGCAACCTCACGCCCCGGACCGTCTCGATGATCTTTCCGATTTGGTTGATTTTAGTCGAGGAGGAGACGACCGTATAATGACTGTTGATCTGAATCTACCGGAGAACGTAACCTGTTATAGAGGCCCAGTGTACGGCCTTCGTGATTTTCCTGGACTCTTGTACGCTCCACAAGCCCTTGCCGAATCGTTGCAGACGGACTTGGCCTACGCTGCCGTCTCCCAATACTGCGAAGCACCGCATGTGACCAACATTGACTCGGTACTACCGAAACCAACCGAAGAAGACAATGCGGATGAGTCCATGTGGGAACTCTGGAAGAAAACGAATGGTCATGGCTGCGGCGACGACAACGACGAAGATACGAAACAAGCCGTCTCGTCTAGTAGTGGCAACAAGAAAAAGTATCGCAGCTTTCGCAAGTTGTCGTGGGCCACCATGGGTTATCACTACGACTGGAACGCCAGAACGTATCACGAGGGTGCCAAGTCTCCCATGTCGGAGCAATTGGCAAAGGTCACGCACTTATTCGCCACAACATCCTTGCTGGCGGATGGTTCCAACAAGCCCCCTGTCAACTACACAGCAACAGCATGCATTACCAACTACTACCACGGCAAGTCCGTCATGGGTGGACACCGAGACGACTTGGAACTGGCACTGGACAAGCCCCTGGTCAGTCTAAGTATGGGTCGACCCGCCGTCTTTTTGATGGGTGGAAAGACCAAGGATTGCAACCCGGTTGTTCCTATTTTGGTGAGACCGGGCGACGTTTTGATCATGGGCGGTGACTCGCGGCTCAAGTATCATTCCATGGCGCGGCTTTTACCCAGCACAGATCTATTGCCACCCGTGAACGCCCGTTGTATCCCTCGGTTGGGGCAGCAAGTTGGCGGAATGCAAGAAGGAGAAGACGCGATTCCGACCCACGATCGGCAAGCACTCGCGTCCTTTCTCCAGCAGCACCGTATGAATATGAGCGTCCGACAAGTCTATTCAGACCAAGAGTAAAAGGAGCTACGGTGCTACACAGAGTGGGCGCAATTGGCTTTGCGGAAGCGTTCCTTGCTTTCTGTTGAGCAGCAATGAAGAGTCGAGGAGTCCACTGGCTACTACCAAGTACTACCGGTGCCCTTGCTTGCGTGTTCTACATTCGTAGCTAACTTGCGATGAAACGGAGAAGCGATTCTGGTTTTAAAGAGAGTACGCATCGATCTAAACATAATAGCTAATAAAGCACCTATGAAAGTTCAGCGAGTAGAACACATGCAAGCTGCAGTAGTACATAGAGTTTACAGTAGTACAGAAATAGAGCAAGAGGTAATCCTCGCCGGCCTGCTAATGCGAACAGTTGAGTGATATTCGAAAGAGCCGATCATCGAGCACGACGCCCCCGGAGTTCGTAAACACTTACACTTTGAAATTGCCTTCTCGGTTGAACGTCAGTTGATTAGCCTATTCTTCCGAGTCGAATAATTGTTAAATTTATTCATGACTGTATGTTACTACGGCAGTGAATTCTTGCCGAGTCTAAGTAAGTCTAATCTTTTCGATTCGAAATTTTCCATTTCACCTAAGTAGTTTCGCCATGAGTCTTCTGTGGGAAGCTTCACGGGAGCTTTCCCGGAAATTCCATCTAAAACGCGAGCCCGCAGTCTTGTGGACGGGTCACTTATAGTCGCCAACCCAGAGCGCTCCGTCACGTCGAGAGAGCGTGGACGGGGTTTCTCGCGTGGGTCGCTTCCCTCCACCGTGGTCGGTTGCATAAACCTAAACCTACCAAACTTTGTTCACCATAATACGAGCAAAGATGGCAGCCAACAACCCCAAAACACCATTGAATATGGCGAAGAACGCAAGGGATAACCTGCAAGCGTCGGCTCGTGAGTGGATGCGCAACTTGGAGGATGTAATATCCAAGAAGAACAGCGGCACAACCGACTCGGCATCACTCAAGGAGAGTGCGAATCCAATTGAAAGTGCTATCCGAACCATGTTTGGTTCCTGTACAACTGGAGCTGATTCATCAACGTCCCCTCCTTCCGTGAGAGAAGACACTTCGTTTTTCAACAGTCGCAGTCGCACCAGAAGCTTCTCCTCCAACAGCCCTCACTCTGCCAAAAAGAGCATTGCGCTGGACGGAGAGCTGCCGCTACAACAAAAAGAAGATCTTGGCGAACACATTTACGCACAACTCTTTTACGACGATCAAGCACGCGCAACCAAGGCCCTTTCCGCCTTGCGTAATAACGACGCTTACCCCAAAAACGAAAGGGCGTCTCCGAACACCAAGGTGCCAAAACCCTTTCACGTTTCGTCTCCCAGCCGCCACCACATTCCAATGGTTACTCCAGCGAGACCTATCGCTGCACCACCACTGGCTTCGGAAGAACTGGAAGTCCCTGGAACTCTTACCTTTGACGATTCCATTAGTGCCATTTCGGCACACACGCTCGAAGCCATGGCCCAGACTGTCAAGCACTCTCGCTCGGACATGACTCGAGACTCGTCGGTCTTTCAAGACATACCCGACAAGCGCGAGACGCTGGGAGCGAGTCGCATGCCTTACGACAGTCCCGCCCGTTTGGACAGATCACGGAGCAACCAGACTTGGGGAAGCAAGAACTCACGGAACAGCCATTCGACTCGGACTACCGAATCCAGTAGCTTTGAACACATGTGGAATCGGGAGGAGAAGAAGTACTGGGAACAAGAAACGGTCGAGCATCGTGACAAGAACAGCGTCAACCGAGAGTCGCGGTCTCAAAAGAGCCGCAGTCAATCCAACAAGGTATGTCGTTGCTTGCCACTGTTTACTTTGTGTAGTGTGTTTTGTGTTGGTCGCACTCGCAGTACGCAGTAGCAGTACGCTTGGATGCATTCACTCACACGTATTCCGTCTCTTTTTTCATTGTATTTTCAGGGTCGCAAGACAACACATGTCTCTACTCTTTCGACTCACAGCTCATCGGCGCATTCCTCTTCCGAGGTAAGCGCTCAAGGATTCGTTAAGCACCCCCACGATACCTTTTTTGACTCTGCCATGTTTGACCGTCCGGGGGCGAACCCTGCTGTGAACGGTCTGGTATTTGGCAGAACATCAGCCGTGCGATCGCACCATGATCGTATTGAGCACATTCTGGATCCCGCCTGTTTAGCAGAGGACACGGAAATGGCAGAGATTTGAATGCAAGTTGGAACCATTGTACTATTTTAACTTGTCATTTATATTGTCCAAATCATCTTTCTCGCTATCTAATAGCTAGTCATATTGTAGCAGCCTGACAAAGTCAAAGTATCAATCTCAGAAAAGCAAACAGAGATTCAGATCCACCCGACCACTCGACTTCCTTACAAGTGATCGCCGAGATTATGTGTTTTTGAGAATGGCTTATAAGGATGCGTGCATCTACAAGTTTTAGAAGTGGTCAAGCGTAGTCTTACTGTTTTATTGCTAGGATTCAAGAATACGATAGTTTTTGGAATCAGTCGGATGAAGCGCATTGTGTCGCTTCTTCTTCACCAGCAACGATTCGTACCCAAAGAATCCAAGGCAAGTTTGATGAAAACCACTCCTTGTTGGAACGTTTCATTTTGGTAATTGACATCTGGTATAAATCACTGTAGACTCGCGAATAAAAGTACGACGAGCATTGAAAGTCGTCGTACAACTTAATCAGGTCCAAAGCAACCCTCGTCCCCTCTGTCATTCTTCCTTGTTGACCGAGGCCGACCATTTGCTTGTCAAAATGGATCATCTGGTCGAGCTTTTGGCTAATTGCAGGGTTTTTACAAGCCCGACATGTGCACTTGAAGCTCCAAGACGTTGAATGCCATTGCACTGCGCTTGCATGGAAAGTTTGAAACGTGTATGAGTAAGTGATTTCTTTTCGCAGTAATTGCATCGTTGGCCACTAGAAGGACTTGAGGGATTAAGCCTTTCTCGTCGTCATATGCGTGGTAGCTATTCCCAATGCAGTCATGATTTACCCGGGAGAAAATCAAGCACAACCTCCCGATGTTTTCACGCTGATAATTGGCGTGGAAAGTAGAATCGAGTGGACTGACTCAAGGCCAATCTTGGCCTCTCGCACACTTTCTTCTTCTGGCATGGACGGATAGGGCGGTTGCGCCACGGGCCGTTCTACAAAGATTGTGCCGTTACGCTGAAAATCAATTTTAGCGAAGACGCCCAAGCCTTTGCCATGGACATGTTGCTCCTCTCGCGGTTTGGGACTTCAGGGTTTGCTGTGAACGCGGAGATGCAAAAGTACGATCGTCGCGCCAATGACGAAAATCTTCGTTGTTGTTTACGGACACGTATAGCTCGCTTTCTTTAAGGACCTCGCCGGTCGGTAACCCCCGAGCCTGAGACTGTGAGAAGATAAGTTTTCGTCCCAGGTAATAGTAGTCTAAATAGTCGGACGACTGCATGATTTGAACCAGCTTCTCAGCAGTTTGAATCAGGCGAGTCTTTATCGTTAGATTTTTGCGTGCCACGGAGAGCTCGACTGGAGGGGAACGACGTAAATGCCAGCATCCACAGCTATATGATAGTTAGAGAGACGTACTTGACAACACGCCACCGAGAGAGAAGCTTTCTCCTCACAGTACTAGATCATCTCCAAAGTAAGCTATCGGTACCGGAAGAGACAGAGTAGCTGCTCGTTGTTACAATTCTTCACACTTTTAAATAATCATTCATTCAAAAACCAAGTTACTCGCAGGGACTTAAATTGGTGGGAGTGCCTTCATAGGTGCGAGTTGCTCACAATGATACCTTCCACAATTTTGTGAATAGGTTTGCCCTTGAAGGCGATTTCATAAATCGTCTTGATCAATGGGAACGCAATGAGAACGCCACGAGACTCAAGGACAGCGTACACCTCCTTTGCAGTCAAAGTGCCTTGCAGTTTCTGGCCATTAAGAATGCTATCTTCAATCTCCCGCCACTTCTTTTCGCATTGCTCCTCGTGGTGGCTCAAAAAGTGGTGGGATTCAACAGCGTCTTCATTCGGGTTGTCGTTCAAGATATCTCCGTCGTCGTGGCGGTGGTGCTTGCGTGCTTGGGCAAAGGCCTCGGCGCATCGCCTGTTCCGTCCACCATAGCAAGTTGTAATAAGGTCAGCCATGCCACAGCTCTGCGTAAAGGTATCGTCTTCGACGCCTTCAAAGAACATGTGGCAAAACTTGGCCATCTCGCGAAGACCTACTCGAAGCAAGGCTGCCTTGGTGTTACCACCCAAACCGACGCCGTCAACAAAGCCTGCGCCGAGAGCAATGACATTCTTCAACGCACCGCACACTTCAGCGCCAGCAACATCTTTAATATGCTGGACGCTAAAGTTTGGAGAGTCAAACACTTGGCGGGTCAACTCATCGGCCGGAGGACCATAGCTAGAGGCCAGCGTCGACTCGCAGAAAAAACCTTCAGCCACCTCTGCAGCTACGTTTGCTCCCATTAAAACTCCGCAATGAAAGTCGCCGCCCATGGCCTCTTCAATGCCCTTGGAGATGAGTACGGGAAGCTTGTTTTCCTTGTTAAAGTCTAACAAACAAACAAATAGAAAGGTGCGGGTGGGTTAGCAAAAAGGGTAGGGTCGCAAAAAAGTACGCGCCAACATCGATCCCCAAGAATTCCGATGCCTTCGAACACCCGGAAAACAACCAAGAAACAGCACACGACGCGCGGCAATGAACCAGAATTCTCCCAACAGCCGTTCGCAGCTCGTCACCGGGTAAAAAGCACGCGGAACAACGACGGCCGTGAGGACCAATCGGAATATGCCCATGAAAACAACCACAAACAACAATCCAATACAGTCAACTTACCAAGTCCTTTGATCAAGCTCACGCCTCGACAGTTGGGGTGCGCCGATTGGCGAATGGTTGACATCAACCGTGGGAGAAACTGGTGCGGAAGCACAAAAATGAGAAGGGTCGCGTCTCGACACGCTTCCGCCAAGTCTGAAACAGCGATAATGTTGTCGGGTAGACGGATTCCAGGGAGGTACTTGACGTTCTCGTGCTTTGTGTTGATCACGTTGGTAAGCTTATCTTGAGAGCCATCTTCTAACTCGACAGTCTCTTCGAAAACCCACATGGGGACCTCGGTCTGGTAGTGCGAGAGTTTCTCGCAGTTACGACCCACGAGGGTGGCAATGGCTGATCCCCAGTTTCCGCTACCGATGATGCATACTTTCTCGAGTTGTTCAGAGCTTGTTTGAGGGTTGGAATCCATTTCACTGTGCAAGTTCTGATGGACAATGAATGACTTGGAACGTTGCTGACTTTGGGTAGTTTGTTTCTTCAGCGAGTGACCGGAGCTTGGCGATACACTATGAGTGTTTTTATTGGCGGAAAATACAGAGGGCAAGAGGGTAAGTAGGAGCAGTAGACTGTACGACCAGGAGAGCTGTTGGGTAAGGACGAAGTGCCGATGGATGTTGCAGAAAGTGAGAAAAATTGTGATTGTTTAAACACAACACGAAGAAAACGTAGAGCCAATCAGGTAGAGTGTCGACGTGGAAACGTCGTATGGGGCCAACCTACTGGCGTCTACGAGAGCCAGGGCTTGGGGTCACGCAGGCCAGGGTCACGAGCTGAGACCACGACTTGGACAAGAATGAGTCTGATTGGTGGGAAACCAATGGGATCTTTTGTCATAAGGAATGAATCCTCGGCAATTTCATGGGATCAAAGCCGATAATACTCACCATCTCAACCCTAGAGAGGTCCTAATGGAAGGGGATATGGTGTTTTCCGTTGATCCGATGCGAAACAGTGCTTTGATCGTCACAAAAAATGCACATTTACCGCTTCTTTGGCGTAGTCCGTCCGTCTCCCGTAGTCCATCGGTCTCGTTTAGACGAGCAGCGGCGCAACGCGCAATTCAGCACACAACATCTCTCTTGTCGTTGTTGTTTGGTGCTATCGAATCGAGACGACAGTAGTATACACTCATAGTCATGCCTTACCAGTCTACCGCTACCCTGTTCATTATCGGCGGCGCTTTTGTCGTCTCCAGCGGCCTGATCGGTAGCCTCAACTGGCTGTACGAAGGCAAGCGAAAACGCTCGATTGAGAAGGATCACTGGCGCCACCACCTCGAGAATCGCGACTGGGCTATCAAATCCTACTTAAAAGAGACTACTGCTGAAAAGTAAACGCCGTTGTTACCGTGACGGTAGATTGGTTCGACGGAAGAAATATAAGGCGAAAGATACGGTACGCCCGTGACGATGCAGCAGTGCGAAACTCCACTGCCATTGTGCGGTCTAAGAAGCGATTAATGATGTGAATACTAGAAAACGAGTTGATTACAACTTTACCTTGCTGGTATAGACGAGTTGGACTATGTTAGCTTACAGGATGGTTCATGGATTTTTCATGGTCCACCCGACGAGGGCGCGGCTAAAGGTTGGTTCCGCATTTTGCAACTAGCTCCTCCGGGTGCTTACGCGTACGCAAGTAGTTTCAAAGATGTGGGATGTTGGAGCCGAGAGACACAACCATGAAGATACCTGCTTCAACCACCAGATAGCGAGCCGTCTTGATCGTCCGAACCTCCCTCTATCGAGAGTAGTTGAATCTCTAGCGTCCTCGAGTATAGGTCCCGATTGTGCCTCTTTCAAATGCCGTCGAGATTCGCTAGCAGCATGCGACGCCCGACACTCTTGCTTCTCGTTGTTCTTTCCTGCTACGCGGGTTCCATCGTGGCCCTGGCTTCCTCTCCCCAACGAACCGTCTTGGTTACTGGCGGAGCTGGATACATTGGGTCACATACCTGCCTCGAGCTACTTCAAGCACCAGGTGACATGTACCGCGTGGTGGTGGTCGACAACCTCGACAACTCGTCCGAGGAGAGCCTCAAAAGGGTCCAGGCTTTAACAGGGACCGGCAAAGACCGCCTCATATTTCGCAACTGTGACATCCGGGACAAGAGAGGATTGAGCGACATTTTACAAGAGTTTCCCGATATTAGTTCTTGCATTCATTTCGCAGGCCTAAAGGCGGTGGGAGAGTCGGTAGCCAAGCCTCTCATGTACTACGAGTGCAACGTTGGGGGAACCGTCAACCTGCTCGAGTTGCTCGGGAGTCGCAACGTGAAAAAGTTTGTCTTTTCCTCCTCTGCTACAGTCTACGGTGAACCAGAGATGCTACCCTTGGTCGAAAAGGCCCGACTCCAAGCGACGAATCCCTATGGTCGCACCAAGCTCTTTATCGAAGAGATACTGAGAGACTGCCACGCGGCGGACCCTACTTGGAATACTTTAATTCTCCGCTATTTCAACCCCATTGGAGCGCACGCATCTGGTGAGATTGGCGAAGACCCTCAAGGAATTCCCAACAATCTCATGCCGTTTATCGCTCAAGTATGTGTCGGACGACGAGAAAAGCTTTCCATCTTTGGTGACGATTACGACACTCCGGATGGAACTGGTGTCCGAGACTATATTCATGTCGTCGATCTGGCCAAGGGTCACGTGGCGGCCTTGAGCAAGCTGTATTCGGATGAAGTGGGCTGTCGTGCCGTGAATCTGGGAACCGGCCAAGGTGTATCCGTCTTGGAATTGGTTGCCGGAATGAGGAAAGCCACGGGCAAGCCAGTTCCTTACACCATGGCTCCACGTCGCCCGGGAGATGTGGCGACTGTCTACGCAGATCCGAGCACGGCGAGTGAATTACTAGGATGGAAGGCTTTGTTGGGCGTGGACGACATGTGCGAGTCGACATGGAAGTGGCAATCCGCGAATCCGTACGGCTACAAGGAGCAAGTAGAAGAGATACAAGAAGCAAATTAGATCAAAGAG
>Ga0307981_1003830_pt1 | contig 10994 bp, 5 predicted proteins | sample OrgLakmetagen987_FD_201849 | JGI IMG/M metagenome (GOLD analysis project Ga0307981, IMG submission 201849) | Saline water microbial communities from Organic Lake, Antarctica - #987 | ecosystem: Environmental > Aquatic > Non-marine Saline and Alkaline > Saline | place: Antarctica: Organic Lake... | reverse complement strand
TCGGCCAATGGCTGTGATTCGATTATTAATGTGTCTGTAAGCTATTTGACTGTCGACACCAACTTTATAGAAGAGACGTTGTGTTTCGGCGACAGCCGGACTATTAATGGCACGGTTTACGATGTTTCCAATCCGTCTGGATTTGAGTCAATACCGGGAGGAAGCACGAATGGTTGCGACAGCCTGATTAGCATCAATCTGGCCTTTGAGCCATCAGTCTCTGGTACGCTGGCACCGGCCCTTTGCCCCGGAGTTTCCGTAACGGTGAATGGCGTTGTTTACGACGCGGGCAACCCCACCGGCACAGAAGTCCTGGAAGGTGCGGCTGAGAATGGCTGCGACTCTACGGTGAATATCATGCTGAGCTTCTTCCCTTCGGATACTGCTCAGTTGGCCCAGGTCCTCTGTGCGGGCGATAGTTTGACTATCAATGGTACCGTTTATGACCAGGCAAACCCCAGCGGAGCAGAACTGCTGGAAGGAGCGTCCGTGAGCGGTTGTGACAGCCTGGTGGTCATCGATTTGTCTTTTCAGCCATCGGTCACGGCGGAGCTTACCGGCCCGGGCAGCATTTGCCCCGGAGATTCCGCCACACTTACGATCAACCTTGCTGGTGCAGAGAGTTTTGATTTTAACCTCAATGACCAGAATGGCCTTCTTGAATCTTTCACCGGTGCAGCTAATATGGTGATGGTTACGGTAGGGCCGGCTGCTAATATGGCCTACTTCATTACTGATCTGGCGGGCAGCGGGAACTTTTGCCCGGCTATACTACCCGAGCCAGTTACGGTTGAGGTAACTGCCATTGACGCAACGCTGTCGGTAGCGGCAGATTACAATGGGTTCGGGATTAGTTGTGCAGGTGCAGCTGATGGTAGCCTGGTAGCCAGTGCGGATGGAGGTACGCCCCCTTATACCTATCAGTGGTCGAATGGTAATACGGGCCCTGCTATTTCTAACCTAAGCACAGGGGGCTATACCGTTACGGTTACCGATGCGGGCTCTTGCAGGATTGAAGAAAGCATCGATCTGACGGCACCATCAAGTATTTTATTGGAGGCCAGTACGGTGGATGTAAATTGCCAGCAGGATAATAGCGGGCAGATTGTGCTTGACACCATCCTGGGCGGTGTACTTCCCTATTCCTATCAGCTCAATGGTGCTCCCCCGGTAAGCATCAGTACGCTGCCGGCCGTGCAGGGCAACTTACCGGATGGCAATTACGAGCTGCTGCTGACTGATGCCAACGGCTGTCAGATAAGCCAGCCGTTGTTCATTAGCCCGGCTGAGGTGCTGAATTTAGAGCTGGGCGAGGATAAGACCATACAGCTGGGCGAGAGCGTACAGCTCACAATAGCGGGTAAAAACTTTGAGATTGACAATTTCGTCTGGCGGCCCGACAGCCTGACTGGAGAGGAACCCTTCGTCATGCCTGAGCAAACCACCACCTACGAGTTGACCGCTCAAGATGCGGCAGGATGTACAACTTCAGATTTCATCACTGTGATTGTCGAAAAGTCGCGTAAGGTCTACGCCCCCAATGTGTTTAGCCCTAATGGCGATGGCAGGAATGATAGATTCACGCTTTTCTCAGGTCCCGATGTGGTCGGCCTGGAGCAATTTCAGATTTTTGACCGCTGGGGCGAGGTGGTTTTTGAAGGAAGTGCGCAGGCACTCAATAATGAGCTATCGGGTTGGGATGGTAATTATCTGGGGGAGCCTATGGACCCCGGCGTATTCGTTTTTTATGCAAAAGTGGTATTCATTGATGGGCATATGGAGCTGATCAGAGGAGATTTTGTATTAATGCGATAATGATGAGCATTGCTGTCAGAATAAGCTCTAAACAAAAGAAGTCAGCCTTAGTAAAGGGTATGTCCAAAGATTTCCTAACGTGCGCATACGCACTAGCAAATTCTCAGACATATGGTCTAATGCAGGCAGCTTCTTTTTTTGAGGGTGGCAGGAGCTATATCGACGGGACAATTTTGTCTAAAAGCGGAGAAATAATCGTATTGAAGTAACTTGCTAGAGATAGCTACGTATTTTAAGGAGTAATTGACTAACAGTCTTATTTATAAGAATTTAGAGTGTTTTTATTCTGACGAGACTTTGCCAGGCCTGGATTTGTTTTGATCCCTGTCTCTATCGGAGGCTCAGACTTACTCTGGTGTGGTGAAGAATGGATAGTGAACTTAATTTTTTAATAACAAATTGTAATTTTATGAAAACAACGAATAAAATATTCGTTCGTCCTGGAAACTGGTTTAGTCCACTCGCTACGGCGTGTTTGGCTTTATTCCTATTTGTAGGGCAAGCAGCTGCCCAACCTGGCGAAGCTGCCCCTGATCCGGAATGTGATCAGGAAGTAATTTCCATGTTTAGTGGCGCCTACACGGATGTGACCGTTAATACTTGGTTGACCCCTTGGTCTGCAGCAACTGGTGGTAATATTGTACCTATTGCAGGTAATGATACCCGTCTGTATGAAAACGTTGATTTTCTTGGCATCGAACCAGGTACTGGCAATGAGATTGATGCATCTGGAATGACTACTTTCAATGTTGATGTCTGGACGTCGAATATGACCGTCTTCAGAGTCAAATTGGTTGATAACTCCGGACCTCAGACAGAAGGGGAAATAGCTTTCACCCCGACTCAATCGGGATGGAATACCTTTTCTATTCCATTGGCTGACTTTGCTAATCCAGCCCTTGTAACAGGTCCAACGTTGCAGAATACGACTAGTATTTTTCAACTGATTTTCTCTGGCTTACCAGTTCGTTCCGGATCATTTTATGTTGACAATATCTATTTCTCGACCTGTAAGCCGCCTCCCCCTCCTCCGTCTACAGAAGTAGAAGTTGAGTTTTGCGTAGATCTTAACTGCTTCCCTGTTTCTGACGCAGTTGCGTTGGCAGGGTCTTTTAATAACTTCAATCCGGGTGCTGACTTCCTGACGCAGAATATGGGCGACCGTATATACTGTAAGACATTAGACCTGAATCCGGGTACTTATGATTTCAAGTTTTTCTTTGCTCAGCAGCAGTTTGAGAACCTTGCTGGAGCTGGTGCCTGTGTTGTGAGTTCTCCGGGAGCTCCTACCGATGACCTCGCGCGTAGAATTACAGTAGAGGAGGGAATGCCTCAATCAGTGACTTTTGGCTGGGAAACCTGTGAAGACAACTGTCCAGCTCCACCTACTGCTGATATTGAGCTTTGTGTGGATCTTTCTTGTTTCTCTGCAGTAGATGCAGTAGCAGTGGTGGGTGCCTACAATGGGTACAACCCCGGTGCTGATTTTCTGCAGAACACGGGGAATGGTATCTATTGTAAAACGGTAGAATTGCCGGCTGGCGAGAATGACTTCATGTTCTTCTTCGCTCAAGGGCAGTTTGAAAACCTTGATATTGCAGAGGATTGCACCGTAAATGCTCCTGCTCCTAATGGTGTTGCGCGTAGAATTACTGTTGTAGAAGATGTGACAGCCTCTTACACTTACCTTTGGGAAAGCTGCGCCCCATCTGATCAGGAACCCCCGGTAGCGGTCTGCCTGAGCCCTACAGTAGAAATACAGCCGGATGGTACGTACGCCGTGCAGGAAAGCGATGTCTATGATGCAGCGAATAGCACGGACAACTGTGGTATTGTATCGGTTGAATTCTCTTCCACAGTTTATGACTGCGCAGATGCCGGGCAAAACTTCCAGGTAGTGGTTACGGCAACCGATGCGAAGGGCAATTTCGATGACTGTATAGCCTACGTAAGTGTGGAAGTGGGTGATGCTCTGCCTTCCGGCTGGGCTGCCACGGACATTGGCGACCAAGGTGATGGCAGCAGCTACAGCTATGATCCTTGCGCTAGCAATAATCCAAACCGCGGTGACTTTACCATAAGTACGGGCGGTTACAATCTCATTCCCCAGAATGCGGACAATCTGGCCTTCACCAGCCGGGAACTTTGCAACAATGGTGGTATTCAGGCACGTATAGAAAGTATCTCGGGCGGCTATGCTGGTCTAATGATCCGGGAGAGCAATGCCCCGGGGTCAAAAATGGTGGCGGTCTATTCTAACCTAACGAGCCTGTTGCGACGGGATCTCCGTACGGTGGAGAATGGGGCAAGGTCTTCGAGCCTCTCCTTTGCTTCCTTCCCGTATTGGCTGCGGCTGGTGCGGCAGGGCGATTATATCCGCGGCTTTTACCGCAATAGTGACGGTGGAAGTTGGCAGCCTTTTTACCAAGTCTATTTGCCTATGGAGAACTGTGTAGAAATGGGCCTGGCGGTCTTTTCGACTGACCCGAATGGTGATGCGACAGCCGTATTTAACAGAGTCCAGTATCTGAGCCAGGGCAACAATGGTTTATCAGTGCCCCAGGGCATGGTTTGGGAGGCAGAGACTGATAATGTGCTCAAAGCCGTTGTACAGCCCAATCCAGTGCGCAGTAATTTTACTTTGACCTTTACTGCTCCCTTGCCGGCATCCGGTTCTGCTACCCTCTTGAATGAATTTGGGCAGCGCCTCAGCGAGCAGGTTTTGCAAGCAGGTGATACCCATCTTGATTGGAATGTTGGGGACTTACCGGGCGGCTTTTATTTCCTTGAAGTGGTAACCAAAGATGGTTTCAGGGAAGTTTTGAAAGTAGTAAGGCAATAAAAATATAGCCACTGATTACTGCTTAAAGAATGGGGCTGCTGGTGTGAACCGGTAGCCCCTTTGTTTATTATGCTCTGGGCATGGCGCACAATAAAAAAGCAGCAGGTAAATCCGGGTATTTACCTCTACGCTGTAGGAATAGTATTCATCGACGGTACGGTTTTGACAAAAAGCGGAAAAACAATCGTAGTAAAGTAATTTTATTTTCAATCTTATGACGACCCGGTTATTTGTTTTTCAAGCGTTCAAAGTAGTTTTATTCTAAGAACGCTTCATCAAGCTTGTGATTTGTTGTGGCTTGCTCCGATGTCGCAAATCATTGATCCAGACACTCATCGTCTTGACTACTTTATTAAGCGTGTATTTGACACGGAGAGGTGGAGGTGGGTTAACAGTGAAAGTCAGCGATTTGTGGTTCTGTCTAACGGATTTAAAGGGAGTTTAGCAGGTGCTTTCATAGTCAGGCTTCTTCAGTGTATTAAACAGAAAAGGGAGCCCTTTGCAGAAGGGCTCCCTTTTCTAAATTGACTACGTAAAGGTGTTTTTGTTTATCGCTTCACGACCTTGGATACCTGCCGGTAGCCTTCTCTGGTGGACACTTCTAACCAGTACAGGCCCACCGCCAGTTGCTCAGGCAAATCCAGTTGTGCCTGACCCTGGAAAAGGAGTTATTTCTGGATAACTGTACGGCCGTCCACACACATCAGTCTTGCACCAGACCAGTCCTTGCCAGCACTCAGAGGATAAGAGTTCTCCGTATTAGTCATCAGGAGGACCTGTCCGACCAGGCTTAACAGGGCAACTTACCGTTGTTCTTTATCTCTTTGGATGACCTCTTCGATTTGGTTGACCTTGATGTTTTTAGCGATGATTTTCCGGTCTGGTCCAATAACATAAATCTCGGGAGTGACATCTACGTAGTATTTTCCATAGATCGACCGGTTGGATGGGTCAAATACATTCGTCCAGGCCATACCCGTTTTTTTGATGTAATCCGTCCATTCTTTTTGGTCAGTATCCAGCGCAATACTGTACACGTCCACGCCCTTGTTCTTCCATTGGCGGTAGAAGTTGACCAGTTTAGGAGTTTGCTCCATACAGTGTTCGCAGGTCGGGTTGTACATATAAACAATTAGATATGGCGCTTTGAGGTCGAGCAGTATTTTTTCAGAACCATCGGGCGCAAAAGAGGTGATATTCGGTGCCGGATTGCCCACCAGGCTGCCAGCCATTTCTTCTGCACGCTGCTGAAGGCCGTAGATGTTCATAGAGTCCGCCCAGAAAGCGCGTTCCCGAGTGAAATAATTTTGAACCATAAACACATACATGGCTTCAGCATCCATAAGCGTGGTCTTTGTTGGCTCATACTTAAGGGTAATCCAGTTCGCAAAAAACTTCAAGTACTCTTTTGTGGCTTCATCGTTCGCCACTTTATCCAGGAGATACTTGGTAGCGGCTTTGAGAGAGTCCGGGTTTTGTGCGGTGAGCTCCGTAATGTAGCGATTGAGCTTATTGAATATAACTGGTGTATGCAGCAGGCGCTCATCGGTAAAATCAACTCCATCCCAAAAGTCACGGCGGAAAAAGTACACCTGAGCCTCCGTATCGATGCTGCCATCTGGTCGTTTGGGCTCCCGGAGGTCAGGGTTTTGGCCGGCTCTTTTATAACTGGTGAACAAGGTATTGGGATACGTTTCAAAGAGGGTATTAAGTTTTGCCTTGCGTTCTGTTACCAATACACTGCGTTCTGCTGTCAGGCGGTCGTACTCAGCGCTGCCTTTCTGTACTCCTTGCAGCTGAGTGGAAATAGCATCAAATTTGGGCGACTGGCTTTGTTCAAATTTGAGGTTCTGGTACAGGACTTCATTATTCAGGTTACCCTCTACCTTCATGCTCTCTATAACATCGCCGCCATTTGCTTGCAGCTGCATCGTCTGGTCTTTGTCGATAAGTAGTTGAACAACGGCCTGTTGGGGTATCAGAACGTAGTAGAATCCAGGCAGGTAAGGTTCTTCACGCTTGAAGCGGACCTCTCCGTTAGCGCTTACCATGGCTGAGTCTGCGCGGAAGCGTTGTTCATTCAAGTGACCGATCAGGGAGGCCTGAACACCGCCACTTATCCCTTGCAGAGTGAGTTGTATATCCGGGGACTCAGCAGGGGAGTTGTCACGAACAGCCCTCGGCGTCACCGCTGACGTACTGCTTTCATTATCGTTGCTGGCGCCCTGGGAAGAAGGAGCATTACAAGCTATAGTTAGTAATGCCATGGTGGCTACAAGTAGTTGTTTCATATCTTTCTAATTAAATCAGTCAATATTTTGCAGGGCAAAAGTAATAATTACAAATCAGGAAACCCCAAAAAATAAGCCCCGGTAATGCAGATCATTACCCGGTTAAAGAGTTTTGATGACTTTAACGGGTGTTGACTCGTAGCCAGGGAGCTGACTTGTAGGTAGTATAGCCCGATTGCCCAGTTGACGACACGCTGATCACTGAGTTGTTGACCGGGGGCACTTTCCACGCTGCAATGAATTGCCCAAACTGATTGAAGACAGTGGCGGATGCAGTTTCCTCTAATGCTGAATATCTGTGACTATGCGACATAATGATTGACGGGCAAAGGAAATATTATCTTCACCTAAACCAAAGGAGCCATTGGAACTGGTTGTGATCGTGATGTCACCGTTTCCGGGCACGTTGTTGGAGCAAGGCGAAAAAGAGTATTCACACAAAAGTTTCCAGGGTTTTCCAGGACTGCTTTGGGTACAGCGAGGACTCCGATAGTGATCACTTCAGATCTGCGCTTTGAATCCTTAACAAGGAGGTCTAAGAATGGGTATCAATGATAGTCAGGGACCTGTATAGGGCAGTCAGGAATCCGGGCAATACTCTTTTCTGCTATTCGGTTTGAATTTTATTTTTCAATTTTGCTTGCATTTCGTTTCATTGTAAGAGCCGTAATGCAGTGCTTTTCGGTATGGGGGACAAGACAAGACAGGAAACCAAAACTATGGCATCTAGTAACAAAACAGTATACCAGGATTTTTGTCAAAACAACAAAGTCCCCGACTTTAACCATCCCTGGTGGTTGGATGCCGTATGCGGTGCTGACCAATGGGGCGTGGCGCTTGGGTACGATAAGAAAGGGGCGGTTGCTGCCGCTCTTCCCTATCACATCAGGAAAGCAAAGGGCGCAACCTTGTTATTATCGCCGCCCCTCACGCCCTATCTGGGGCTTTGGCGATACCGCGCATACGATACATTTTCCGCCGCCGATCAATTTACCTTTGACCGGCAAGTCATTCCGCGTTTGCTGGAACAATTACCAGGGCACTGGGGGCATATCCAAAAGCTTCATCCCGGGACTCAAAACTGGATGCCCTTTCTTTGGGAAGGCTTTCAGTCACAACTCCGCTACCATTTCGTTATCCGCGGGTTATCTGATTTAGATACGGTGCGAAGGCAGTTTAACCGTTCTGTTAAGTACAGTGTCAAGGAAGGGGAGAAAGTGCTGGTGCTGGAAGAAAGCACAAATCTAAAGGCGCTGGTTTCCATCATTGAGCATACGTTCGACCGGCAGGGGCTTACCGCGCCTGTTACCTTATCGTTGTTACAACGTATGGACGAAGCAGCCCGGGCATCCGGGAATGTACAATTGCTATTGGCCCGGCACAAAGATGGCAGTTTGCACAGTGGGGTCTACCTGATGCATTCGCACGGCGTTACCTATCCGGTGACGGCGGGCAATGGGGAGGGGGCTCGTGAAAGCGGGGCTTTCCCTTGGCTGATGTGGAAATCCTTTGGGCAAGGGGCAGCAAACGGCAGTGAAGCGTTTAATTTTTGCGGGAGCACCATGCCGAATGTAGCGCCGGTCCTCAATGGTTTCCGGGCTGTTCCGGTACCCTACTTTGAAATATATAGGGCACGCTACCATTGGGCTACTCCATTTTTGCAATGGCTTTTGTAAGTTTGCCAGTAAAAAGGTATGAAACCTACGCTCTTAAGTCTGGTCGTTTTGTTCATCTTCTTTAGCTGTGGCAGTGGAAACGAGGAAGTAGTTAGCCTACCGGATGCAACAGCACTACTGTCCCTGGAAGCGATTCAGGAGATCGTTCAGGAACCCGTTCGTAAATCCACTCCGGTTGCCGCTGGTCTGGAGGAAAAGTCGGCCTGTATTTTTTTAATGCCTGCTCGGGCTGAAATACAAATGCTGCACTTTTACTTATACGGACCTGCCCCGGCTCAGGATACTCCACAGCTCCAGATTGTGGCCAGTGAATGGCAAGAGCATAACGCAGGTGCCGGCTATCAGGTCCTGCAGGGTACCAGCGTGCCAATGGCTTGGTTCCCGGGGGAGGCAGGGACTTATCCGGCTACGACTGTTGCCTTATTCAAACAAGCCACACTGGTCGTCACTGGTGTAAGTCAGGAACACGCCAAGTCCCTGATTTATCAGATTATGCTGAAACACAACTGGAGCTAAACGGTATTGTCCGTTTGGAACGTCAATATATTTTATCCATGAAACCTATACTGCTCTCCATACTTGCCTGCTCTTTTATTACACTTGCTCAGGCTCAGCCTGGGGAATTCCGGTTTGAATGTACGACTGGCGACTCGGTGCAGGTACTCGCTGCAACTGCCGGCCCGGACGGAAGTATCTATGTATTAAGTTCTATCGCTAATGGCTTCAATAACCCAACCGGTAACACGAATGACGCTATTGTAACACGGATCGATAATACCAATACCTCAGCGTGGTCGCAGGAATACGATTCCGGCACTTTTCAATCTATTACCGATATCGCTACAGCTGAAGATGGAGGGTTTGTGCTTTCAGGGACTTCCACTACAGTGTATTTTGACGGCTTTTTAGCCAAAGGAAATTCAGATGGCACACTTGAATGGTCTCAATTTCCAGGTAATCCGGACTTGCTGGAGCGGGGATATGCAGGCTTGCCTACTTCAGACGGCGGATACCTATTCGCGGGGCATCACAGCCCTCAGATCGAGACGGCTTTATACTTGGTCAAATACGATGCTTCGGGTGGCGTAGAGTGGGGGCAGTACTATCCGGTTAGTGGGTTTAATGCCACAGGCTGGGATGTTGCCGAGGTCCCCGCCGGTGGGTACCTGGTGACGGGCAGTATCGGGTCATCATTTGATAATGCCGCTTTTGTCGTGCGCCTGAATGAGCAGGGCGAGCAGCTTTGGGCCAACACCTATAGGTTACAGGACTTTAGCAGCAGTGGTGTGCAGGTAGTGCCTTTACTGGACGGTACCTTTGCGCTGTTGCAATCCACAGCGCTCAGTGCCGCCTCATCCGGCGGGCCACAGGGGGCTATCATCTCCCGTATCAATCTGGATGGTTCTGTTTTCTGGTCAAGAGCTGCTACTTTGGTAGAGGACTTGGTGACAGTAGAATTCAATGGTTTTAATTTCTCTTTTTACGGAGAAGCTGAAGATCTGGTTTCCACACCCGATGGCAACTTACTGTTTGTCGGGGGCACAGATATTGACAACTCCGGAGACGTTCGGCCAGCCCTGGCTAAAATCAGCAAAGACGGCGAGTTAGTTTGGGGGCTTGAACTGGCGGAAGAAGGGTTCCTGAACAGTCCTTTCCGCTCCAGGAGCAGCCCACTGGCGATCACCTCAGAGGGTTACTATGCCTATGTTTTTGAAGATATCTACGACCGGGAAAGCTTTCGTATGGTAAAAGTGGATGCTGACGGGCAGGGCATTTGTGCGGACCCGCTGCCGGATGCTTTCTTTTCCGCTGTAAACCTAAATGTAGCGCCCCTTACTTTTACCGGCATTACACTGACCACTTCCTCAGATATGGAGGTCACGGCTTCCAATTCAAATTTTATTTCCAGCCCTGTTAATGGCGCCTTTACCCTGGACCTCGGCAACGACACCTTGCTCTGTGCCGGCGGCGACCTGCTCCTTGATCCGGACCTGGATAGCACCGCGACCTATCTGTGGCAAAATGGTAGTGTGGACTCGACGTTCACCGTAACAGCGCCTGGTCTTTACAGTGTGACCGTAACTCAGGACGAGTGTACCGCAGAAGATTCTATTTTAGTGGTAACACCTGAAGAAGCCGTTGCCCTCGGAGCTGATCAGGAAGCCTGTGAGGGCGACACCTTGGAGATCGGTCCTGACCTTGAAATGCCCGGAGCCTATGCCTGGAGTAATGGCGCTACTACACCTCAGATCCTGGTAGCTGAAGAGGGTGTCTACACACTGGAGTTGACTACTGCATGTGGTACCGTCACGGATGAAGTAGAGATCAACCTGTTGGAATTACCGGAGATAACGCAGGAAAGTACACCAC
>Ga0307981_1003828_pt1 | contig 10999 bp, 13 predicted proteins | sample OrgLakmetagen987_FD_201849 | JGI IMG/M metagenome (GOLD analysis project Ga0307981, IMG submission 201849) | Saline water microbial communities from Organic Lake, Antarctica - #987 | ecosystem: Environmental > Aquatic > Non-marine Saline and Alkaline > Saline | place: Antarctica: Organic Lake... | reverse complement strand
CACTCCTATCGTCTAGCCAACAAAATTATGATATGGGGTAGCAAGGATGTTAAAGCTACGTGAGCTCCTAGAGCAGTAAATACATATGTGTTAGCATGCAATCAATAATGAAAGCGAGCAAGTCGATCGTTTACGTTCCAAGTGACTTCTACTGACCCACCCAGGCGACTAAAATCACAATAAAATGCTGCAAATAGTGCCGCCCTTGGTGACTCTACAGTCGTCTTCATCACACTTCCTTTACTTGGGAATTGTGGACATATGCAGACTCTTGGCCATGGGATCTTCGTTGAATTCGCCAAGACCCAAGAGTTTAATGTTCCTTTCCTTCAAAAGGAGCACTTCTTCAGGATTGTACCAACCATGCTGAACTTTTCCAATGTGCTCGCAACCAGCATGAACTGGCAAAGGAGACTCTGGCCAACTCCGCCTCCAATGGTTTGGGGTAAAGTACCGTCAAGGAGCATCTGATGCCACACAAATTCGGTGCGGTCTTGGCAGTCGCACAGCTCGAGCTGGTGTTGGAGAATTTCTGGGTCCACGCGGATTCCCATTGACGACAATTCAAAGGACATTTCGAGGAGAGGATTCCAAACGAGCAAGTCGCCATTGAGACCGTGTCCACCGTCTTCTCTCTTTGTAGTCCAGTCGTCGTAGTCCGGAGCACGACCGTCGTGACGAAGTGTGCCGTCAGCCTTCATACCACCAATTCCAATGAGAAATACTGCTCCGTGTCAAGCAATGTTCTCACGCTCCTTGGCAGTGACCATGGGGTACTTGGCAATCATTTCTTCGGGGGTGATAAAGACAACTTATTCAGGAAGAATCGGCGTAATACCGTAGGTGGTGCAGACTTCCTTTTCCGTGTCATGCACCGACTTGTAGATTTTCGTCACCGTGTCCTTGAGGTTGCGATCCGGGGTCTCAATCACCTTTTCCCAATCCCACTGATCCACGTACAACGAGTGCGTAAAGCTGCAACAGTGATCAATTGAAGATAGAGGCAGGGTGAGTTAAAAGCGAACGCCGCAATGAGTGATGGAATGAACGACTCGCCATGCTTTCACTTACTCGATATCGTCGTCGCAACGGAGACCGCGGAAATCGGTCACGATTCCACGTCCCGGGGACACTCCATAGTAGTGCAAGGCCCAACGCTTCCACTTGGCGAGCGAAAAGGGAACCTCCAGCTTAATGTCTTGAAAGTCGCGAGGGGCAAATGTGGCGGGACGCTCGGTGCCGTTCAAGTTGTCGTTGAACCCCGAGCGCTTGGTGACAAACATGGGACACGAGACACGCTGCAACGCTACGTTCTTCTTGAGATTGGCTTCAAACAAAGTCTTAATGAGAAGCAAGGCTTCCTCTTTGACGAGATTTTCCTTGAAGACGGGCGTGTATCCGCCTTCCTCCATAATGTGCTTGGGCGGAAGGCCAGCGAGTTCATTTTCGCGGTTGAAATGGGTAGCCATGGTTGGATCAATCGTTAGTTACTTATTGGGGGACTTCTGTTGAAAGACAAAACGAAACGATTGTGTGAGAGCCGCCTTAACACTGCTTCTCGCAAGCTTCAAGGTCAATCGTCACTCAACGGTTCCAGATAAAAGTGTGGAGATTGTGACATGATGATGCATGGCAGTTGGCAGTTGTTGCTTGTTGGTCCATACGATTTTGAACTTTCGGGTTGGGTTCTGGTTGGGTTCTTCAAACCCAATAAACACCATGTCTTCCTTACTATATAATATGTCATAACGACATCATACCTAATCAAGACTTATTGTCCAGACCAGCCCCTTGCCGCTCATACGAAATCACTTATGGTGCCTGGAGCGTACTGGAATTCGCGCTTCTTTGAAAGTTGAAGTTCACAGATACGAATGACGCTGCGACTCGACTCGACTCTAGTTGGGTCTTTTTATTTGCCCAACGTTATATCGCGGAATGGCGTTATTTATATCACGTAGTCTACTGTACCGGTAGCAGTACGCTACTGTAGGCTACAGTACTGCTACCGGTGGTCTACTCTGTAGCACGGAACACGGAGCACGGAACACAAAGGTGTTACAGATACATAGATACTAGGGAAGTCGTAAGTAGTACAGTCAAAGGCGCAACACCGCTCTTTGTTCCCATCTCCCATCTCCCATCACCCATCACCAACAAGGTAAGTAGAAGACTAACTTGCCTTTGGGGGCGTTTGAAAACCCTCGGCGACGAACGACTCGACTCACATCTTTCTGGTTCCTCGTCCATCTCGGTATCTTTTTTCTTGGAAAGGCTACTGCAATATGTCCGCCCCTGCTAACTTTTGTACGATTGATCCAACCATGAAGGTCCTCGACTGGGAAAAGGCGAATCCAATTATTGAGGAGTTTGTGGAGGCGTCCAAGTCTCACGCTGGATGTATCTACTACGGCTGGGTCAAGAATGGTGGTGGGTGACCATATATTATATCCGCATACGGTATCCATATCAGGTATCTTTACTAGACTGACACAAACGAACCCTCACATTCGCTCGCTCATTGTTTACACAGACACGTTGGTATGCCGAGAGGCCTACGCCGACGGAAACGCTGTCAACGAACACTTGGCGGCCGTTGGACCCTTGCTGGGGAGGATTTTGACCGCCGGTGTTGCAGAACTTGTGAGTCTGCACTTGTCGGGGCCCGAAACAGAAATGGCCAAGATCAAGCCCGTCACGGATCCTTTGGGTGCCGTATACACTTATACAGCCGAGCCTGGCTTTACCAACATTCCAGCCAACAAGATGGTTGGTAAGGAAGAATTACCCAATACCTTTTTGACTATAAACCCGACGTTTACCGTGACGGACTGGGATAAGGTACAGAAGGATGTTATCGAAGGCCTCTCGGAGCTTGCCAAAACCGAGGCGGGCTGCATCTACTACTATTTTGCAGTCAACAAGGAGGAAAATAAGTTGATTTGTCGGGAGGCCTACGTGGACGGTGAAGCGGTGAATGCCCATCTGGCTAACGTCGGGGGGCCACTCGGTGCCGCCATCGAGTCGGGGGTCCTCAAGGTTGACTCCCTCGTTGTGACGGGCCCAGCCGATCATTTGGAGATTGCCAAAAAGACGTGCGATGACATGGGCGCTGTGTATCACGAAACAGTGGGAGGCTTTGTCCATTACAGTTTGTAGACGGTTCACTGCAACAGATGTTTCGTTTAATATATGAAGCAGCTATTATTAGTTGAGTTTGCGTACACCATGCATCGTCAAACCCCTCAGCAGACGACTCCATTATGCAGATTCAAAGAAAAGCAATATTGTTTCTCTAGTTTGCTGCAAATGGCGAGTGAATTCACGCAGCCTGGGCTGCCGTCGGCGAGAACATCGCGTTGAGAACCATCGCATCCACGTCCTTTGACGTTAAGATGCAGCCATCCATGGATCTCGCTTCTACCAGCAGGTTGCTTACTCGTGCCAAGCAGTGGGAGCACTCCGAGTAGTCGCACAACTCGCTGTGAATCTGGGCAAGGTTGTTCAATACGAGCAAGGTAAGAATATCGGCTGTTTGCTCCGACTTAATTGCTGCAAGAACTAGCAAGCATCTTGCGTAGATAGAAGCGGCTTTCTTGAGGTTAGTTTTGCGTCCGAGTATTCCCTCACGGTGAAGTGTCAATGCCCAGTTGAAAAGGACGACCGAGCTGTAGTAGCATATCATTTCGTCGGTGATTTTTTGGAGGGCAGCTGGTTCCATGATGATAATAGCGTGGCCGTAGATAAAGAAGGCACTGGCTTGGAGATCCGGGACGCCAATCGAGCGGCTACAACCGATATCAAAGTCGTCAACACTCTCATTCTTATTCGGGTGCTCCCCATCGTCACCGGCAAGGAGCTGAAGGGCGTTCTGGAGCGTCTTGGATGCTCTGGAAGACTGGCCTGAGATTAGGAGCTCGACTGCCTGGTTGTTTAGGCAGCATGTGCTTTGTAAGATGTTCATGGTCATCGAGGTGTGAGTTCGAGGGACAGTTTAAAGAGAGCCGCGAGGAGTGCTTTATGTTTCTTTCACGGTTATGATTGTGGGTGAAAGATAAGGAACTGGTGATTTTTTACTTTTGATCCTGTGTATTCGGTCGAACAGTGGTTCGCTTCGAAGCTGACCTCTACACTTATAGGAAATTCGCAATTCGATAAATTCTTGGGTCATCGGATTCGTTCCTTGTTCTTCGATCAATAGAATAAGTATTGTCTGCTTCCAGTAGGGCCCTCTGACACCAACCTTTCATCTTCAACCCCTTGATTGTCAGGTTACTGCAGACACGCAGAATAGAAGAGGGGATCCTGACTTGGCGACAGCCTCCTGCCTCCGTCGTCTCTCCAGCGTCCGGCCGACCCGTCCAGGTAACGGAGTTTCTCGGATGACCGACCGTTGCGGCCCCGTATCCGGAGTTTCTCGGATGCTTTGAGCCTCTGCCTTTTGCCAAGTTCAACAGGGCTCTCCGATGATTTGGCCGATGGTCTCTGACCGGAGATGGAGTCGGCGGCACGTCTTTTCCTCTCACTCTGTTGGAACTCAGGTGCTTTTGCTCGTGAGTTTTGCTAGAATATAACTTTTCTTATTTCTGTAAGGGGGATTAATCATAAGCATATGCAACGCAAGAAACTGTAAGCATGACACCTGTGACTTTCGAAGAGAGTCTGTTGGGCGGCGTTAATACGCCGAGAGCCGAGAGGTCGTCAGATCCACAATGAGCCCGAGGAAGGTGAGCACGAGTCAGAGGATGACGACGTGGAGGATTTCGACACGGACTCGCTACTAGGCGACGAAGGGGAGGTTTCGGACTATGGCGGTGATCCTGAGGACGCGGAAGCGACGATTCTGGTTCTTGAAGAGCGTTACTGCCGTGTTCTTATCTAGGTGTTATCTACACCCCCTACAAGGGAACGGTCAAGCGCGCGTATGGTTGCGTCTGCACTGGTCCGGGCTCGTGTCAGCGGCTTGTGCCTGGGCCGCATTGGACATCTTGCCGGCCGCCATGAGCGAGCTGACGCGGCAATTTGAAGAAGACTATCGCGTCTCAGTTGGCAACGGGGCGGCGGAGCAAGACCTATTGCAGCTTGGCAAGGACGCGCGCGCGGATCTCCAGGAGACAGTTGAGGCGGCGTATATTTGCCTCTTGATGTATTGCGCTGGGCTCAGGGGTTTTGAGGTACCGCGCGTGGTGCTTACTTATGTTTGCGAGTTCACCAGTCAGGTTGTGGCGCACCTTGGGGTCCCACTGAGTGGTAGGTTCAAGCTGCGCAGCAACATGGATTAGAATCTGCTGCTATTTGTGGCCGCGGTCACGCGGACCAACTTGACTCCTTTAGTCTGGGTTGACCGGCTTACACGTGTGCTTGATGAGTGTTTTGGGTTGACCACTGGGTGGGCGTTTCAGGATGTCAATGGTGGGCCGGCCAAGATGTCCGATTTTGAGGAAAGATCTTCGACAAGCTTATTGCCATCCAGGAGGAGAGGAGACTGGACCTCATTGCACAGGAGATTGATGTGATGGAGTATGGGCTTGCCCGTTTGTTTTGGCACGGGGCAACAATGCAGACGGAAAATCAAGGAGTCGCTCCGCCAACATTGATTACATCAGCAGGTGGAAGGAAGCAAAGACTGCTGTTGTATGCGCATTCACTACGCGGATCAGCGTCAGATGACGAAGACGTTTCTGCATTTTTTATTGTCCCTGTAGCCCGTCTTTTTGCGCAGCCTGGGCACGGGACCGGTGGGAGCTCTCAGCTGGCTCAGGACACGGTTGTGGAGGTGTCTTTGTGGAGCGGCACAATAGATGGTGCAAGCATTGATGGGGTGGGGAGGCGGAGTTATCCACGCATTTGCTAGCGTGAATGAATCTGTCAGACTCCGTTGTGTGTTGTTCGGCCCTCGCTTTTGGTGTCATACCTTGGTGTCTTATGCGTAATTGCTGGACGTCGGCCCAAGGTTCAACTCCTCTCAACAGTTTGGCATCTAATAAGCAACATTAGTAGCTTCATTGCCCGGAGAGCGTTGTTGCTCTTTAGGCTTTGGGGTTAGCTATATCGGCGAGTCTCGTTTCGGAAATCCCGGAAGATCCAGGACCGTATCGTTCTTTTGTGTTTGATATCTGAATCTACATGATAACATGGTGGCGCTGCAGCGCCGCACTTTACACGGTAATGGCGATAACTTTATAACTTTTTGTTATTCAGTTTATTCGCTATTTACTTCTGCCTCCCTAGTTTTTGTGTCTGCCAGTTGTACGAGCAACCGGTGTGCGGATAAGAGACACGTGAGACACCAGTACAGATCAATACGTGCTTTGTATTACAAGCCTTGTTCTTCGGTCAAGGTTTTGTTTCGGTTCGTAAAAAGGTAGATCATCGACGGATCCAAAAAAAAAAACGTTTCGCCCGTCCGTACAAAGGTCATTCGCACGGAACTCGTCACGGGGGTAAGAGTAAGAAACGTAACTCCATCCTACTGTACTGTGAGCAGTTCGTGCAGAAAAGCAGGTTCTTTGCCAAAAAAAATCAAAGCTAGCGTTCCAATGTATCAAGAAATCTGAGGTTTGCTGCGACTTTATTACTGCTAACGCTGTAAGAATCTGGTGTACTGTAGATGGAGGCGGCTTTCTCAATCTAACCATGTGGTGTCCCTCACTGGAAATGCTTTTCTACTTGTTAGATTGGCCTGATTGCGATGATGACAAGATCCCTAGTAGCTAACTTGAATTCAGATGTTCTTTATTTATGCATTGTACTAATACTAGTTTTTCAAACGCTACAGTTTACAAACAGACACGGTTGCTGCAATTACCCGAGCAGCACTGACTGTCGACCTGGCATCGACGGCCCGCTACACTGGAGCTATCGCACACTCTCTGCGCCAAATTTTCGGCAGCACTCACTACCAAGGACCCAGATGTTGGCTGGGGCCTGCTGTTTTGTACCACAATGGATGATCCTGCTGCCGGCGAAGTGTTGACGACCACAATCTTTGGCGTGGGCCTGCTGTTTTGAACGAAAATGCCAGGTGGAGTAGGTGTGGGTGGTGTGGGAGTGGGAGAAGTGGGTGAGCTACCTCCACTGTTTTGAACCACAAACGACGGAGGAGAGGGGCTGGGCTGACTGGGGGCCGGTCCTCCACTGTTTTGAACCACAAACGACGGAGGAGAGGGGCTGGGCTGACTGGGGGCCGGTCGTGGACGATTGTTTTGAACGAGAATGGTTGCCGCGGAGTTTGGAACCACAATCGTCTGCGATGGCGGTGTAGGAGACGTTGGTTGCGTGGGCGTAGGGGGGCTCGGGGTAGGTGGCGTGGGTGTCGGCGGCGTTGGGGGCGTCGGTGGCGTGGGTGTCGGCGGCGTTGGGGGCGTCGGTGGCGTTGGAGCCGGTGGCGTTGGAGCCGGTGGCGTTGGAGCCGGTGGCGTTGGAGCCGGTGGCGTTGGAGCCGGTGGCGTTGGAGCCGGTGGCGTTGGAGCCGGTGGCGTTGGAGCCGGTGGCGTTGGAGCCGGTGGGGTTGGAGCCGGTGGGGTTGGAGCCGGTGGGGTTGGAGCCGGTGGGGTTGGAGCCGGTGGGGTTGGAGCCGGTGGTGTTGGAGCCGGTGGTGTTGGAGCCGGTGGTGTTGGAGTCGGTGGTGTTGGAGTCGGAGGTGTGGGCGTAGGAGGCGTTGGTCGTGTGGGTGTCGGCGGTGTGGGTGTCGGAGGTGTTGGTGTCGGTTCCGAGATAGGATTGCCATTATCGTCAAGGAGGAGTCGAAATGCTTCGTATTCGGACAGCATAAGAGCCATCTGACCGGCGGTGAACTTATTCATACACGAATCGTCTAAAGATTCCGCAAGGATAAGAGGAGATGCGTTAGAACGAGCGCTGCATTCAGAAATCCAAAGGGGAAATAACCGTGGTCTGCTTACCGACGTAATCCATGAAATTATCAATGGGATCTACACCTCCGCCAGGACACGTCTAAACGATTGAGGAGAAGCGACAAAACACAGTGTCAGAGAAAGGAGTTCCAAGTGCGTGTACAAGGACACATGCTTCTGATGCTAAAAGTACGTACATCTCTTCCAACTGGGCATCCAAAAGCAGGCGTCTCCTCCGCTGGAGTGTCAGCCACCCCGTCATTTTCTACGCTGCAACCACCCGTGAATGTGTGTGAGAGTCCCATCCAGTGACCAGTTTCGTGGACGGCAGTATCTCCTTCGTTGTAAGGGAAAAAAGAGCCACCGGGAACGCTATCGTACCGCAAGACAACACCATCGTTAGCCAAAGTAGCAGCATTGTTGCTTACTCCCAAAGGTAATGTTGCCCATCCCAACGAAGAGTCGTCAGGCTCATTGAAGTAGAGATTTAAAGCGTTTGTATCACCCTGTCGGAGTTCAACTTTCATTGCAGTTTGAGCTGCAGAATTCACACTTGCGACAAACCAAGCCGAGTCGTTTGATTCGTCAATATTTACCAAGTCAAACTTAAACTCAGGACCAAACGACGCGTTCAGCACGTCCATTTGATTTAAAATCTGTTGCGCTGTCATGCCACCTGCCGTGCCGGTGCCGTCACGGATAACGTGAATGTAGGTAGGAATCGTAATGGTGGCCTGGAGTCGTCTTCTTCCTCCATTGTCTTCGAAGCGGCGGAGGCGCTGAGCCACTTGTCGTTCTTCTGTCGGAGTCAGGACAGCCGACGTGCAGCGCTTACCCTCGGCGACCCACTCCATGCGACTGGCGTATTCTCGTTTGCCGACGCGAAAGACTTCCCTGGTCTGGCGTCCGTGTATTTCGGTCGAGAGACCATTCGCGTGATCGTGGTTGTGGTCATCGCAGGCGTTCACGGTCAAGCCGAAGGCTGCAGTGAGCACCAAGAGAACAGTAAGCTGTTGGAAAAGCAACATGATGGCGTTTTTTTAAAGCGAAGGGAGAAAAATGTGGTACTGTAATGAGGAGTCCTTTTTGAAAGGTCATCGACTTCCCTGGTTCACCGGTCATTCGTCCAGGCCCAAGGCAATCTTGCATTATTTTTAGCTGTATTCTGACGTGGCCATAGATACCCCTAATACCTAATATGACTGTACTCTACCGGTATCGTATTACTGTACAGTACGATGATGATAATGGCAGGCCACAGATAAATAGATACTGTAGGGCCTGAGCACCAGTACAAAAGTACTGTACAGTGCATGCGCATACAGAGGACTGAACACTGAACACAACATTGAAGGGTCATGGCATTTATTTACCGTTAGATTGGCAGCTGAAATTGAAAGGTCAGCGACTTAACTTTACTGGTTCGCTGGTCATTCAATCGGGCCCAAACAATAATATAGAGAGGACTGAATAGTCCGTATAAACAGTACTAGATCTTTACTAGAGGTGGAGGGGCACTAACCTACGTACTTAAAAGGTTTGGGCCTTACACGAGGGGCAGGCTTAAATCTCAAACGCAAGTTTCAAGTAGTTTCAGTCCAGGATGACTTTAACATAGACCCAGCAAGACTCCAAAATAAACTTCTGATTGACCTACGTCGTATAGTACCTCTAGATATTGATGACCAATACGAATGACTATGACTGCCACTGACCTTTTCGAAAAGCATACATGTACCGTATATCTCACTTTCACTCATTAAACCTAAAACCGAGCGGAGTCCCACAGTAAGTGGAAAAGTGTCGACAATGAACGTGCAAAAGGGCAAACAAGGCTGCTGTTGTGGTCGTTACTTTGCAATTGAAGCAGTAGCCGCTTCTCGTCGGCACTCCTGGAGCTCTTGGTAGCTACGTTGTGTGTTCACATTTGGTCTTAGACGTCACTTACACTATCCTCCTCTTTGGCGTCGCATACTACACTATCCCCAAATTGTATGCCCACAGTCTCACAACTACTACACCGTTTAAAAATGAGGCTCAATGCTACTCTTCTACTTTTGGTGCTCTTCGTGACACCTACGCTCCTGTTGGCCGAAAAGGGTGGCCTTCGTGCCGTCCGTCGCTTGCAACCTGTTCGTCCCGACCGCCCCAATCTTCAGAATCGCCCGGATCGTCCCGTGCGTCCGGAGCGTCCCGTTCGCCCGGAGCGCCCCGTTCGCCCAGAGCGCCCCGAACGCCCCGTTCGCCCTGAGCGCCCCGAACGCCCCGTTCGCCCTGAGCGCCCCGAACGCCCTGCTACTGGTGAAAATGGTTCCCTGTCTCCCGTCCGGCCGCCCCGCCCTGATCCCCCTGCTATGATTGGGGGTGGCCCTTCGGTCGTCCCAGAACGTCCAGATCGCCCGAACTTGCTAGGAGACGAAGGGGTTGATAAGCCTGCCACGGACTTCGAGGTTCCTCCCGTGCGGCCCAATCGTCCCGTCCCTAACTTTACTCGCCCCAACGTTGGTGAGGGTGGTGAGGGCGATGCGGTCGTACCGAACGCCCCGTAACTAGAATAGATACTACAACTACTTTACAGTACAGTGCGTTTTGTTTATGTAGTGTTAAATGCTCTTTGTAGAGCGGTTAGAGCTTGGTGCCTCGTGGTTGTATCGCGAGAGTCTCTACTAGTAGGCCGCAGGATAAGGTCGGATCGGCTTTCCAACACCTGGGGTCGCAATGCTGCGAGTCCAAGCTGGAAGATCTGCAAATGAAATTTACAGAGCTCTTTGAACCGCAGGAAGCCATGATGAAGGCTCTCGAGCTAGTATATAGCTACTGATACTTGGTGGTCGCCGGACCCTTGTTAAAAATAATCATAGCTTGCGAGTCTTACGAAGCTTCCACCAAACGGAAGCGCCAGATTAGTGGAGTCGACACGGAAGGCCGTAGACGTGGTCGTGGAAGCGGTCGCGGTGGCCGCGGTTGTGGCAGGGGCCGCTATGGAGGCCGTGGGGGCGGCAGAGGAGGCCGCGGTGGACGCGGTGAATCTGGTGGTGGTACTACCATGATGAATGGTGTCGATGTTGCCGACGTCACTCGGAGTTTCTCTGAGGACGACTGGCACAAGTTGGGCGACGCGGGTCGACGATATGTCAACGCGG
>Ga0307981_1003827_pt1 | contig 11005 bp, 10 predicted proteins | sample OrgLakmetagen987_FD_201849 | JGI IMG/M metagenome (GOLD analysis project Ga0307981, IMG submission 201849) | Saline water microbial communities from Organic Lake, Antarctica - #987 | ecosystem: Environmental > Aquatic > Non-marine Saline and Alkaline > Saline | place: Antarctica: Organic Lake... | reverse complement strand
TGGGCCAGCATGGTGGCATCTAGATAATGTAAGAGGCATTCGCGAGCAGATGGATATCCTCACCTCACTCGGTGCTATCGGCACCTCGCTTGGGATGCTGACAGATTCACGCTCATTCACCTCCTACGTGCGACATGAGTATTATCGGAGGTTGCTCTGTCAGTACATTGGCAATGCTGCCGAAGCAGGGGAAATGCCAAACGAGCCGGAAGCTCTCAACCAACTTATCGCAGACATCTGCTATCATAATCCTAAGAACTATTTTAATTGGGTGTGAATTTAACCGTGACATCGACCTCCCGGTCGATAAGTCAAAATAATACTAATAGACGTATCGACCGGAGGTCGATGCCACACAAAAAATCAAATATATGAAACTAACCTACACCATACTCGCGGCACTCGTTTTCACTTCTACAGCATTTGCTAAGAAGCCAGTAACTGTTTGGACAGATCCTGTAAAGGCTGCTGCTGAGCATCCTAAATTTCAATTTATCGGCGAATATAGTGATGCGCAAAAGACAGCGTTTCACCAAGTGTCATTGCTGAAAACAGACGACTACCTAGTTTCTACCTACAAGGCGGGACTCCCCGGTAGAGGCTGGGATAAATCTGCGGTGGATTCCCGAGTCTTGTCTCAAGAGAAACTCGATGCCTTACTGAAGGACGCAGCCAAAATTAATTATATCAGCCCGACGATTGGGAAGAAAGCTCCAGAAGGTGCGGTGACCATGCCAGAGGGGTTTACTAAGGTGAAAGATGGGATCTTATGGGCTGGAGGTCAGTCGAATGACTCGTTTGGTTCCTTTAAAATGCACCTTGAGTTCCGCCTGCCATTTAAGCCAATGCGAAACCCAAGCAATCAAGATAAAGGGAACAGCGGAATCTATATTTTTAATAACTACGAGATCCAAGTGCTGGATACCTTCGGTTTAGACTACAGCGCAGAAGAATTTCCGATTAAACTGGAATCTGCGAAAAAGCAGTGGTGTGGTTGTTTTTATAAAAACACCATGGCGGATGTAAACGCGACACTCCCAGCTCTCACTTGGCAGACATACGATATTGACTTCACTGCACCTGTTTTCAAAGACGATAAAAAAGTCGTTAATGCCCGTATCACCGTCCTCCATAATGGTATCAAAATTCATGATGATGTGGAGTTGAAAAACGGAACAGGTAATGGTGGCAGGAGAAAGCAATTAGCCAGAGGGCCTATTTATTTTCAAGACCACGGCAATCCCACCGCATACAGAAATGTCTGGATTCAGGAAACTAAACTCACAAAGTAAAACAACAATTTATGGATTATTTAAACTCACTATTCAGCCTAGAAGGCAAAGTCGCAGTCGTAGTAGGTGGCACAGGGGAACTCTGTAGCCACATGGCTGGCGGACTTGCTAAGGCTGGCGCTACCGTGGTTCTAGTTGGCAGAAATGCTGAAAAAGCGCAGCAGCGGATCGATCAGATCGGAGAAGTATCAGGAGGTGCGCATTTCATCGCAGCAGATATAAGCACGCGTGACTCAGTAGAAAAACTTCTGGCGGATGTGCTGGCTCAGTTTGGAAAGGTAGATATTCTTGTGAACGGAGCGGGGATTAATTCACCTACTCCCATCTTGGATATCACCACGGAGGAATTTGAATCCATCATCAATGTGAATCTAACGGCGACCTTAACGGCTTGCCAAGTCTTCGGGAAATACTGGTTAGAAAATGATACTGAAGGTAGTGTCATCAATCTAGGTTCGATTTCTGGACTCAATCCACTTTCACGTGTCTTCTCATACTCAGCCTCAAAGGCTGCGGTGCATAACCTAAGCAAAAACTTAGCTCGCGAGTGGGCGAACCAAAAAATCCGCGTCAACACACTCGTCCCAGGATTCTTTCCAGCAGAGCAAAATAAGAAAGTGCTGGATGAATCTCGTGTAGCAAGCATTATGAACCACACTCCGATGGAGCGGTTTGGAGATCCAAGCGAGCTGATCGGAGCGACCCTTTTACTAGCCTCTAACAATGCTGGCGGATTCATCACTGGCCACGAACTCATCGTCGATGGCGGCTTTAACTCAATGAGCATTTAACCCGTGGCATCGACCTCCGGTCGATAAGCCAAATACTAACTCAAGGCATATCGACCAGAGGTCGATGCCACAATAAAAAATATTATGAATAAACTTATTAAATACGCAAAACTTTCTGGACCAGGTTGGCTTCAAGCTGCAGTCACACTCGGTGGTGGTTCACTAGCCGGCGCACTCTATCTTGGAGTCGTTGGCGGCGATGGACTACTCTGGCTTCAGCCGATGGCTATGTTTTTCGGGGTGGTCATGTTATCTGCACTTGCTTATGTGACACTGAGCACGGATGACACTCCATTCGTTTCTACCTGTAAGTATGTATCACCTATTCTTGCCTGGGCGTGGTTGATTGCTACCATTATTGCCGACTGTGTTTTCTGTCCTGCACAGGCTTCGCTAGGGCTTGGAATTGTTCAGCAGAATTTCGGGTTATCAGAGGATCAAGTTAATCCATACTTGATTACTTCTGTCATGGCATTGATTTCATTTTCCGTTATTTTTCTCTATATTAAGGGCTCAAAAGGAGTGGTGACATTTGAAAATATTCTCAAAGTTATGGTTGGGTTAGTTATTCTCTGTTTCTTCGGTGCAGCAGTAGCTAACATGATGAACGGTAACGTGAATTTTGGCTCAGTAATGAAGGGACTGATCCCTAATCCTAGTTCACTCTTTAATGCTCCAGACTCACTCAATGATTCCATTGCAGCAACGGGAGATGCAGCTAGCTGGTGGAAAGACAAGGCTGCTAATTCACAGCGAGATGTGATCATTACTGCATTCGCTACGGCAGTTGGTATCAATATGACATTCCTTCTTCCTTATACATTACGTAAGAAAAAGTGGGGGAAGAAAGAACGTGAACTTTCACGATATGATCTAATTCTAGGTCTAGCGGTCCCTTTTGTGGTGGCCACATTTTTCCTAGTGGTTACTTCCTCTGCACAGTTTCACAATAAGTATGACGACGTGCTAGGCAAAGATGGTCAGCCCATCGCTCTTGAAGATGGTTATTATAAGCTGCTCTCTGCACGTCTCACCGTAGATGGCGATGTTCCAACAGATCAAGTTGCCATGCGAGCCGCGGCAGATGCGCTTCCTCTCGCAGATAAGAGACTAGCGGCATCTCTCACTAAGCGTGATGCAGGCCAGTTGGCTACCGCACTTACTCCATTAGTAGGTGAGAAAAATGCACAACTGATCTTCGGTATCGGAATTTTTGCCATGTCTATCTCAACTATGATAGTCCACATGCTGATGAATGGTTTCGCTCTTTCACAGGCTATGGGTAAACCGGGAGATAAGACCCCATTCCTCATTGGAGCAGCAATGCCAGCAGTAACTGCTGCACTTGCTCCATTACTATGGTCTGGGTCTAATAAAGCTGCCATGGCTATTCCAGCATCAGTTATCGCTGGCACACTCTTACCAATTGCCTACCTCATCTTTATCTTACTGATGAATTCTAAGCGCACCCTCGGTGAGGAGAAGCTAACAGGTAAAAAACTGATGATCGTCAATATAGTGATGGGCACTGGTTTCTTCGTTGCAACATTCGCATCGATCTGGGCGCTGAATTCAAAAGGAACAGCGGGTATGTATGGAATAATCGGTCTTGTGGGACTTGCTATCATTGGAATATTAGGATTCATCAAGCGCAATAAAGAGGCATAATAAAGTGATGTCGGCCTCAGGTCGATAAGTTAGAAATTTAAACAACAAGCGTATCGACCAGAGGTCGATGCCACACCAACATCTAAAAATATGAAATTCGGAATCGTAGGAACAGGAATGATCGCTAACTTTCACGCCAAGGCGATCGAGGCAATGGAAGGCAGTTCACTGCATTCATGCTTTGATAGAAACCTAGAAAGGTCGTCAGAGTTTGCTGAGAAAAATGAGATTAAAACGTATGCGACGCTTGAGGAATTTCTCGCTGATCCTGAGTTAGATATTATCACTATTGGCACACCGTCAGGCACCCATTTAGATCCAGCTCTCGCGGGATTGAATGCTGGTAAACATGTCATTTGTGAAAAGCCGTTGGAAGTAACTCCAGAGCGTATTGATCCACTCATTGCCGCTTCTGAAGTCAATGGAGTCACACTCGCGGCGATTCTCAACCGACGCTTCAATGAGTCTGTAGTATTGCTCAAGGAAGCAGTGGATGCGGGTCGTTTCGGGACCATCACACTCGTGGAGGCATCTATTAAGTGGTATCGAGACCAAGCCTACTATGATTCTGCTGGTTGGCGTGGCACATGGGCACTTGACGGGGGAGGCGCACTGATGAATCAGTCGATCCACATCATTGATCAACTCATCCACACCATCGGGCCAGTCAAGCGGGTCTCAGGATCTATGGCGTTGCTCGCCCATGAGAACATCGAGGTGGAGGACACTGCAGTTGCGATTTTAGAATTTGAAAACGGAGCGAAAGGAATTGTCCAAGGCTCGACAGCCTGTTGGTCATCCACGGGTCATCCTGCCGAGGTGAATATCTGCGGAAGTGAGGGCAGTGCCTTTCTCGCTGACGAGCATTTCAAGGTCTGGGACTTCAAAACACCAGCTCCAGTGGACGAATACGTGCACGCAAACCTTATGGCGAGCGATGATGCGGTGGGACTAGGTGCCAATGATCCAAATGCGATCAACTTTACCGGGCATCAGCGAAACTTCGAGGAAGTGGTCAATGCCATCAAGGAAAACCGTCGACCATCCGTGGATTGTCATGAAGCACGTAAAGCAGTGGCTCTCATTTGCGCTATCTACGAAAGTGCGCGTAACGATGGTAAATGGGTGACTCTTTAGAGGGTAAGCCAGATTAGGTTATTCAATCGTTTTTGTGCCTTTGGCACGTTGATTGGTTGAGTGGTCATTGGTTTATTAGTCAGGCATGTTGAAGCGAAGGATCCGACCAATGACCCGTAAACCAGTCGACTAATCAACGGCTCGCAGAGCCATTACACTGCTCTGATCCCTAAGATTGCATTCACTTGTTTAAAAAGATTTGTGTCTTGTTCAAAATGTGCCACCATCTGGCATGAACCAGACAAATGAAGAGTATCAAGCGGAGCAGATAAGAAAAGCGAAGAGCGCGGGAATAAAGTTAATTATTCCAGCGCTGATTGTTTTCTTCTTATTTGTATTTACCCCATTCACTACTGTGCCTGCCGGTCATGTGGGAGTAGCTACTCTCTTCGGTAAGGTAGATCCGAATGAGCTTAGCGAAGGATTCCATATCATTAACCCTTTGAAGAAAATTCAGAGAATAGATTGTCGTAATAAAGAACTCACTATGGATCAGGTTGGTGTTCCGAGTCAGGATCAGCTCACCACAGCAGTCGATGTGACTGTGAAGTGGAGAGTTGACCGCACTCAGGCTGCTGAGTCCTACCAAGAGACAGGAAATGCTGAGGCCCTAGAGGCAGTGCATCTCAAGCCTCTGTTACGCTCACTTCTCCGTGAAGCGGGAAAAGAGATCGAAAATGCAGAGGACTTCTACCAAGCTGATGTTCAGGTCTCCATGCAGGCTAAGATTTTAGAAGGATTGGGTGATTTATCAACAAAAGGAATTTTGGTTGAAGAAGTATTACTCAGAGCATTTGATCTACCGAATATGATCGTGCAGGGAGTGGAAGACAAGAAGCGTCAAAAGCAGCTTGCAGAGAGACAGATCGAGGAGTTAAAGAGATTTAGTACTGAGCAGGAGCAAAAGCAGGTGCAGGCAAAAGCTGAGAAAATGGCTGCTATCCAGCAAGCTGAGCAGCGCATAGCACTCGCAGATGCGAAGGCGTACGAAATCACAGCAGAGGCTAGGGCTCAGGCTGAAGCGATCCAAATCAAAGGTGAGGCACTCCAGAAATTCCCAGATATCATCAAGTTACGTTCAGTCGAAAGATGGAATGGAATTCTACCTCGTGTCACGATGGGTGGTAACGCTACACCGATGATAAATATGGGTGATTTGGGTGTTCAAGGTAAGCCAGAAGCAGGGCTTCCTCCTGAGTAGAAAATTTCTATTTCAGATTCAATCATGAGTAGCCACAATAGCGAAAGACTGACCATTCCTCAGTATGTGATGGCGCTAGCTCATGTGGCCAGTCTGCGTAGCGAGGACCCCTATCGAAAGGTAGGGGCGGCGGCATTAGATCATCATAATAGGGTGATTGGCACAGCTTATAATGGGCTTGCACCTGGCTATGATGCGCCTGAAGGATTCTGGGATGACCGAGATAAACGCCAGAAATACATGCTCCATGCGGAGGTCAATCTGTGCAGTCTTTTTAAACGTGGAGAGGCAAGAGTGGTCGCGACTACGACCATGCCATGCACTTCCTGTATGCAGACACTTTGCGCCTACGGGGTTGAAGAAATATACTACGAGGAAGAATACAAAGCATCCGATGCCAAAGAGGTGGCGGCGATCTACGGTGTGAAACTAGAACAGGTCGCTAGCTTTCCGAAGGCTGGCTTTTAGTTTGATCCTGATCAACAATAGGTCTAGTAAGAGCTTTGATTTGATCCAGAGCAGCGAGCGTTTCTCTTGCTCCTAGTGAGATGAAATGTTCATAGCGATCATATTCATCCCAAGCAGAATCCTTGCAGATGGGGAAGACCGCTACATCAGCTTTCTTGCAAGCATCATGCGCTATTCTAATCTGTGATGCTTTGAGGCTACGGCGTAGGGTATCTAACATATTTCCTTTTGCCACTGGATTGTATTTCTTTCCGAGCGATGAAAATTTTGATTTAAACCAAGCACTAGCACTTTCACCTTCGTCTGATCCATTGTCTAATATAACGGCTTCGATAGCTTCGTCAGAGTCCAGGTCATTCAAAGAAGGAGTGGTGCTAACGGCGATGATGTAGTCCACATCAGTGTATTTTTTCAGAACGCTGACTGGGACAGGGTCCACTACACCGCCATCGACACAGCGGACACCACTGACCTCTACTGGGACGATGATTCCCGGCATGGCGCAGCTAGCATGAACAGCCTCTAGAAGGCAGCCAGAATCAAAGACTACACGTTGATAGTTTTCCAAGTTTGCTGCAATGGCGATGAACTTTCTATCGAGTTCTTCAATCTTCGGGTTACCAACGGTTTTCTCCAAATGATCCTTTAATTTATGCCCATAGAAAAGCCCCTTGATCGGTGGCACTACCGGGTCTGCAAGTTTTTTAAATGAATCCTTATCGCGCATCTCAGCAGCTAAGTGGATCATTTCGTCCGCAGAAATTCCTGATGCCCATAGCGCTCCGACGTAGGCTCCCATGCTGCAACCTGATACGGCATGGATAGGAATGTCATGGTCTTCTAGCACCTTCAGCACACCCATGTGAACGAGCGCCTTCGCGCCCCCACATCCTAATGCGAGTCCTATTCTAGGTTGTCGCATAATAGGTTCAGGCTGTGCCGGAGTGTGCTTGATGAGTTTACTAATGAATAAAGGTAGCTGCATTAAGGTAATTAATTTTTAATGGCTAATGAATAAGGTGATCTGGAAGATAGTCAAACCATGAAATGACTAGTTTTGTGATGTTTTTATATTTTTTTTGCAGAATCGTCTTTACATGCAGTGAATTCTGGGTAGTTTTCGCCATTCAACCACAGATTTTTTATAGACATGAAAGTTTTATCATCACTAGCTTCAATGAAGCGCCGCCACGAAGACTGCCAAGTTGTAAAGCGTAAGGGAACCCTCTACGTTATTTGCAAATCGAACCCTAAGTTCAAGGCTCGTCAGGGCTCAACACGTGGCACTAAGCTATCTAAAAAGGGCGTTAAGTAGTCCTTTTAAAGATCGTAATTAGCAATTTTTATAGAAAGCTCTCTTCTGTTATGGAAGAGAGCTTTTGTTGTTATTTGGCGCTTAATTCCAAATGATTTTACAAGTGAGTGATTTGTGGCTTTTCAGACGACGGTGGATTGGTTAATTGATAGCAGATGATAGAAAATGAATCAATAGCTGGGGAAGATGTTAAGGTTGTCAATAAGGCAGCATTGAACAGACGGCCCACCTTTGCCATTGTCTGTAGTTTAATGGGGCTGGTGGCATTCATCCAGGTTGTGATGGTCGGCGTGGCACTTACTAATCGAGTCGGCGAAACCCGGGTGGTCGAGGTGACTAAGGCTGGAGAGGTAGAGATCGTCTACATTCCTACTATAGCAGATGCGTTACCAGATGTGAAGAAGCAGCAGCCTAGAAGTTATGATGATATTTTAAAAGCTTACGGTAAAGGGGGAGGTATTACAAGCGGTGCAAATTATCAATTAGCTCCCAGTAAGAAGATACCACGTAGAAGGACCCCCGGTGTAGGGATACGGCCTGAGCAAACAGCAGATCAGGGGAGGTTTATGCCGATTAAGAATAGCCGTGTCGAAAAACTGCTGGAAGATGCGAAAAGTCTACATCTTTCAGGTGACTTGGTGCGTGCTGTGCTTAAGCTTGCTGAGGCTGAGATCATCGATGCAGATGAGCCGGCGATCACCTATCGCAGGGCGCTCGTCTACGAGGATATGAGAAACTGGGAGCGTGCTGGAGATGAATACGATAAATTATTTTCCTTAGGGCCAGAGGTTGGGGTTTATTATGAGATAGCCACTGACAAAATTGCTAATGGGATAAAAGATTCACCAGATGTGGTGCCATTTCAGCTGGGGAATGTGGTGCAGCGTGTGCGAGGAGACAGGCTAACATCACGTGTCATTATTCCGGTGCGGAGGCTAACAGATCGGGAGATAGAGCCGTCGCAGATCGATGTGAGAATTTTCTTTTACGACATCGTAGATAATAAAGTGGTGGAACCCGTACCTCAGCAACGCGAGCAGAATATTGAGAAAAGTTGGATCACAGAGCCTACTGATTGGTCGCGGAAAGCTGAGGAAATTGCGGAGGCGATCTATCAGCTTCCAGCATTAGGAATAGCGGATGTCCATTTATTTGGTGAGAGGCGCTATTTCGGGCATGTGGTAGAGCTTTATTATAAAGGAGAACTCATGGATCAAGTAGCTTACCCAGGGAGGTTACATGGTATCCATGCCAAGGATCAGTATAAACAACACATTGATCCAGGAATGATGCCATTTAATATGCTTCCAAATCTGGAGGGGTTAGATGCTGAGGGGATGCTATTACCTACATTAAAAGAATGATACCGAGAATCTAGATTGTGACTAGTTAATCTGGTTTTATAGCAGCGCAGGGTTCGTTACTGTGGATCTTTTGACATAATCGCCCTTGGTTGGGGTCAGGGGTGATTATAGGCGGTGTTGAGCGAAATACGAATAAGGCGTAAAGGGCTAATGTTTTCATAATGATTTCAGAAGTGATATAATGTAATTCATCAAATGCACAGAGTCGAAAATAAAACTCTTCAGGATACATATCTTTGAAAAGGAGTCTAAGTGGATTAGCTATTTTAAATCCTTTAGAAGATAGTTATCTTTACACTTCCGGATGAATGGAGTAGCTTGATGGGGAATTAGTAGATGAATCTTCGTTAAAACTGTTCGATGACATTCATCCAATCTATTAGCTACGTAACACTTATTTTATGATGTCCTTCTTTCGATCAAGTCTATCCCCATGTAAATTTTTTGCAGTCATTCTTGTCTGTGCGTTCTTCTGTCTTCCTTTTTCCCTATCAGCCCAGAAGCCAAATGTGATCCTCGTTATGGTGGATGACTTAGGATATCAGGATCTGAGTTGCTACGGTCATCCATCCATCAAGACTCCTGTTCTCGATAGACTTGCTAAAGGGGGAGTGAAATTCACAGATTTCCATTCAGGGGCGACAGTTTGCACGCCATCAAGGATGGCTTTGATGACAGGGACTTATCCGACTAGGCTCGGTTGGACTCAGGGAGTTGTAGGCTATAAAATGGGGAGTAATGAGGGCATGAACTCCAAGGCTCTAACCATCGCCGAAATATTTAAATCGGAAGGTTATACCACCGCCATGTCTGGCAAATGGCACATTGGGAATCAGAGTGACACCGATCCAAACGCGCAAGGCTTCGATAGTTTTTATGGTCTGGAAATGAGCAATAACCAGACGAAAAAGATCCTGCGAGATGGCGAGATTGTGGAAAACCCTTTTGAAAATAGGCTGCTAACAGAAAAGCTCACAAAGGAAGCAATAAGAGTGATCCGCGAGAAGAAAGACCAACCGTTTTTTCTTTATCTTCCTTACACAGCCCCCCATTTTCCAGTAGAGGCGCATCCAGATTGGAAGGGTAAGTCTGCCTTTGGTGCCTATGGAGATGTCGTTGAAGAGGTAGATTTCAGGATGGGGGAGATTATCAAGGAGCTAGATACGCTTGGGTTGGTAGAGAAAACCATCATTGTATTTTGTTCGGATAATGGTCCCAACCCACGAGAAAAAGCGAACTGCTTTCCGTATCGCGGCGAGAAATGGTCTGCTCTAGAGGGAGGCACGAGGGTCCCCTGTATCATCTCATGGCCGGGAAAGATTCCCGCGGCCAAGGTATACTCCGGTTTAACTAGCGCAATGGATCTGATGCCTACGCTGGCTGAAGCTTGCGGTATTGATTGGCAGAGTAAATCTAAGGGTAAGGATCTACCGAAGGTTGATGGGGTGAGCCTATGGAACAGCTTGCATGGAAATGTAGATCATCCACGTAAAGAACTCCTCTATTGGCATGGGATGGAGCCTGAGCCACAGTCGATCAGAGTTGGGGACTGGAAGCTATTTTTTGACCGTCGTAATGCGTTTGAAGGTCCTGGCACTTCTCGTATTACTAAAGAGCAAGCTGACAAAACTGCCCAATATCGTGAGGGGTTGAGAAAAGGTCAGCCTAACCCTCCGATCCTGTTTAATGTGGTAAATGACCCTGGCGAGACGGTCGATCTGAGTAAAGAGTTCCCTGATAAAGTGAAGGCGTTACAAGAACGTTTTGAA
>Ga0307981_1003825_pt1 | contig 11007 bp, 7 predicted proteins | sample OrgLakmetagen987_FD_201849 | JGI IMG/M metagenome (GOLD analysis project Ga0307981, IMG submission 201849) | Saline water microbial communities from Organic Lake, Antarctica - #987 | ecosystem: Environmental > Aquatic > Non-marine Saline and Alkaline > Saline | place: Antarctica: Organic Lake... | reverse complement strand
CCGGGTTCGCTCGCACGAAGTCTTCCGCCCGCGTCGTGGGCGTCACCGGCAGTGTCGGCAAGACCTCCACCAAGGACCTCATCGCCGCAGCCTGCGGATCACAGCTGCGCACCACCGCCAACGAGCGCAGCTTCAACAACGAACAGGGTCTGCCGATCACGATCCTCAACTCGCCCGACGACACCGACGCCCTCGTGCTCGAGATGGGAATGCGGGGCTTCGGCCAGATCACCGAACTGTGCGAGATCGCTCGGCCCCACATCGGAGTGGTCACGTCGGTCGGCTACTCCCACACCGAACTGGTCGGCGGGATCGAGGGGGTGGCGATCGCCAAGCGCGAGCTGGTCGAGGCGCTGCCGGCGTCGGGTACCGCGATTCTCAACGCCGACGATCACCGGGTCGCCCCGATGGCGAGACACACCGGCGCGTCGGTGTTGACCTATGGCCTGACCGGTGAGGTGCGCATCAGCGATCTCGAGCTCGACGAACTCGCCCGGCCCCGGTTTGCCTTGGCCACGCCGTGGGGTGCTGCAGAGGTGCGGCTCTCCGTCAGCGGCGCGCACATGGCGATGAACGCCGCGGCAGCGGTCGCCGTGGCCGGCTCGCTCGGCGTGGATCTCGATGCTGCGGTCGGCGCACTCGTCGACGCTGATGTGTCGGGGATGCGGATGGAGGTCACCCGATTGGACAGCGGCGCGGTGGTCATCAACGATGCCTACAACGCCAACCCGACGTCGATGGCTGCAGCGCTCGATGCGGTGGTGGCGATGAACGCGGAGCGTCGATTCGCCGTGCTGGGCCTGATGGGTGAGCTCGACGATCCCGGTGAGGGCCACCGCGAGGTGGCGCGACGGGCGGAGGCGCACGGCATCGCGCTGATCTCGACGGGCACGGACCTGTACGGGGTGCGGCCGAGCGAGGATCCTGTCGCCGCGCTGGGAGAGCTCCGCGCCGGTGATGTCGTGCTGGTGAAGGCCAGCCGGTCCGCTGGCCTGGAACGCATCGTCGCCGAACTCCTCGACTGACAATGCGCTCGGCACGAGCCTGGCCCGTTCCGCAGGCCTCGTGGCGGCGGCGCGTCAGGGACCGGCTTGCGGGATCGGCGCTTCGCCACCGTCCGCTTCGCTGAGGAACGCACTGGGCGGCTGTCGCCGCAGGTCGAGCCACCACGCCAGGAACAACGCCCACAGCGCACCGAAGCCCATCACGGCGCGCGGACCGATCACTTCGAACAACACACCGCCGAGCAGGTTGCCGACGGGAACCGTGCCGCCGAACACCATGAACCACAAGGGCATCACCGATGCGCGCTCACCGTCTTTCATGTTCAGTTGCAACGAGGTGGTGATCGCCGTGGCGGTCATGAAGTAGAAGAAGCCCAGTACGAAGCCGACGAAGAACGGCACCACCGGGTCACGCAGCTGCGAGAACACTGCGAGCGCAAGACCGAATCCGGTGAAGCCGCGCACGATCAGGACCCGCCGGTGGAAGCGGGACAGGAACGTGCCCACCGAGATCGCGCCGAAGAACGCACCGAGGCCCCACGTGGCATAGAGCCACCGGTAGGTCGACGACTTCGCCGCGATGCCGAAGTTGAGTTCGGCCACGGATGGGAACAGACCCACGTAGATCAGCGAGATCAACGAGAACGAGAACATTCCGAGCAGCAGGCGGTTGAGCACCAGGCGGCTGCGGGCGATCTGCAAGCCGACGCCGAGCTGCCGCCAGCCCCGAACGAGCGTGTCGGCCTTGACGTCGGGCATCGACACGAGGATCAGCGCAGCGATGAAGAACAGGTACGTGACCGCATTGATCACGAAGATCCATGCGACCGACAATCCAACCGCCGCCAGGATCGCCGCAGAGACCGGGCCCATCACCCGGGTGCCGTTGATCATGGCCGAGTTCAGGCTGATCGCTCCGGGCAGGTCGGAACGGTGCACCAGGAGGGGCATCGACGCCTGGAACGCCGGGGCATTGAGCGCGTTCGCCGTTCCGATGCCGGCCTGCACCAGGAAGATCCACAGCAACCCCGAGTCGCGTGCCACCAGGATCGCCGTGCCGAGGGTGAGCACCACAGAGATGGCCTGCATCCAGAGCATCAGCTTCTGCTTCGACACCTTGTCGGCAAGAGCGCCACCGGGGATCGACAAGAACAGCAGCGGGCCGAGTTGCACGGCGATGGTGACGCCGACGAGTGCGGGGCTCGCCGTACGGTCCTGGACGTAGGCCGGCAACGTGACGTTCTGCATCCACGTCCCGATCTGGCTGAGCGCCAAGCCGATGAACACCAACCGGAACTTCGGATATGCGAGTGCGGCGCGTGCCGTGCCGGGCGTGAGACCGTGTCGTGGTCGCTCGACGATGTTCGCCTGTGGGTCGGTGGTGCTCATGGACGGATCGTGAACCGACCGTAGTGACACAGTGTTCCAATCCTGTTCATCCGAGGCCCGGCGTCGACCGACGTCACAGCAGTCCGCTGCGGACAGGGTCGAGGAAACGTCTGTCCGGTTCGAGCAGCGTCACCGATCCCACTTTCGGTGAGGGATCGGCCGGCCATCAGCAAGTCGAGCAGGGTGAGCGGCGTTCTCGACCCCGTTGCGTGTCAACGGTTGGCACAGAACCGGGTCGAGAACACGCGTGCCCCGGGGTTCGTGCCGTGTCGAGGTGCGCTGAACGTGCCGATTGGGGACCCTCCAATCGTTGTCCGACGCGCCCTCGAGATCCGCCAGGTCTGACGGGCGGGACGTTTCAGCTCAGTGAACGGACGAAGTCGCGTATCTCGGTCACGAACAGGTCGGGCACCTCGAACGCCGCGAAGTGTCCACCGCGGTTGTATTCGGCCCAGTGGCACAGGCCCGGATACATGGGCTCCACCCACTTGCGGACCGGTGGCACGATCTCGGCGGGGAAGCTCGCGAATCCGGTCGGAACGTCACCCACCTCGAGTGGGGCGTTCTTCCCGAAACTCTCCCAGTAGAGCCGTGCCGACGACGCTCCGTTGGCGTTCACCCAGTAGGTCATCACGTTGTCGAGCAGTTCGTCGCGTCCGAGGGAGTCCTCTGGATGACCGTCGTTGTCGGTCCACGCCCAGAATTTCTCGATCACCCACGCGGCCAGCGCAGCGGGTGAGTCGACGAGCCCGTAGCCGACCGACTGGGGCCGGGTCGACTGCTGTTTCGAGTATCCCGAGTCCCACTGCGAGTAGTACATCCCGCGCTCGATCGCAAGCTTCTCGTCGTCGCCGAGGTCGTTCAAATCCTTCGGACGAGCAGCCATCGCCAACGTCATGTGGATCGCGGCGACGTGGTCGGGGTCCTGGGCACCGATCGCATGCGTGATGGCCGAGCCCCAGTCCCCGCCCTGAGCGACATAGTGCTCGTAGCCGAGTCGTGCCATCAGCTGGGCGAACACGAGCGCGATCTTCTCGACACCCCACCCGACGTCGGTCGCCTTGCCGGAGAAGCCGAAGCCGGGCAGCGACGGCGCGATCACGTGGAATGCATCGCTGGGCTCGCCCCCGAACCTGGTCGGATCGGTCAGCGGCTCGATCACCTTGTGGAACTCCACGATCGAACCGGGCCAGCCATGCGAGAGCAGCAACGGGGTCGCCTCGGCATGGGGAGACCGCTGGTGGATGAAGTGCAGGTCGAGGCCGTCGATGGTCGTGACGAACTGGTCGAAGCGGTTCAACCGCGCCTCGCGGTCTCGCCAGTCGTACACGTCGGCCCAGTACCCGCAGAGTTCGCGTACGTAGGCCAACGGCGTGCCCTGTGACCAGTCGTCGACCACCTCGGCGTCGGGCCAACGTGTGTTGTGCAAGCGAGTACGCAAGTCGTCGAGCACCGCGTCGGGGACGTCGATGGTGAAGGGTCGGATCGAGTCGTTCATGTGCTGGTCTCCTGGTCGTCTGGTCGTGTCCAACCCTTCAGTTCCGACACGGTCGGTCGATGCTCGTCGTCGGGTTGGCCGCCGGGCATGTTCTGCCACGAGTCGATGAACGTGCCGGGGGTGTTCACGTGGCGGCCGTTCATGTCGAAGCCGGGCTCGACAGCGTCGTCTCGGCGGCGCCAGCGACTGAGCCAACCCACCGAGCTCAGACGTCCCCGGCCGAGGGGCCGTCGGTCGCGGCGCCCGCGAACGCCTGTGCCTTGGTCATCCAGTCGTGGGCATCGTCACCGACCACCGTGAGCCCGGTCGCCGAGACGTGACGGCACTGGGTGACCACCAGGCAGAAGTCCTGGGCCGAGCCGGTGATCGACTGTTCGGCGTGATCGTCACCGAAGGTCCACACCTGGCCGGACGGTGCGGTGAGTTCCACCCGGATCTCGGCATCGGGGACGTCGAGCTTGCGATTCAGGTACGTCCACTTCCGGGTGATCACACCGAGTTGCGCGATGTGGCGCAGCCGGTCGGTCGGCTCGCGCTCGCCCCCGACGGCGTCGATGACGTGCTGGCCGTGCGCCCAGCACTCCATCAGGCGGGCCGTCAGAAATGACTTGGCACCCATCGACGGGCCGTACCAGATGACCCGCGTGTCGTCGTCGAGGGTGGCCGCCGCGTCGGCGAGCGTGCGACGATTGGTCCTCCACGCGTCGAGGAGTTCGGCGGGTGACATCGTGCGGAATGCTCCCAGGGTCAGGTCGTCCATCGTGTCGGGTGTCGCATCGGGAGCAAACACCGCAGCGAGTCCGTCCAGCGAGGCCCGGAATGCGTCCTCGTCGGTGATCGCCCATGCAGCAGTCTGATCGAAGAAGGTGAGGTGGCCGATCTGGTCACGCACACTCCACCGGTCGCTCGCCGTCGGCGCATCCCACTGCTCGTCGGTGAGGCCGGCGACGATGTCGTCGAGGGCGTCCTGTTCGGCCAGCAGATCGTCTCGCAGGCTCGATGCCGTCGTCATGACGCCGACTCTACGCAGCGAGGGTCGTCCGCTCAGGATCGGCGGGGGAGCGGGCGCTACGGTCAGCGCGATGGGCATCGGAACACCGCTTCGCTCGAAGCTCGACACCACGTCAGACGACTATCGCTCCAATCTCGCGGCGATGCAGGCGATGTGGGACGAGGTGGCATCGCTGATGGACACGGTGCCGACCATCGGCGGGCAGCGCTACGTCGACCGCCATCGCAAGCGCGGCAAGATGCTCGTGCGGGAGCGGATCGAAGCCCTCGTCGACCCCGACACGCCGTTCCTCGAACTCTCCGCACTCGCCGCCTGGGGCACCCAGGACCCGATCGGTGTCGGCGTCGTGCAGGGCATCGGTGTGATCGAAGGCGTCGAGTGCGCGATCACGGGCACCGACATGAGCGTGAAGGGTGGGGCGGCGAACCCGACCACCTGGAAGAAGAGCCAACGCTTCCACGAGATAGCGCGTGAGAACCGCCTCCCGCTGATCAACCTGAACGAATCCGCCGGTGCCGATCTGCCGCGCCAGGCCGACCTGTTCATCCAGGGTGGCGCGAGTTTCAAGGCACTCACCAGGCTCTCGAAGGCCGGGATCCCCACGATCACCGCCGCGTTCGGACCGAACACGGCCGGTGGCGCCTACACGCCCGGCATGAGCGATTACACGATCTTCGTGAAGGACGCCGGCACGGCCTACCTCGGTGGGCCACCGCTGGTGAAGATGGCCATCGACGAGATCGTCGACGAGGAATCACTCGGTGGCGCCGAGATGCACTCGCGCACGTCGGGCTTGTCCGACTACCTCGCTCAGGACGAGATGGACGCCCTGCGCATCATCCGACAGATCGTGCGCCACCTCGGCTGGAAAAAACTCGGCCCCGGGCCGACTGCGCCGTCGGAGGCCCCGCTGTACGACCCGGCCGAACTCCTCGGATGCGCATCGGCCGACGTCCGCATCCCCTTCGACATCCGTGAGATCTACGCCCGCATGTTCGACGGCAGCCGCTTCGAGGAGTTCAAGGCCCTCATCGGCGACAAGCTCGTGTGCGGGTGGGCGCAGATCCACGGGTTCCCGGTCGGTGTGATCGGCAACAACGGCATCCTGTTCTCCGAGGAGGCCAAGAAGGGCGCGCAGTTCATCCAGCTGTGCAACCGGATGTCGGTGCCGATCGTGTTCATGCACAACATCACCGGCTTCATGGTCGGCTCGGCTGCCGAGCAGGGCGGCATCATCCGTAACGGCGCCAAGATGATCAATGCGGTCTCGAACTCCGAGGTGCCTCACTTCAACCTGATGGTCGGTGCCAGCTACGGCGCCGGCAACTACGGCATGGCCGGCAAGTCGTACGACCCCCGATTCATCTTCACGTGGCCGAACCATCGCGTCGCCGTGATGGGTCCGAAGCAGCTGGCGGGGGTGATGGACATCATCGCTCGGAACTCGGCGGCGGGTCGGGGTGTCGAGGTCGACGAGGAGGCGCTGCTCGCACAGACCAGCGCGCTCGAAGCCCAGATCGAGGAGGAGTCCACGGCGCTGTTCTCCACCGGACGGCTGTGGGACGACGGGATCATCCATCCGGCTGATTCCAGAACGGTGCTCGGTATCGCACTGTCGGCAGCTCATTCGAATGTCGTACAGGGCGCCACCGAGTACGGCGTGTGGAGGCACTGATGAGTTCCACGTCCAACTCCTCCGGTTCGATGTCTCGTCGGATCACCAAGCTGCTCATCGCGAACCGCGGCGAGATCACCGTCCGGATTGCTCGGACGGCTCACCGACTCGGCATCTCGACCGTGGGTATCTACTCCGAACCCGACGCCGATGCGCTCCACGTCGATGCTGTCGACGTCGCTGTTGCGCTCGGCGGATCCACCCCTGCCGAGTCGTACCTGCGAGCCGACGCGATCATCGAGATCGCACTGGCGCACGGCTGCGAGGCGATCCATCCCGGCTACGGCTTCCTCGCGGAGAATGCCGACGTGGCCGACCGTGTGGTGGCGGCCGGGCTGATCTGGGTCGGCCCGACCGCGGAACAGATCCGGATGCTGGGCGACAAGGTCGCCGCGAAGAAGCTGGCGATCGAGGCGGGCGTGCCCACGGCGCCGCTGTTCGAGATCATCGACGGGCAGGTACCCGACGGCATCCCGATGCCGGCACTGGTGAAAGCCGCAGCCGGCGGCGGTGGCCGCGGCATGCGCATCGTTCGCACCGCCGACGAGCTCGACGAGGCCGTGGCCGCCGGCTCGCGTGAAGCGCAGGCGTCGTTCGGCGATGGCACCGTGTTCGTGGAGCCGTACATCGAGCGAGCGCGCCATGTCGAGGTCCAGATCATCGGTGACATGCACGGCAACGTCGTGCACCTCGGCGAACGCGAGTGCTCGATCCAGCGGCGGAACCAGAAGATCGTCGAAGAGTCGCCGTCGGCAGGCATCACCGCCGAGACCCGCCAGGCGATCTGTGACGGTGCCGTGGCCCTCGCCCGCTCGGTCGGCTACCAGGGCGCCGGCACCGTCGAGTACCTCGTCGACGAGGCCGGCAGTGTCGACTCCATCAACTTCCTCGAGGTGAACACTCGGCTCCAGGTGGAACACCCGGTGACCGAAGCCGTCACCGGCGTCGACCTGGTCGAACTCCAACTCCGCGTGGCTGCTGGTGAAGAGCTGGCGCTCCGGCAGGACGCCGTGGCTGCCCGCGGTCATGCGATCGAGGTGCGCGTCGTGGCGGAGGACCCGGCTGCCGGATGGTTGCCGTCGACGGGTGTGATCACCTCGTTCGATCTGGCCGGCGCACCCGACTTGGTGCGGATCGACACCGGATTCCGCAACGGCTCGGTGGTGAGCGCCGACTACGACTCGATGCTCGCGAAGGTGATCGCACACGCACCGACGCGAGCAGAAGCAGCAGCCAAGCTCTGCCGCGCTCTGCGGATGTCGGAGATCTCCGGTGTCCGGACCAACGTGAACTCGCTGGTCTCGATCCTCGGCGAACGCGACTACTTGAACGCTGCCACGCCGACGGCATACCTCGACGAGCATCCCGATGTGGTCAGTGCAGCCGGTCCGGTCGGTGCCGACCGCACGGCCCTGCTGTGTGCAGCGGTGCTCGCCGGTGAACGAGCCCAGCGTCGAGGCGATGCAGTCACCGGTTTTGCGCCGTCAGGTTGGCGCAATCTGCGGACCCAGGGCCAACGCCAGCTGTGGTCGGTCGTGGGTTCCGATGTGGACGAGCCGGTCGAATATCTGGTGTCACCCGAGTCGACCGAGGTCCGCCTCGGCGCGTGGCCGACACCGGGCGACGACGGATCGCTTCCCGACGACGAACGCTCGGTCCACATCGTCCGCATCCATCGACACGAGATCGACCAGAGCGATGTCGCGACGAGGGTGGCGGTGGAGGTCGACGGCGTGCGCACCGTCGTCGACGTGACGCACCACGGAGACACCGTCCGCACTCGAAGTGCAGCAGGAGCCCTCGAGTGGACCCAGGCTCCCCGTTTCGTCGATCACGCAGCCGACAGCATCGGTGGCGGCCCGATCTGTCCCCTTCCCGGCACGGTCATCTCCGTGAACGTCGGCGTCGGGGACGTGGTCGGCGACGGAACGGTGCTGATGGTCGTCGAGGCGATGAAGATGGAACACAAGATCTCGGCATCGGGCGCATCGACGGTCGCCGAGGTGCACTTCGGTGTCGGGGACCGAGTCGATCAGGGTGTGCTGTTGGTGAGTCTCGAAGTGGCCGAGGACGTCGAGTCGTGACCGACCCGATCCGCGTTGGGAACTGTTCGGGATTCTTCGGCGACCGCCCGTCGGGCGCGCTCGAGATGGTCGAGGGCGGGCCGATCGACGTGCTCACCGGCGACTGGCTCGCCGAACTCACCATGCTGATCCTGAGCCGGATTCGTGCGAAGCGCCCCGGCCAGGGGTATGCCCGGACCTTCGTCGGACAGATGGAGGAGGTGATGGGTTCGTGCCTGGACAAGGGCATCAAGGTCGTCTCGAACGCCGGAGGCCTCGATCCTGGTGGCTGTGCCGAAGCGGTGAAGGACATCGCCGACAAGCTCGGGCTGAACCCCACGATCGCCTACGTCGACGGCGATGACCTGATGCCACGTCTGACCGCACTCGCGGCAGCAGGATCGCTCCGCCCGTTCGACGATGGTGTCACCTACGGCGACGGGTCGCTCGGGGACCCCGAGCGATTCCTCACGGCGAACGCCTACCTGGGCTGCTTCGGCATCGTCGAGGCGCTCACGCGAGGCGCCGACATCGTCATCACCGGCCGCGTCACCGACGCCGCGGTCGTGTGCGGTCCGGCCGCCTGGCATCACGGTTGGGAACGCGACGACTTCGACCAGCTCGCCGGGGGCGTGGTCGCCGGTCACCTCATCGAGTGCAGCGCACAGGTGACCGGTGGCAACTACAGCTTCTTCACCGAGATCGAAGGGCGCGAGGAGATCGGCGGGCGCGCCCGGTTCGGGTTCCCGTGGGCCGACATCGCAGCAGACGGCTCGTGCGTGATCGGCAAGCACGACGGCACCGGCGGCCAGGTGTCGATCGGCACCGTCACGACCCAGCTGCTCTACGAGATCGGCGGTCCGGCGTACCTCGGCCCTGATGTCACCGCACGCTTCGACTCGGTCGAACTCGAGCAGAACGGGCCGGATCGCGTCCGAGTCACCGGGGTGAAGGGGCAAGCCCCGCCGTCGAGCCTGAAGGTGGCGATGAACGAACTCGGAGGCTTCCGCAATTCGTTCTCCGTTGCGCTCACCGGTCTCGACATCGACGAGAAAGCGCGTTTCGCGGCGGCGACGTTCTGGGACGCCTGCCCCTACGGTCCCGACGACTTCGACTCGATCACCGCCGACGTCATCCGAAGCGACCAGCCTGACGCGGGTACCCAGGAACAGGCGACCGCGAGCTGGCGGGTCACGGTGAAGGACGCTGACGAACGCAAGGTCGGCCGCGCCTTCAGCGATGCGAACGTCCACACGGCGCTGTCGTCGATTCCCGGCATGTACGGCTACGGAAGCCCCGGGCCCGGCGCACCGTTCGGCGTCTACCGCCCGGCAACCGTGCCCAACGACCTCGTGCCGGCGTACGTCCACGTGCTCGGCGGGGACACGACACAGATCCACTCGGTCGCCCCCGTCGGCCCGTCGGTCGACGTCAACGTTGACGACGCCACACCCTTCGATCTCGATGGTCCGACGACGGATATGCCGTTGGGGTCGATCATCGGCACCCGCTCGGGTGACAAGGGCGGCAACGCCAACCTTGGTGTCTTCGCGCGGACCGACACGGCCTGGCCGTGGCTCGACGCGTGGCTCACCACCGAGCGACTCAGCGACCTGCTGCCCGAGGCCGGTGAACTGCGGATCGAGCGGTTCCGATTCCCGAAGATCCTGGCGCTGAACTTCGTGATCCACGGGCTGTTGCAGGAAGGTGTAGCCGCCTCGACACGCCAAGACGGTCAGGCCAAGGCGGTCGGGGAGTGGCTGCGCTCGCGTGTTGTCCCGATCCCCGACGCGTTGGTCCGCCCCGGCTGACCGAATCGATCGGCGGGACAGCGCGGATCAGACTCGCTCGGGGCGAGCGAAACGGGCGTCGATCGAGTCGACGTACCGCACGATCGGCGCACTGATCGGCGACGGAAGACCGGCGGCTTCGAACGAGGTGTCGGTGTAGTCGGTCAACACCGCGTCGCGAAGTGTCCACTCCGGGTGATCGACCGGGTGATGGCGCAGGCGACCTCGTCGTGCCGGCCACTTCACCACCGTGCCCCATCGTGCGGTCAGGAACACGTCGAGATCGGTCGGCTCCTCGATGACGTCGCCGATCTCGATGGTCACGTCAGTGGCCGAGGCCGGGCTCGACGGCCAACGCCGCTGCGAGGTGACGTACCGGCGGGTATCTGCAGTCCGTTCGATCGACATGCGCGACCACACGTAGGGGAATCCCAGCAGGAGCCGGGCGAAGGCCACGATCGAGAGTCGGCTCGCTTCGAGCGAGAAGAACCACACCGCACGGTTGCCGGCACTGTCGACGACGTAGGTCCTCACGTTCGTTTCGGCGAACGCCGAGACCCAGGGAACCGGCGGGAT
>Ga0307981_1003824_pt1 | contig 11007 bp, 6 predicted proteins | sample OrgLakmetagen987_FD_201849 | JGI IMG/M metagenome (GOLD analysis project Ga0307981, IMG submission 201849) | Saline water microbial communities from Organic Lake, Antarctica - #987 | ecosystem: Environmental > Aquatic > Non-marine Saline and Alkaline > Saline | place: Antarctica: Organic Lake... | reverse complement strand
GTGGACAAGTCGGTGCTGCGGGTGGTCAAAGCGGCTCGACAGGCATGGCAGAGGGTAGCATGCCGAGTCAACAGCAGCAGCATATGCAAATGGCACAACTCCAGCAGTTGCAGCAGCAACAGCAACAACAACAGGCCATGATGAATAGCAGTGGTGGCGGTACTACCGGTACTGCTGGTGCTCCTGTGCCACCGCAGGGAGCCATTCCTGGACAGCAGCCAACGAATGGCCAACCGCCAGCTCAGCCGCTGCCTAGCAGTGTTGGTAAGGAAGGACTATGAGCCGGGGGAATGAAAAAGAGTTCCAGGCAAAGAAACAAGAAAGTGAATAAGAAACAGCTCTATTACTATTTTTTCGTGTTATAGTCTAGTCTATTCGGACAAGGCATCGACTTGCAAGGCGGCCAATCGTTGTTTGGCCGTGTACCACAGCTTGCCTCGGTATGCCGCGTGCTTTTGCGATTTCACAACTGCCCGCCACCACGGCCCGAATCCATCCTTCCAAATACCGTGTTGATCCACATTGCCCGAAACATCCAATGCGCCGGTCGTGTCATCCTTGTACTGCTCGCCCGCTTCCCAAACATCTAAATCAGCAATTGCATAGTTGCGATATGGACCAGTGGTAGAGGTACTAGTACTAGTACCACTAGTACTACTCCTAGTAGCGGACCGCACAAGGTTGTATTCGTGGTTGGCCACGAGGGACATGAAAATGTCTTCGCCATTCCACAGGGGCGTGGATCGCGGCAGCAGGTCGTTCACCAAATGCGCGTGTCGAAAAAAAGCACGGCACAGTTCTCGCTCCATGACCATTATTTTGGTCAGCACGACTTCGGCCGGGCCTGCCACGGTCCTGGTATCGTATCTGTAAAATGCAACAAAAAACAAAAAGAGAATGGCGCAAGCGCGGTGAGAAAGAGGTGCATCCAATCGAGTGTAGCATCCAATCGAGTGTAGTCTAGTATCGAGTGTATCGATGGATAGGATCTGTATAGTATAGTATGGATATATATATATATATACGCACCCGTTGCGGTACGGCGCTCGGACAAAATTGTAATTGCGGCCGTAGTGTCCGACAATGCGCTGCGTGTCTGGCGCAAATTCTTCCAGGAGAGCATCCACGGCAGCTGCAGACAGTTCCATGTCGTCGTCGACGTGCAGGACCCAGGGATTAGCCGCCGTTTGGCAGTAGTCAAAGCGCAAACTGAGACCCAATTCGCGATTGGCTTTGGTGGCGTCAATGTTGGTGACTTTTGGGTGGACAAAGTCAAACTTGGTGGCAGGGTTGGAATGGCACAATCGTATTTCTGTAACGGCGGCATGTGCCGTGAGCGTTTTCATGAGCTGGCTTTCGCGAATCATGCGGGGGCGATTGTGGTTCATGACCACGACGGACACGTTGAAATAATGCAATGGTTGCAGTGCTGGTGGTGTAGGCACGGCTGTAGTAGCAGTGGAGCTATTACTGCTACTACTGCTACTACTTTTAGATGTTGTTGTCGTTCTTAGGAACACGAGACTGATCCAGAGAGCCAACAGTGATGCAGAGCCGATCACGAGACGGCGTCGCAGCTTTCGTCGGTTACTGCTATAGGAATGGCGATGGTGGTGGTGGTGGTGGTCCTTATTGCGGTCGCCGTGCTCGCCTGATTCCACGTCCTCTGACATGTGTTGATCAGCGTGCCGATGTCGTAGCGAAGACATGCTGTGTATGTTTCAAAAGCAGATAGCTGTAGCTGTACGAGTAGTTTACTGTAGTTGACATCATGCTCATGGTCGTTCATCCATATCCGTAAAGAAGAAGTAATTTTTTATTTTGTGTAGAACTACACAGTAATAAGTAAATGTCATGAGTTCCGATCGTCGTGACGACGTGGCGAGCGGACAGCCGACCAAAAACGGCGCGACGAAAGAAGACGAATAACGAACGATTGCAATCGTCGCGACCGATCGATCGACCATGTTTTCCATTCTACATACAGCAGGAACAGCAACAGCAGGAACAGCAGCAGCAGCCATAGACATTCAGCAGCAACCAATAGACATACTAGACATTGACGAGCAGCATGGACATTCCCGCCAACGACAAGCGCCAATACGAAACGCTCACGTTGGAAAACGGCCTGCGGTGCCTCTTGATTAGCGACAGCCAAGCCGACAAGGCGGCCGCCGCCGTGGGCGTGGCAGCGGGACAGTTGCACGACGGGGCCTTTCCCGGCGTGGCGCATCTCACAGAACACATGCTGTTTCTAGGAACCAACAAGTATCCCACCGAAAACGCCTACGACAGCTACTTGGCAGCCGCGGCCGGTCACTCCAACGCCTACACGGACTTGGAATTAACGTGCTACTACATGGACTGTCAGCCCTCGGCCTTGGAGGGCGCGTTGGATAGGTTTGCCGCCTGTCTAGAGGCACCGCTCGTGCAGGAATCCAGTTTGGAAAAGGAAATTCAAGCCGTTGACAGCGAACACGCCAAGAATGTGCAGTCCGACATGTGGCGGTCCATGCAACTTGGTCGCACGGCTCTGGGAAAGTGCAAAGAAGAAAATGGACAAGATCACGCCTTTGCGGGCTTTGGGTCGGGAAACTTGCAAACACTCCTGCCGCCTACTAGTGGTACTATTGACAAGGCGGCACGGATTGCCCAACTCCGCCAGGCCGTGTGGGAATTCTACAAAGCCCATTACCACGCGGGCAATATGAGTTTGGTCATTTTGGGCTGCGAATCCCTCGAACAATTGCGAAAGTGGTGTCAAGAGTACTTTGGACCCTTGTCTTCTCAAAAACAAACGACTGTGGCGGCGCCACCCTTGGCAGCCCTCTTGCCAGCCGAGCTGCAGTGGGTCCCCGTCCGGACCAGTCACACGCTCGACTTGCAGTGGCCCTGTCACGGAATACAATCGCAGTACAAGTCCAAACCCGCTCGTGCCATATCCCACTTGCTCGGTCACGAAGGACCCGGTAGTCTGCTATATGCCATTCGCGAGCAGCTGCAGTGGGCGCAGGAACTGTCTGCCGACGACCAGTCCAAGTCCTGTCAATCCTTTAGCGTATTTGGACTCTCCATGGAGTTGACCGAGCTAGGACTGGAGCACGTGAATGATATTATTCAAATGGTATGTTACTACATTCAGACCGTGTGTCGCAACATTCCAGCCTGGGTATTGCAAGAGTTGAAAACCGCTGGAGACATGCAGTTTCGCTTCTTGAGCGAGCAGGCGCCGGCAGATTACGTGTCGGCTTGTGCGGCGCACATGCACCTGTTTGATACCGAGCACATTTTGTCGGGACCCTACAAGGTCTACGAGAACGACCAGGCGGATACGCAACAGGCAGTGCAAGAATATCTAAACAGTCTGCGTCCCGAGAACTGTTTGGTTATGCTGGCTTCACCAACTGTGGCGGGCACGACGGATCAGAAGGATCCGTGGTACGGTACCGAGTATCGAAATGTTCCAGTACCAGCGGCAAGAGTAAAACAGTGGAAAGCACCCTTGTCGGATGAATTGGCCAAGCTCTTACACTTGCCGGCCCGCAACGATATGTTGCCGACCAACTTTGATCTCGTTGTCGAGCCCACGACTAATAACGAGGACGATAATGACATGGATGGCAAGACGGCAACACTACCGAAATGTATCGTTGATACAGACACGTGTCGTCTCTGGTACAAGGCTGATGATCAGTTCCAGATGCCCAAGGTGAATGCCATGGCCCTTTTGAGGACCAATACCGCTTATGCGGAAGGCCCCATGGCCAGTGTCTTGGCGAGTCTGTGGTCCGAAGTTGTGCATGAACAGTGCAACGTATTTAGTTACGCCGCCTCTATGGCTGGCTTGCATTGTGACTTTGGTAACACACGCAGTGGAATGGAGATCCACGTGTCGGGCTACAATCACAAGGCTGGGGTACTGCTTCAGCGCATTGTTGATACAATTCAAGAGTTACCGTCGCAGCTGACGGACGAGCTCTTTGTGCGTATTCAAGACAAGTTGGACAAGCAATTCATGGCGTTCATGGTGGCGCAGCCCTATCAGCACGCCATGTATGCGGCAGATCTCTGTCTGGAACAGCCAAAGTTTCCCATTCAAGACCGAATGGACTGCTTGAAGGAAGTGACAAAGGATGACTTGGTCAGCTTTAGTCAGAGGCTAGTGTCGAGGATGCAGCTAGAGATTCTGTTGCATGGGAATATTACTGCGCAAGAGGCGACTGATTTGTCCAGGATTCTCACGGAAGGATTCAAGCCCAAGGCACCTTTCTCATTGCCACAGCTGCGAGTAGTGCGCCTCGACCCAGGAAGGGACTATGTTTACCGCTTGGAGGGAATGAACGAGCAAGACAGCAATAACTGTGTTTCCAATTATTATCAAATGGGTGAAATGGATGTCCGCACCAACGCGGCGCTGAGTGTCTTGCATCACTTGCTGCGGGAACCCGCATTCAATCAACTGCGTACGGAGGAACAACTCGGATATATTGTGCACTCGAGCGTCAAGACAAACGGTGACAACATCAAGGGGGTTTTGATTCTTATCCAGGGTGACGCGCAAGATCCTATTTTTATGAATGATAGAATTGAAGTTTTCCTCGAAAGCTTCCGGACCAAGCTTGTGCAAATGACAGTTGAAGACTTTGAAAACAATGTTGATTCTGTCTGCCAAAGCTTGCTGCAAAAGGACAAGAGTCTTGGTGAAGAGTCCTCCAGGTACTGGCACGTGATTACCAATCGTAGCTATCGCTTTCGCCGGCTTGCCGATATTGCGCGAGAAGCGCGTACTCTGAACAAGACGGAAGTCTTGCGGCTCTACGACCGATACTTGCTACGCGGATCTCCTACTCGACAAAAGCTCTCTGTTCAAATCTTTGGAACGAATCATCGCGACAAACTCGACGAGGAAACGAATGCCGAGGTTTTGATCAAGGACACGGCCGAGTTTGGTCGCGGACAGTCACTCTCTCCAGTGCAGACGAAGGTGTTGATCGATGACTATGTGACGGATTCATCAGTCCAGTAGCAGAGTGGGGTACTGTAAAAAGCTAGCATAAATAGTATATAAACATGACTCGTTAACCATTCTACTCGTACTGTATTAGAGGCGGGCCTCACTAACACTAGTCTACCGGTATCTAATACTACCTCTAGTCTAGTCTACTAGTGTAGAAGTTTTGGCTGGTTATGCATGGTTAGTACGGAAAAGGCCAATAAAACCTGCCTACTCGATGGATTCGTTGCCCGGCTTCTCCTCTGCCTGACCAGCAGTACGTACCTACCGTAAACCAGCGAGTTGGATTCGCATTATCAGTGGCAAAACGCAGTTAGGCCACTACCGGAAACCATTATTGCACCCCTAAGCGTTCTTCTTTAGACTAAGATAGGCCCGTTCGATCGTATTACGACTGCCGGAAGAAGCCACTAACGAACAAGACGTGAAAATTGCGCGCATACCGTGCTTTGGCTGACACCATTTCTGGCACCAAACGGGAAGCGTCGTGAACGCTGGAGTTGAGTGTTCGCGTATTCGTGTGTTTGTTATTTGTTATATAATTTTTAGCTTTGTGTTCGTTCGCAATATTACAGATACGACAGTCTACGTGCCTCTACGAGAGAAAAAGAGCTCGACCGGTATTTTCTACGTAATTTTGGTACTATCTTGCTCGAGAACTCTTTTTCTTGTGACTGCAAGTCTCTAGTAAGTCCCGAAAATACAGTACCTACAATAAGAAACCCTTTTGCCACTGACCCACCGCTCGGCAGTTATTGCAGCAAAGAACAGAAGGCGCCGCTTCCGTCTACAATTGTATGCCTTCGAAACGCTTCGAATCGATTCATTGCGATCCCGTCAGGAGAAGCAGTACGCACGCGTGTCGGAACCAAATACCAGGCGCGCTTCCTTCAATCTTCTCTATACGGCACAGTACCTCTTGGTACATATAGTTAAAAAGTACGACAACCTATTTTTACATATTGGAACAGATGGCTATTGATCGTCTGAGACAAAAATAAATTCTGAGTTGAGGGTCAACTTCAAGTAGAGCTTAAATAAATGTTTATCTTCCTATCGATTCACTATATTCATCTTGCGCAACTGTTTTCCGCGTCTGTTCCCTCTTGCCGTCGCGTCATCAACAACAACAGACCCTCGGCAAAGAGCCCTGCAGCAAGTCACAGTTTCCGATTGAATCCGCGGCACCAAGCACCATTAACATTAAACACACGACACGTCGCACTTGCAAAACAGAGCATCACCAACACCACAGGATAGGAAGAACCTTCTTATGGCCGAGATTGGTTCTTCAGTTCGAAAAGTCATTCAGGCAGGAAGTGTTTGCGAACGATACACGTGACGACCCCATACGACGGACGACGGATTCTTCCGCGCAAGGCCTATTACACCTACGACCGGTTGAAGCGACACGCTACGTCTAAACAGTTTCCGTCCGCCTGCAGCATTACAAGAAAACTATCATGGACGTGAAGCCAACCTTTGGTCATCAGGAGCTCTTTGAATCGCTCAGTCAAAACGGCTCCGCTTCGTCTACAGGATCGAGCGATTGTTTCACTGTATCAGGCAGCTCGGATATGGCTGAGGTAATGAAGTCCACTGACAGCTCTATGAAGTCGGGTAGTCATGTCGATGAAGCTTACCGACGATTGGGGTGCCGATTATCCTCGCAGGCTCACGGAGAAAACAATCCGGGCTACGGCAACATTCGACAAAAAGCGCCGATTCCTCGGCGTCTCGTTACGAGTCGACATTGTGGTTTCGAACGGTATCAACGATCCACGGGGAAAAGGGATGGGACACCAAGCAGTGTTCGAAAGGAATACGTGTCTGTTGAATCCACACCGGAAGTCCAATCCAATGTTGACATTCGCAATCGAACATCCAAAGTGGCCAAGATGCGCTACTCGGATCACGGGGAACACGAGCAGCACAAGACAGAATCAGTCAAAGCTCCCATCAGCTTACTCAAGAGACTGACGTATGAGGCCAAGGGTTCGTTTGAAGCATGGGAACAGGCTCATCAAATATCACACAAGAAAGCAGTCGCTGGACAACAACAAGAGCATGGAGATTTCCCCTCCGTATCACCCCATCGCTACGCCTTTTCACAGCTTGCCTTGGCAGATACCTTCAATAGCGGATGCAATCCAGCGACCGAAGCGACGAACGATCCCCTACTGCCATGGGGATCTCGTGGTATGCAAAGGGGGTCAGGGCCTGCCGTGGGGAATAACAAGCAGGGACTTGCTGCCGTCATGGAGGGACACTCGGAAAGTGCCTCAGTCGTGGCAGATCGTATCACATATCCGACTTCGACCCCATCGATCAGCACAAAAACTAGCCGAACTGATTCGACCAATGCACCAGTGGATTTAGGACTTACGAGTCAGCAACATACGCAAGTCCAAGGTCGATGCTTGACTGTTCCAGCCGATCCAGTAGCCAACGACAACATGGATAACGTGGAGGGTAACTTGATTGTGTTTGATAATGATGTTATCAAGGTGCCTTCCAGAAGTATCCATACGGTCAACCCGGGTGAAACGGGAAAACTGCGATCAGCCGAATATAGAATGCGAGGAGCACTGGGGCAGGGGACGTTTGCGCAAGTCTTTCGATGTTTGCATGTCGAGACAGGCCAGGAAGTCGCTGTCAAGATTGTCAAGAACAAGCCAGCTTATACACGACAAGCGACGGTTGAGATAGACGTGTTTCGAGCTTTGCAAGAAGATGATGGCGTGTCGGTGTCCTCTGATAGCGATGAGGGATCCAAGTCGAGTCGAGATTACATGGTGAACCTGAAGTGTTACTTCATGCATAGGTCTCACTTGTGTCTGGTCTTTGAGTTGCTCGGCTTGAACCTGTATGACATCCTGAAACGGCGGCAATTCCGGGGTCTACCGCTCTCGATTGTTCGGACAGTCGTTCTTCAGACGGTGAAAGGCATTCGAGATCTCTCTAAAAAAAAGAATATCATTCACTGCGACTTGAAGCCCGAGAATATTCTGCTTTCGTCGGATGCAGCTGTGGAGGCTGTTGTTCATGCAGGGGAAGCAAAACGCCCGACTTCACAGCAAGCGACACCGACTCGGGATGGTTCAGAGACCTGCGCTGTTGATAACACGCATGGTCTTGGAGATCCGGTACTTTCCCCCCAAGATGTCAAGCTCATCGATTTTGGATCCGCTTGTTTTGAGGGCCACACAGCCCATACGTATATCCAGTCGCGATTCTATCGGAGCCCCGAAGTTCTCATAGGTCTGCCGTACGATTCTTCGATTGACATGTGGTCTCTCGGTTGCGTGGCAGCGGAACTCTTCTTGGGTCTTCCTATCTTGCCCGGAGTTCACGAGCACGATCAGGTTGGCCGTATCAGTGAAATGATTGGCAAGCTTCCGGATTGGATGCTTGAGCAAGGGTCGAAAGCAACCAAGTATTATGTGAAGTTCGTTTCTCGGCCGCCACCTTCGGAGCAAAGAGTTTCTGTAACGCCATCACCGGCTCACACCAACAGTGTATCTCCTGCTCCTCCTGCAGTACCTCAATGGCGTCTCAAGACTCAGGAGGAATATATCAACTCTCTGTCTCAGAACGAAATCAAAAAGAAAGGAGGGTTGGCCAAACTGCAAAAACAGCCCGGGAATCGGTATTTTAAATTGAAAAGGCTGAGCGACATCCTTAAGGTCCACGGCAAAGGCATCGTGGCGGAAGAAAAGAGTGGTATCAATGCATTCGTGCACTTTCTATACGGTCTTCTGGACCCAGATCCTTGGAAACGTTGGACAGCATTTCAAGCTGTACAACACCCGTTCATAACGGGCGACTTGAGTCAACTGAGAAATAAGACCAGCGAGATGAAGCTTGACCCCAAGGAGGAAAACCACGCCAATCTAGAGCTGGATGTGTATTGGCAGTCCCCATGGGACCCTGCAGTCTGTCGAAGAAAGTTGCTCAACGTGCAGAAGCTGAGAGAGAAACAGCAAGCGGGACGGAAGGGTATGGCAAGTAGGTCGCAGAGCAACGAGATGATACCTCCAGAGCGACGCCGGGTACGGGGAGGGGAAATAGAATCACCTGCACAGGGGTTACGCAATGGGCTAGATGAATCCATAAGCAACTATGCACACAGGAGAACATCACCGCCGAATCAAATAGCAGCGCCTGCATTGGGGGGACAACGCCCCGGCCATTCGATCGGCCGGGTCCGACAGGAATCTACCGGTTACGCTATGTCATCAAGCTTAAGTAACTTGGGACAGCCAGGCTCGTACATCCCCCTTGCCATGGACACTGGTTCTGTAGCGGGCCAATCATATCGCACTGACAATGATCAAGGCGGCATGATGGGGCCTCAAAGTTTCACGAACGGCAGCGGCTACGAAAGGTCTCGGGCCCCTACAGAAGGAGATTTTGCATATGCCTTACAAAGACCGGGTGTTGTGCCTGGTGCAGATGCAGCTTCAATGAATTCTCACAGTATGTCGTGGGGCCAAATGCAGAATAGCATGCATGCGCATGCGGCTGGATCGTATTCGAATCGAGGACCTGCATCCCAGCTTCAGAGCAAGGTTAATTCGCAAGTCGGTGGGCAGTATGGAATGCATGGTCCGTCTTCGTATGGCTCGTCAGCGGCCCCATATGAAGGTCGGTATGGGACGGCGTCATCCATGCAGTCTACAAGTGTTTCCTCGAGCGTTACGTTGCAAGACATCCGAAGTCAAAGCTTTAGTATTCCAAGGTCCTCTTACGTGGACCCGCAACAGCAAGGTTTGCTCCAGCAACAGCAACAATTTGCATCGATGCCGCAGCAACCAGGAGGTCAGCAAACACCAGTTATGATGCAGCAACAGCCTGTGTACTTGACCTCTGGAGGTCCAGATGGCGGCTACTACTACGTTACTACCTCTGCTACAGGACAGCCTATTATTCTGCAGCCAGTCACCATGCCGAGTCGGCCAACGCATGCGACTGGTGCTTATCTACCCCAACAAGCTAGCATTCCGGACCATCAGCAATACCAATTCCAACAGCCGAATACTCAGTACCAGTCTCAAGTACCGCAGATGCAGCAGCCACATCTTCATTTGCAGAAACAGCACTTTCAGCAGCGGCAATTCCAGCAGCATCAGCAGCAGAATCAACAGCAGCCAACTGTACAGTACCAGCAACAGCAGTTTGAGCAGCAGCCAAATAGGCAATTCCATCAGTCTTCCGGTGCTCCCAATAGCTACCAGCAGCAGACGCTTCCTAAACAGCCGCCCTCGGCACACCGCAACCGTAGGGATCGATATCGAGGTGGCGGAGACGGTGGCACGAGCATGTAGACAAATACGTTACATAAATAGATTTCAAATTACATTGATATACAATATGCATAAAGTGTAAACGAGAAAGTAGCGTGCTGCAGATAGAGGTGGTCTTGACGATTTGAAGGCGGGCGTCATCTCATCTTATGGAACATTCGTTGGGACTTCTCGGAGTGATGCAATAGATATAGTAGAGATGGCCTCCTCACCTTGGATCCCAGCGTGATGACCCTTTCAGCGCCCTTCGTGCGGTGCCTCTGTTCCGACTGAACCCTCCAATGATGAATTTATCCTTACCTGAGCCTTGAGAAGTAATATTGATCGCCCGTGTACATACTATTGATTGTAGGAGAATCTGATCACGCCTCGAACCTTCAATTCTCAGCTGTAGTGTATCAGGACTCTCGATAGTCTATCTATACGAAAAGTCAATCAAACTGTTCTTACGATGGGATTAATAAAAAAAATGAACAGTCACTGGTCCCACTTGAGGCCCTTTCTGAGAATTGACGCATACGTGGGAGCAGATGCGACCTCCATCTGTTCGGACACTTTTTTCTTGGTCGACAACGCAAACGTCTGTCCGCTAGCTCCAGATCAAACTTTCTCCAATATCGGATTCTCAACACGCTCCTCGGATGGAGGTAGCGGAGATTTTGTGAGCGTATTCACATGACAATGACC
>Ga0307981_1003821_pt1 | contig 11013 bp, 13 predicted proteins | sample OrgLakmetagen987_FD_201849 | JGI IMG/M metagenome (GOLD analysis project Ga0307981, IMG submission 201849) | Saline water microbial communities from Organic Lake, Antarctica - #987 | ecosystem: Environmental > Aquatic > Non-marine Saline and Alkaline > Saline | place: Antarctica: Organic Lake... | reverse complement strand
CCGTGCGCTTTGGCACGCTTCAGCTTTGTGACGAGCACGCACGCCAAAGCGCAACATAACATCACACGCAGTGGCCCCTTTTTACACCGCGATCTGGTCCCTTTTTACTCTGCGATTGACACGTTGTCGGCAAAAACCGAGCCCGAGATCGACGTATCTTCGTCCGTCCTGATCTGATCAGTAATGGCTGTCGTCGGCATGAGAAAGAAGCCCCATGAATTTTCGGAAAAATCAATTCTGTCAAAAGCTCTGGATCAACAAAGCATTTTCTCGCCGATCAGTAAAGACGCCTGTGGATGATGCGATCGGGAAAAACCGCCGCACGCCGGGAGGTCGTGCATTGCCCCGGCGTTCGGGCTTGCCGACCTGTGGGCTTCGGGAACGGCACGCAAAGCGGGCTCCCCTTCGTTCGACATGCCGGTGGCGATCCCGCAGGCAGCCTCGCAAGCCGGTTGAACGTTCAGGGCATTTGACAGCCGATCCACGCAATGCGACGCGTGTCCTGGACATGAAATCCAGGAGCGCGCGTTGATGACCGATGGACAGGATACGACCCCACAGCGACCTGCACTCCCGTCCGCCCATGCCGAAAAGTTCGCGCTGACCACCTCGCGCGGGTTCAACGCCTGGCTGTCCGGGATCGGTGGTGCGCTGGCCTTCACCACCTATCAGGCGGGCAAGGTGTTCTTTCTGGGTCTCAAACCCGATGGCCGCCTGTCGGTGTTCGAACGCAGCTTTCCGCGCTGCATGGGTCTGGCGGCCAGCGATGACGGGCGCACGCTCTTGATGGCCACGCAATCGCAGCTTTACCGGTTCGACAACGTCCTGCCAGAGGGTGCGCGTCAGGACGTCTATGACGCGGTCTACGCCCCCAAACAGACCTGGATCACCGGTGATATCGACATCCACGACGTGGCCTTCGGCAGTGACGGACCGATCTTCGTCAACACGCTGTTCAACTGCATTGGCACCGTGTCCGAGGGCCACAGCTTTCGCCCGCTCTGGAAACCGCCGTTCATCGACCGGCTGGCCGCCGAAGATCGCTGTCATCTCAATGGCATGGCGGTCGAGGCGGGACGCGCCCGCTATGCCACAGCCGTGTCGCGCTCCAACGTGGCGGACGGCTGGCGCGACCGGCGGGCCGAGGGCGGTCTGGTGCTGGATGTCGACACCGGCGGGACCGTCGCGAGAGGCCTGTCGATGCCCCATTCCCCCCGCCTGCACGGTGGCAGGCTGTGGTTGCTCAATTCAGGTGCCGGCGAGTTTGGCTGGGTCGATCCGGCCTCGGGCGCGTTCACCGCAGTGGCCTTTTGCCCCGGCTATGCCCGCGGCCTGACGCTGGTGGGCGGCTACGCGATCATCGGCCTGAGCCTGCCCCGCGACAACCGAACGTTCCAGGGCCTGCCCCTGGATGCGGCGCTGGCACGCCACGACGCGGACCCGCGCTGCGGCCTGCTGGTGGTCGATCTGGCGACGGGTGACGCGGTGCAATGGGTCCGCATAGAGGGCATCATCAGCGAGCTTTTCGACGTGGCCTTCCTGCCCGGCACCACCTGCCCGTCCGCCATCGGCCTCAAGGGCCAGGAGATCTTGCGCGTGATCAATATCGACGAAGGGTGACGAGGGCGAAGCGAAACGGGAACCTGTGACGCCGCAAGCCTGCCAATCATGAAACGACCTGCCGCACCCTGCCGGAGGGCGTTGTCGGACAGATGACAACCAGGCTCTGAAAATACAGCGCGACTGCCCTTGTGCCGAGGAAAGCTGACGCCAATCAGAGAAAGCAGCGCCGCGGTCATCTCGAAAATATCGCGCAAGCAAAGCTGGCGCGTTAGGTTGAACAGGTTGTGGAAGAACAAAGGGACGGCGTTGAACGTCTGCAGACTTCGCATGTTGCGCAAGCCCAACATCACCCCTTCCCGCCGTCGAAACGGTTGGTGGGAATTCTCGCCTCGGTTGTTCAGCCATCGCCCGGTGTCCTGCTAGTGTTCCCCACCTGACATGAAACCCTGATCCATCTTAACAAGGCTGCTTACTGGTCGGAAATCTAGGACCACCTTAATATGGGCGACTTGGAGCTTGGTGCGCTCACCGCCCAGCACGGCAAAATCCCAAAATCACTGAAATGGGCCAGTCGAACTGAAATGGGCCAGTCGAACTGGAATGCCTCGCCCGGGCGAAACGACAGGGGCACAAAGGTGCCGCGCCGCGTCGTCTGCTGATCCCGCTGCCGATCGGCCCGCCAGTCACGCGCAAAAGTCGCGACCCGACCGCAGGATCCGGTAAAGCCGAGAGCCACCAGATCGGCGTGCAACTGCTTGCACGTGCGCCGCTGCTTGCGCGACTTGCCCGCCTCCACCTTCAGCCAACCGGTCAGCTTGTCGGCGAACGGATCAAGCTTACTTTGACGCTCCGGCGTCGTGAACTGCGGCTCGATCGTGTCCGCGTTCAGATACTTGGTGATGGTGTTGCGCGACATTCCCGTCCGCCGCGCGATCTTGCGGAGCGGCAACTTCTCTCGCAGCGCCATACGTCTGATGATGTTCAAAAGTCCCATGTGTATCACTCCATTGTCCCCCGCCGCGCATGGCGCTGGGGGAAGGGTCACATGGCTCAAATCTCAGTGGAAATTATCCGTCTATCCGGCTCACTTCCGCGTGGAAATCTACATTCAGCGATCAGCGCGCCGCCAAGCCGGACGACCTCTTCTATCAAGATATTCAAGTCATCCCGGGTCGTGCGATGATTGTTGATTGCGGCACGCAGGCAATGACGGCCTTGAACGGTCGTATCTGATATTGCGGCGACACCAGTCTCTTGCATGCACACCATGATTTCGATGTTCAGCTGTTTGAGGGCAGATTCCGACATTCCACCCGGATCGAAGCGAAAGCAGACGATGTTGATGCTCGTCGGGAAGCAAAGCTTCAAATCCGGCGCGGTCTTGACCTGGTCCGTCAGGTAGCGGGCATGTTCGAGATCCTGCTCGATCAGGCGGCCAAACTTCGCGACCCCGTGTTCCTTTAACGCCATCCAGACCTTGAGAGCCCGGAACCCGCGCGACGTTTGCAGCCCGAAATCATGCAACCACTCACCCGACGCGATGCCGCGCGGGGCGTTTTTCAGATATTCGGGCGTCACTTTAAACGTGCTCTGATGCAGTCTTGCATCCCGTATCAAAGCGCAGCCAACCTCGAAGGGTGCGTGCAGCCATTTGTGCGGGTCAAGCGCAATTGAATCGGCCCGCACGATCCCCCGAACCAGCGCCTTGCCTTCAGGCGCAATGGCCAGAAGCGCGCCGATGCATCCGTCGACATGGAGCCATAGTCCTTCTTTGGAGCAAAGGTCGGCAATCGCCTCCAGATCGTCGATCGAGCCGGTATTTACCGTCCCGGCAGTCGCTATCACGCAGGCGGGACTGATCCCGTTCGCCCTGTCTTCGGCGATGGCAGCACGCAGCGCGGCCACGTTCATTCGACAGTTCGCATCGGAGGGCACACGGCGCAGGGCGCGGTTGCCCAGTCCCATGGTCTCCAGCGCAATCTGGTGGCAGGAATGGATCTGATCGGAACCATAAAACCGCATCGGGGATTTCAGCGCACCGACCCCGAGTTCGCGCAGGTCGATGCCCGACATCTTGTTGCGCGCGACGGTCAGGCCAATCAGGTTTGCCATCGACCCGCCGGACACGAGTGTGCCGCTGGCATCTTCCGGATACCCCATCATCTCTTTCAGCCAGTTGACGACCTGCTTGTCGATCTCGGCTGCGGCATGATCGCCACCGCCCAGATTGGACCCCAGGATTGCGGCCAGAAAATCACCCAGCGCCCCGGTGAAGTTGCTTGACCCCATATACCACATCCAGAAGCGCGGATGGATGTTGCCCATCGGGTAGGGCAGCAAGTCGGTGACGAGTTCTTCATAAACGTCGTCCAGCGGTTGGCCATCCTGCGGCACAGGCGTCAAGAAGCGGTCGCGAATATCACGTGACATTTCCCGCCAGACGGGCCTGTCGCGCACGTTTTTCGTATAGTCGACGGCGTCGTCGACGATACGGCGGGCGAGATTGCGAAGTGGTTCCCAATCTGCGGGGTCGAGTGTTTCTGGTCTTTGCTCCATTTGTCAGCCCAGCCAATATCCGGGCGTGGAATGCGACAGCGCCACCTCCTCATCTGTCATCTCCTTGGGGATCATCTCGAAGAGCGGAGTGGACATATAACGTTCACCCGTGTCAGGCAGCATGCAAAGAATGACGGTGCCCGGTGCAACCCGTTCGGCAATCTGGACGGCGACGGCGAATGTTGATCCACCTGAGACGCCCGTCAGGATGCCTTCTCGCTGCGCGAGTTTCTGCGCCCAGGCAATGCCGTCGGGGCCGGATACGGGAATCAACTCGTCATAAAGCCCGTCGTCCACCGCTTCTTGCAGAACGTAGGGAATGAAGTCAGGGGTCCAGCCCTGAATCGGGTGCGGCTCAAAGGCGGGATGGCTTTCGGCAGGCGAGTGATCGGGATTTCGCGCCTGCGCGTGGCCGCTGCCCAGCAGCTGCGCATTGGCGGGTTCCGACAGGACGATCTTCGTCTTGGGCCTTTCGCGGCGCAGAACGCGGCCTACCCCCGTCACCGTGCCGCCCGTGCCATAGCCGGTGACCCAGTAATCCAGCCGCTGGCCTTCGAAATCAGCAATGATTTCGCGGGCGGTCGTGTTCTCGTGGATGCGGGCGTTGGCCTTGGTTTCGAACTGGCGGGCAAGGAACCAGCCGTTCGCCTCGGCCAGTTCCACCGCCTTGCGATACATGCCCAGGCCCTTCTCCGCGCGCGGGATCAGGACGACCTTCGCACCCATCATCCGCATCAGTTTGCGGCGCTCGACCGAAAAGCTGTCGGCCATTGTCACAACCAGCGGATAGCCCTTCGCCGCACAGACCATCGCCAACCCGATGCCTGTGTTTCCCGACGTCGCCTCGACCACAGTCTGGCCCGGCTCGCGCTCAGCATCATCGAGGAGGCCGAGCGGAACGGAAGGCTGCGCCCTTGAGTTGTCCGTATGGTCACGTCGTCCATTGGTTCCCCCCATCTGTTTACATGAGCTACGGCGATCCTGCTCTGCCATCGGTTCGCCGCGTGCGTGCTCGACGGGATGGTGACATCTATCCTTTTCGGGCGAACCGGCGCGAGCACGCAGCCGGACAATGCAGACGTTCGGGTAACGCGAACAAGATCGGATCTACCCCAGCGCTGCCTTCGACGTCGCCGTCATGCCCCGGTGGGACCTATTCATCTGCCGCGTGGACAAAATTTACAGTGACAATATTTCCGTTCGTTGCATCGACGACAATCATCACTTCGCTTCCGTTGCCATCATACGCCGAGAAAAGCTGGAGTTCCTCGTCTGCAAGGTGCACCTGGATATATCCGGCGCTATAAAGTTTTGCTGCGGCACCATCGAAATGATCGACCGGCTCATCAGACCAGCTGGCAGTAGACAGCCCGAAGAGTGCAAATGTCGCAGCCATCAGAATTGTCGAGATCCTCATTTATTCCTCCTAGAAATCAAATCTGCTGCAAGAGGCAGCGCCCTCGTGTCCGTGAAGTATGAAGAATTCGCTTCGGGCAAGCTTGACGCGTTGCTGAAGAAACCCTGTAGAATTCGGCAATTTTGCTGTATGATACCGAATGGCATGGGCATTCGGAGACTTCCGGCTCGACCCGGAGCGATTTGAACTCACCCGCAGCGATAGACCGGTGCGGGTGGAGCCGCAGGTGCTTTCCCTGCTGATTCATCTCGTCCGAAACCGTGATCGCATGGTGACGAAAGACGAGGTCGTCGCCGCAGTCTGGCAAGGCCAGGCGGTCTCCGATGCAAGCATATCCAGCCGCATCCGCTCGGCCCGTCAGGCGGTCGGCGACGACGGTGCGAAACAAGCGGTGATCCAGACGGTTCATGGCCGGGGGTTCCGCTTCGTTGCCGAAGTGACCGCTTTGCACGCGGCAGTCGCGGCTTCGGATTCGCTCGCCTCCGAGCCATCCTGCCATCCGGGCGGTCGTCCCTCGATCGCGGTGCTGCCCTTCCAGCCACTCGGCATGTCGCCGGACCTCGCCATCCTGGGCGATGCGATCCCGCACGAGATCATCGAGGCGCTGTCGCGGCTGCGCTGGCTTGCGGTGATCGCGCGGAGCTCGTCCTTCCGCTTCCGGCAGGTCGAAGCCGATCTGGATCTGGTGTCGACCGCACTGGCGGCGCGTTACGTCCTGTCCGGGATCATCGAGAGTCCGACAGGCACCATTGCGGTGACGCTGGAACTGACCGACACCAGCTCCCGCGAGATCGTCTGGGCTGACCGGCTCGTCGCGCCCGTCGACGAAATCGGCGACCTGAGGGCGCGCATCGTGGCGCACCTGGTTGCGGCGCTTGAGACCCACATTCCCCTGAACGAGGCGCGCCGTGCGCGGCTCGGCGATCTCGAAGGCCTGGACGCCTGGGCCAGCTATCACATCGGCCTCGGTCATCTATACCGCTTCACGGCCGCCGATACGGCGCTGGCGCAGACCTGTTTCGAACGCTCGGTCAGAGCGGATCCACAATTTGCGCGCGCCCATGCGGGATTGTCCTTCACCAGTTTTCTCGACGCTTTCCTGCGCCAGACCCCCGATACGGCGTTGGCGGCGCGCAACGCGAGGTATCACGCCGAGCGCAGTCTGGAACTGGACGCCCTCGATCCGTTCGCGAACTTCACGATGGGCCGCTCCTTCTGGCTGACGGACGAGCCCGACGTCGCAGCAGACTGGCTGGCGCGGGCAACGACGCTCAATCCCAACTATGCTCAGGGATTCTACGCGTCGGCCTTTACTGCAATGCTGACCGGCAATGCTCCTGTGTCGTTGGCGGCTCTGGAAACCTCCTTGCATCTCAGCCCGCTCGACCCGCTACTCTACGGCATCCATGGCGTCCGTGCGCAGATATTGCTTCAACAGGAGGACTATCAGGCTGCGGCCTGTTGGGCGGACCGTGCGGCCACTACACCCGGGGCCCATTATCTGACGGCGATGATCGCGCTTTGTGCCAATGGACTGGCCGGCCGACATGACCAAGCGGCACGGTGGCGGCAAAAGATTCTCCGACTGAAACCCGATGCCACGGCGGCAGGTTACTTCGCTGCCTTTCCGACTCGCGATGTCGTGTCCCGCGAAAAGATCGCCGCTGAATTGCAGCGAAACGGGTTTTGATGCAGTGCTAAGTATCCTGTGCGACTTGGTCGGAGAGAGTAACCGAACCGGGTTAACCGCTATCAACGAATGCTCACGTCGCCGAAGGTGCAAGTTAAAAGATTAGTGTCAAAACAGTCGATTATGCTGTGAGTGCCCCGAAGGTCCGCTTGCGCGTATTCGGAAAGCGAAGACTGAACGGCAGCTCAGGGGCGGGAAGCGACACGCACCCCCTCGCATGGTTCCTCCCTGCCGCCAAACGTCTGCGGGGGGCGCAGCGCGGCATTTCGCTAGCGACAGGCACTTTCACCGGGGAATCCAGGCGGAATCCACCTATCGCAGGATTTTGGAAAAAGAGACTCATTATCAAAGGCTTGCTGTATCACAATCTTGGTGTGCTGGATTCTTTTCGGAATCCAGGGAATCCAGTTTGTGGAAGCCACCGTGCCGGAAGCCACCGTGTCGGAAGCCACCTTCCTAGAAGCCACTGAATCCAAATCATTTTTCCGTTTGACAGAGCTGCCCCCCTTGACCTGCCTATTGATCATCGAAGAATAGCGTTCGGAGGAAACCCCTCTCGGGCGCTTTCGTTTTCCCCCACATCGCCGGTCCCGATTCTGCCGCTGCCACTTTTGGCCGCGCGCATCGGCATGCCCGCCCTGCACCAAATGAGAACCGCCCCATGGACCTGGTCTTCGCCCCGAGCCAGATCGAGACTTGGCCGATTGACCGGCTGCGCCCCTATGCCCGCAACGCCAAGATCCACGGCACGGACCAGGTGGCCAAGATCGCAGCAAGCATGGCGAAGTTCGGCTGGACCGTGCCCTGCATGGTGGCCGACGATGGCGAACTGATCGCTGGCCATGGTCGTGTGCTGGCGGCAACCATGCTGGGGCTGAAGGACGTGCCGGTGATCCGGCTGAGCCACCTCGACGAGGCGCAGCGCTGCGCTTACCGGATCGCCGACGATAAATTTCTGTGGTTGCCGCCCATGGTGCAAGAGCTTTCTTCCCTTTTGCGCATGTGATCGATTGCGAACTTCTGTCAGGCCTTTCGATGCAGCCATGTCAGAAGCTGCTGGCCAATATGGTGATCCGCGGATCGGGTCCAAATCTGACTGCCGGGCTTCATCGCCCCCAATTTGTTCCTGGTTTTCCCGATCCAGATCTGTTCGATCATTCTGCCCATTCGGGTCGTCGCTCTCTCACACCTCCTGTACCGGCGTCACGCCGAGGGTTGCGTTTCGCCTATCATGCAGCGCCAGCCGGTATCGGATCCTTGTAATCTTGCTGTTTGGTCAGCATGGCCCAGATCATGCGCGCCATCTTGTTGGCCAGCGCGATGGCCACCAGCATCTTCGGTTTGCGCGCGCGCAGCCGGTCGAGCCACGACCCCTCGCGGATCGACCTTGCCCCCATCCAGTTCAGCCGCGACATCCACTGCCCGGCAGTGCATGTTTACATGCATGAGAGGGGCGCCGATGATCAGCAGACGCCGGATGTCCGACTGCCCGGCCTTGGAAATAGGCCCAAGACGCTCTTTGCCACCCGATGACATCTGCCTCGGCACCAGGCCAAGCCAGGCGGCAAAATCACGCCCGCATTTGAACGTCGCCATCGCAGGCGCAAAGGCCTCAACCGCCAGCGCGGTCATCGGCCCGACGCTCGCTGCCCGGCAGCGCATGCGTGCATGCGCGAGAGGGGGGCATTGTTTGCAGCCTGCGCACAGTCGGGGTCAGCGCCGCCTGTGCCGCGATCTTACGGGTCTCGGCCTCAATGATTTCGACGATGCGTTTGAGATGCACCGGTCCCTGCGGCACCGCATGGCCATATTCGTAGAGCACTGCGCGCTAGGCATTTGTCAGCTCGGTGCGCTGACGCACCAGCCGTTCGCGCGCCCGAAAGAGCACCGCCCGCGCCTGCTGCTCTTCGCTCTTAGGCGGCACAAACCGCATTTCGGGGCGCTGCGCCGCGACGACGATCGCTTCGGCATCAGCGGCATCGTTTTTCTGGCGTTTAACAAAGGGCTTCCTTGCTGCGCGATCCGGATCAGATGGAAGATGGCGCTGTCGAGGGCGAGGACAACATTCCCGAACCACCCGTCACGCCGGTGTAGGTGCTTGGCGATCTCTGGCAGCTCGGATCGCACCGGCTGATCTGCGGTGACAGCACCTCGGCCGATGTGGTCGGTCGGCTGCTGGGCGATGTGAAGCCGCTGCTGATGGTGACCGATCCGCCTTACGGCGTGGAGTATGACCCGTCTTGGCGCAACCAGGCGGGTGCGGCCAAGACCAAGCGCACCGGCAAGGTGTTGAACGATGATCGGGCGGACTGGAGCGAGGCATGGGCTCTGTTCCCCGGCGATGTCGCCTACGTTTGGCACGGCGCGCTGCATGCGGCGACGGTGGCTGAGAGCTTGGTTGCGGCTGGCTTCAATGTGCGGTCACAGATCATCTGGGCAAAGGATCGGCTGGTTCTCAGCCGAGGCGATTGTCACTGGCCGGGAGTGTCCGAAACTCTGTGTATGAGACTTAGCCCATGCGGTTTCGACGGTCATTTATTGAACCGTTCGGGGTATAGGATAGCGAATTGGTTTCGTGCGGCATACTATTACCGGCAGGCGATGCTTGCATCTCTGAGAGGCCATTCTCTGACGCATCTTCCCGCCTTCTCGAAGCTACGGATGGCGAGATAGATGAGCTTGGTCGCGGCCTCGTCTGTTGGGAAGCTGCCGCGGGTCTTGGTTGTTTTTCGAATGACCCGGTTCAAGCTTTCAATCGCATTGGTCGTGTAGATGATTTTGCGCACCGCAGGCGGGAAGACAAAAAACGGGATGACTTCCTGCCAGGCCCGCCGCCAGCTTGGGGCGATTGAGGGGTATTTATGGCCCCATTCGGCCTCAAAGTCAGCCAAGGCTTTCTCGGCCTCGCTGTCGTCCGTGGCCTGGTAAATCTGGCGCAGATCTTTGGCGACATTCTTGCGATCCTTCCAGCCACACAAACTCAGGGAGTGGCGCACCAGGTGGACGATGCAGGGTGAAGGGCGTCGGGGAATTGGTCCAGTGGACCAATTCAGCCCTGAACGGGTGGAGCCCCGGCTGCACCGTGGTCTCCGGGAAAGCGGCGTTGATGGCGTCAGGGAAGCCTTTAAGGCCGTCTATTACCCGGCAGTGGTTTGCTTGCAAACCATGAGAGGGCACCATGGCGATCAGGATATCTTCGACGCCGCGGTTGCGCAGGCTGTTCATCACCGACAACCAGAACTTGGCTCCCTCATTGTTGGCAATCCATGCGTCGGGAAAACAGCCCACTGGACTGTTTTCCAGCCCTCCTTACCCCAGAACCTCGCGTTCCCCTTCTGGCGTTACGGCTAGCCAAACAGGCCGCCGCAAAATGGGGTGTTCACCTGATAGGCTGGGTGCTGGCTTTGTGTTAACCTTGACCTTGGGTCATCTCGCTGGTGTCCACCCTGAGTGGCGCGCCCGGACGACCCGTTGATATTTGCTCAACCAAGGGAATTGTCTTATGGCCGCCGGACCCGAACTCTTTGATTTCAAAGCCAACCTGACGGAAACCCGCGCCAATGTGCGCGATCTGCGCAACCGTGTGGATGCGGTGGGCGACACGGTCGAGGATGTCCGCCAGGCGCTCGAGGCCGCAGGCAAGGTCAAGGTGGCGTCGAACTAACCCGAATTATTCATGAGAGGGTGGTGAGGGTAGCGTAACCTTTTGAAAAGCTGTATTTTTGGGGTGTTGAAACCTAAAACTCAGTTTTCAGGAAGCCCGCCCTCACCATGGATATTTCTACAC
>Ga0307981_1003819_pt1 | contig 11014 bp, 20 predicted proteins | sample OrgLakmetagen987_FD_201849 | JGI IMG/M metagenome (GOLD analysis project Ga0307981, IMG submission 201849) | Saline water microbial communities from Organic Lake, Antarctica - #987 | ecosystem: Environmental > Aquatic > Non-marine Saline and Alkaline > Saline | place: Antarctica: Organic Lake... | reverse complement strand
GCTTGACGGCTTGAGGCTGGATAGAAATTCGATGTAGAATTGCACTACCTTTCCAACGTTACCCGCCATGGCTCTCTATCTCTATTCTAGCACGAGCAGGGCGCCCATCTTTGAGAACCAAGGTCCAGAGGAAGGCGTTCAAGTGAGGTTGGCTAAGCTGACAACCAACGGCCTTAGCTCAAATGCAATACAAAATGTCAATATCTACAGCTAGGGACTTACTTTCAACTCGAGTATAGTATGCTCTTGCTTGAACGGCTCATGATCAGCTCAGGTGCCTTCCACGTATGCTCACACTGGCCCCCTGTGGCTTTCTGTGCTTGCGGTTGCCATGGGCAGAAGGCGATTGGCGCCGGCGACCTGCATGCTACATAGCACGTGTACGTGTCTGTCTATGCTTGTGCTGTGGTCAACGTGTCTTTTTTTGTGTTGTATGGGATTTAGTCTTTCAATTTCAAACCATTTGGTGCTGTCAACAGAGCCTTGCTTGAATATTCCATGAAATCACAAACGGAAACGAGTGCTGTGATTGATTGTGTTATATGGGATTTCGTCTTTAAATTGAGTACATGGAGTCAACAGGCTAGTCACAAACAGTATCATTACAAATACAGTGCCAAAACAGCACTAGAGAACAGTCGTACGCCCGGGGAAAGGGAGGGACTGCAGGTGACCTCGAGCACGATGGGAAAAAATCGCTGATTGTTGGGCTGGCTGTGGCAGGTCACATCAGCAAGCTGCAACTGCCCTATGCCTGTAAGTTGATATTTCAAGAGCATGTGCTGCTCGCGACTCATATGCATGCATGCTTGCACTGCCGCCCAAGATGGCTTGGCCGACACGAGATTCCAATTGGTCTGATTCTGATTCTGAGACGGACATGGATTCGTTTTTTGGATGGCAAGTCTGCCGGTGTTATGAGCAATCTGAACAGTCGAATTTGGAGTCAGCTCAGTTTGATATCCACAAGCTTCCTTTCAGGCTTACTTACAAAGGTCGTATCAACCCTGAATACACCAATATGAGGAAGTTCTTCATTGCCCGGCCCTCTGAGATGGAAGATGGCAAGTAAGGCCTGCTTTATAGCCTAACCGGGTCGCCGTCGCGGATCGCCGCTCACCGGGCGCCCTCTAGCTACTCCTGCTCCTGTGCCTGCAAGCGCTTCACGAGCTGAATTACGAACTGGAAGAATTCGGCATTTCGTCCTGGTACGAGGATCGAAAATACGTAGACAATATAGGCCTCATGCATATGGCTGTTATCAAGCTGAAGGTGGGCCGATCCTGTAGTTGAGTGTGCTGGTGCTAACGTCATCACAGGAGCTCCGCAAAGGAGTGGCTGCTCGCAATGCTCGGCGAACGGCCCAAGGACTGCAACAGCTGTGCCCGCATTGCTGTTGCTGCATGACCGACGGCTGCTGTGCTGACACATGCCCGCTCTTGGACCTGGATAAGCTGGCTCGCAAGGTGGAGGGGATGCGAAAAGCAAGCATTGAGGCACTCACTACCTTATCGTCTCCAATCGCACGATTCCGCCGCAAGACGAATCGGGTGGGCTGGCTGCATCCTGGCCTGTGCCTGGCCGGCTCTGACTCAGTGGAGTTGGTAGGGTCTGGAAGTGAAAATCACAACTGGCTCGTCTCTCATTGTGCACCGTTAGGTTTTACACCCACAACGGTGTGACCAGCTAACAGATGCTTTGTCGGCCCAGCGCAGCACAGAGAAGAGTTATGCCGTAAGCCGTTAACAACCATACTTGGCAACTCTCTGGGTCACAAGAAAGGTGTTCAGCCTAATGAGAACGCCGCAGGGGCACGCGTGGAAGTTCAAGAACTGGGCGCTATGTCCCACCGTGTTTTGCAGCACTCGCGAGCATGATGGCTTCGGCTGCCGATGGATCGACCCACGAGACATGACAGCTACTTCTGATCGCAAACTGGTCTTGGTCAACTCGGGGGTCGTACACCTAAATTTTGTCATCAACGAGGTGCCAGAGCTACTGGTATGCCAACGAGTGGGTCTGGCAAAGAGAGGTTATTGGACCAGTCTGCCAAAGCTTGTTCGTCTGGTCTGGCGTAGAGAGACTGTCTAGCAATGAGTGTGACAGAGATTCAACAACTCTCGCAAGCCCGAAGTCTGATGTCAAGACTATGGGAACTCAAGGAGACTGGGATGACCTAGTCTCAGGGAGACTCATGAGCTGGTCTGTAGGAGGAAGCCGTCTACAAGAAGCTTGAGGAGAGACTGCTTGCCTTTGCTCGCAATGCGTAGGTGCATGCTGGCTGTGCTCGATGGCACTGATACAGGACGGCTGCAGCTCTGAGGAAGAACTTCTCCAGCTCCTCTCCACGGATGAGCAGGCTGTGGCGGCCACCCACCGCAATTCTCGAGCCAAGCGAGCTGCTGAGGAGTGCGAGGGTGAGACTAGGCCAAAAAAAGGGTCGCAAGTTGCTAGGCAGGAGGAGGAGGAGGATGATGATGATGATGATGATGATGATGATGATGATGATGATGATGATGAGGATGATATCGGTCAGTATAGCTCAGCAGATCATGGCCACGACTCACATTGCTTTCAATTTAGATGTTCACGGTGACTTACTTTCACGAAAGGCCGGGCAAGCCTCAACCGCTGCTGCAATCTCCACATCAGCCGGCAATCAAGCGACTGCGCAAGAAACACCCATTGCTCTCGAGGATGGTGGCATCTCTCGCATGCTCAACCTGCCTACGCCGGAAGGGCTTGATGAAGCGACGTATACGAAGTTGCAAGAAGCGATCAATCGACTGGCTCAGCTCGCCATTGAGGATTCGTCTCTTATCGAGCAGTTTGAACGAAGCTGTGCCTTGTGGGAGCGTCTGGCTGCTGCGTCTAGCACCAGAGTGTTCCACTACGAGACCCTTCTGCTGAGCATCAGCAGCCTGGCTCAACACAACTCATAGTTGATGGAGACTCGGTCGGGAGGGGGGGGGGGAGGCATGGCTTGATGGGATGATTGTGTTGGCGCAAATTGATCGTTACACCCTTTGCTATGACAGAGTGCAGATAGCTGAAGTGAGTGGCAAGGCCGACGCATTTGATGACGTCTACCCGCCTGCACACGTGACTGTCCCTGAACGTGCATAGGACTATCACTTGCAATTGGTGTTGACATCATGAAAGCTTGAAAGACTAGTCACAAAACGAAACAGTACAATCACAAACACAGTGCTAAAACATCACTGGAGAACAGTCGAATGCATGTACGCCCGGGGAAAGGGATGTGCACGAGGGGCAGGTGACCACCTGTTTCCCTTGTCAATTTTCAGCATCTCCGCTACCACCCTATTGACGCTCACTCTTAATCGAGGGCAGAGCTGTCTTACTTAACCGGTCTGCGACCGACGCTGCTGTCGCCGGCAAAGCTTCCAGCCGGCCATTGTCTGTTGGTAAGCTTGCAGACCTTTGTTTTGTTGGGTAGGTCTTCCCGCCCATCACGCAAACTGGGCAGGGACTGAGACTCGAGCCATCGCAACCCCGACTGCGGCACGTTGCCTTGCCGTGTGCAATAATCAGCAGGTGCAGACCGTACTTGAGCCCATCGGGGACGCAAGCATTGAGATGCTCGTAGACAGATTCCCGAGAGAGCTAGATACGAGCGGAAAGGTGGGTATGGAAAGACAGCAGTTGTCTTAGGCCCCATGCCTGTGCCAGCAAAACGGTACCTTGCATGCCAGCAAGATGTTACAAGCTGGCTAGTAGGCACTGACCTTTTGCCACTGTAAGCTTGGCTCAGCTGGGGACGTTGGGGTCGAGCCATCACTCTTGCGCTTTCCCCTTCGCTTTGCCGGACTTGGGATGCCCGATGCCTGCATGCAACATTGTCAGGTTACGGTGGCATCTGGCGGCCAGCCCAGTCCTAGTCTTCGAGGGCAACTGGCTCAAGTCTTGGGATCACGCGTATCATGTCATGCCAACCACACTGCTGTTCACTCCATTGTCACATATTGTCACAGTTTGTCACACGTTGTCACAGTTTGTCACACCGCCACTCGCAGTGCGACAGCGTCACGCCGTGTGACGCCCAGCATTGCTCACCTTGTTGAAGCGCTTGACCTCAGTCTCCGTCGGGACCCAGCCGGCGCGCTGGGCCAGCCTGAAGATGTGGGTGTCCACGGCCATATCCGGACGCTGCATGTTGAAGAGGAGCATGCAGCTGATGGTCTTGGGACCGACCCCATTGAACCTGGGAGGAGGGTGTGGGGCTAGATGGTTAGGAGAGGCAAAACGGGCAAGCGCCAGCGTTGACAGTCACGGTAAGAGACAAGGAGTCTTGATCGATACAGCGGCGCGTAGAGGCAGAACGAGCAAGAGGCAGAGGGGCGACAGTCGCAGTAAGAGACAATGTGTGACAAGATTGATTGATACAGCGGAAACAGTGACCACATGTCACCAATTGTCACGACATGTCACCAATTGTCACGACTTGTCACCAATTGTCACGACTTGTCATGGGTTGTCATGTCACATCACGTTGTGTACCTGGCCAGCTCCTTCTTAATAGCGTCGTTGCTCATGTCCCGGAGGTATTCCATGGTGCAGCCGCCCTTCTCCTCGTGCAGCGTGTCCAAGATGGCTTTGATCCGCCTAGAGTACATGGTCAGGGCGCGCCTTGACCGAGAGATGACACGAGCTGTCGTTGAGTAAACAGAGATGATAAGATGCCATGATCAGCCATCAGCTGGTCTGAATGGGCATCGAGCAAAATGGGGTGGATCGACACCGCAGGGGCTGCAAGCAAGCAAGCAAGCACACCCTACTTGGACTTGGTCTGCGCCAGCCCGGCTGACCGAATAGTCTCCTCGAGTTCCACCACGGGACTGGTCCGCACCTCCTCCCACGCCGGAAACCTGATGCCAGAGCGTCGTTAGGCTGTCAGTCTCGAGTCTAGAGAGGAGACAAATTTGCGCTCCAGCCATAGACCGTCAGAGCACCAAAGATGACTGCGCAGAAGGATGGGGCTCGAGTCATCGTGGGAAACAGCACGATGCCAACATGTTCCAGCCCAACGGACCGTGCTTTGAGCTTGAGGAAGGCAGCGCTCGAGTTGAGGTCGGTTGTGTTTTGGGAGAGGATGGTCTTCACCTGCACCGGGATTGTCAGCATTGTGCGCTGCTGTCATACCCTAGCAAGCAGCCCTAATAAAGCCGTGCTCTGGACAATTGGTCCCCATCTCCAGCCTTTGGTCTCCGGTCTCGAGCCTTCAGTCTCCAGTCTCAAACCCGAGTCTCAGCGAGCAGCCCCCTCACCCTTCCCGTCATCCCTTCCCAGCCTCTAGTCTCAAGTCTCATCTCCCAGTCTCCAGTCTGAGCAAGGCATCCCCCCCCTTCCCTTTCCAACATTATCTAGCTTCTGTCACCCACGCTCACCATGGAGTCAAGCAGGTCGGGGTGCTCGCCTGCTTGGTAGGGGACCTGTACCCTTTCCCCATACAGCTTGCTCAAGACAGCATGCAGTGCGTCGCACTCTGCTGCAGTTGGTCGGGCATAGCCTGCGCGCAACACAATGCATGCTGAGCACTCTAGCAACAGGCCAGCATGCAACCACGCTCAACTCGGCCATGAGCTTGGGGAGCAAGGTCGTGTTTTTGAAGCACGCCGATCCAACCGAAAAGCGAGTAGTCTCTACCGTTGGCAAGCAGTACCTGGAAATGCGGGTGAAGTTCGATCTAGGATGCCGTCTTTGCAGTCAGTGTCCATGGTTGATGGCTGCTGGCGAGGGCTCCGCCACGATGGCTCAAGGCAACGCTTGGTGACTCAGTGTTGTCCCAAGTGAGGTGCAAAGAGTAGGGTCAAATAGATGGAGGGTCAGCACCTCATCAGCATGCGCAGTGGGCTGTCATGCATAGGTCAACAAGGGCAGCAATAGCTGATGTTTGGACCCGAGCAGCGAGCGTGTTGCAGTTCTAGCGATGATGGCTGCCGTTGGCTGACTGCCGCCACAATGGACACAACAACTGATGCAGCAAGCAGCACCCACGATGCAATTCTCGAAGACTTCAGAGACATCCGGCAGGCAAGCCCTTGCTATTATGAGGGAAACGCAACGACAAGGCTGAGCTTTGACTTCGCCTTCAACCTCAAGCTTACCGTTTGCTGCCACGGTTGTAGGATGTGGTCGATCTCGTTTCCATTGCGCAAGAGACTACGAGCACGCTGGCAGAGCCATCACCGAGTAGCACAGCCAGCCGCGAGCTGGCTGGTCGATACACAGCAACCCTTGAAGTACGAATGATGTGGCAACCATTCAGCCATGCTACATTGGCTGGCCTTGGCACGCGCTGTCGTTGGCAACAGCTGTTGGCATGTCGACCTCATGTGGCTGCCTGCCTCTGTACAGGCTCTGAAGGGCAAGCTCATGGACCAGCTTACCAAGCTTGAAGAGGGAGCCGCGCTTCGCCGGCACGTGCCAGTCAACGACCTTGAGGCTGCGGTAAGCTGCATGCTGGAGTTGAAGCCAGGGGAGCGGTGGTGGCGAAAGGGATTGCACAATAGTGGCTGTCAGGGTGCACATCTATGCGTTCGTGGCGTATACTACTGTTCTAAAACGCTGTTGTATAATGCTGTTGCTGCCTTCCACTGCCCTTCGTTCCTTTCCCTACCCTCACCTTTAACACCCCAGGCCTTGGACATCCTCCAGCAAGCCGAGGCCTAGTCCGGCTCCCTGCTGGTGCTTCCCTACTCTCCAGCCAGTCTCCTCCATCAGTCTCCTCCATCAGTCTCCTCCATCAGTCTCCTCCATCGGTTACCAAGAGTCTCCCCCATCAGTTCCCAACAGCCTCGACCGCTAAAGCTGAAGCTGCAATGGGGCTTGGAACCAGCGTGCGCTTGGCGGACGCAGCGCGAAGAATCCCGGCAGGTGACGCTGCCAAGACTCCGCGTCCAGTAGCATGGTCAAAGCTGCTTCCTTCCTAGCGTTCTCAGTCAAATACCCAATTTACAGGGCTCTTGGCAAGGAAGGCTGCAAGGGTAATAGGTTGGCGGACTGACTTTTAAATTCATTGCGCAAGACAATGATGGCTGCCAAGACGATCCTGGTCGTTCTTGCCACGTTGACTGCGCTAGCAGTGAGCCGATTCCCTCAATCACGACGGTTAGTCACACTCCCGCCTACTCTCCCTGACATGGTGCTACCATCTTGGCTGCCAACAGGGCGGTCTGTGAACTTCAACAACTCTGCAATGGCATCATGTGCATGGACTCTTGTGTGCGAGGTACGCGCCTGCATGTTCACTTGTTCGCCTGCATTTGCAATGGGTCGTCCAGCATCCTGAGGAATCGCCAGCTTGCGAGCGGATTGACATGCGAATGTTCTGGAGGGCTGCTGTTGTGATGGCTCATTGGCACGTGATGGCAGGCACGGTGGCGGTCGATCCTTGGATCAACGCGTCGTTGATGTATCAGCAGCAGCTGCAGCTGGACCAGCCGCTCGTCAAGCGCCTTATGCCAGGTACAGAGGTGTCCTCCAGCTCCAGGGACAACTGCTGAAGATTTGTTGCTCGTTTGTTGTTGCCTGCTATTGTTTTCGATCCTTCCCAAGTGCTGGTGCACTGCTGTTGCATCTGAAATCGCCCATAGAGCTGGTATCCGTGGCTGAGGCCTGTACTACTGTACTAGTGCTTAGTAGGGTGTGGTGGAGTGCATGCTGTCAACGGGCCATGGGGTTGAAGGATGTTGCACAGCCTGTTGTGCATATTGCTTGCCTTCCACCATGCGCGTTGCCAACACGTTTCGCCCCTCTCACCCGGAGAGCCATGCTGACAAATCATCCCCGGACTAGGCACCCACAACAGTGCGATTACGCAAGCCGACGGCTATGGCATTGAGCAAGACTTCATTGAGGTGGGACTGCTTTGCCTTCGATACACCAAGGCTGAAGTGCTCTGCCCACCTTGCAACTGCTCCTTGCCACCTCTGCCCACCTTGCGACCTTGATGGCTCACGTGCCAACGTTGTCAGGCTCTGACTGGGATCCAGCAGTATCAAGCAGACGACATCGGCGAAGGCGTCTGCCAGTACCTGAGCATCACTGATCGTGAGTCCTGGAGACTGAGGGGCGCCGGAGACTGAGAAGTCTTAGAGACTTGGGGTTTGGAAAGTGTTGAGCCATCATGAGTCCGCAATCATCAACAAGCCTTGCTTCGCTGTCTGTGGCTTTGCCTGTTTTCGATCTCAGACACGATCTGCATGCAGAGCTTCGCATTGGCCTCCGCCACATTGAGATCGACATCAACATGGACGTCACGACCAAGGACATCATCACCTGTCACTCCCCTTTCCCGCTTGATCCAGTCATTCTCCTGCAGGTATAGAGGGGTCGGTGCCCCAACCCCTCTACATTGTGCATCGCTTTTGGTCAGCTGGGCTTCAACTGAAGAGCTTATGATCTTGCCTTGCGTACAGAATGCTGAGATTGTGTTCCTGTTGTCTTGATTTCTCGTTTTCCATTGTATGCTGCATGCGTGTATGCGTGTATGCGTGCATGCGTGCATGCAAGGCTTTCTGACGGCGAGCTTACTAGATCGAACAAGCTGCCAAGCTGCGCAACTTGACCCTGGACTGGGACGTGGCCAAGCTGTCGTGCCTCGGCACTCGTCGGACTTTCAATGACACACTGCAAGAAATCAAGGCACGGCTTGTTTTGACTGTAATGGCAGCTGATATCTTGGCAGCTGCCGCCGGCTATCCTGGGTTAAAGAAGTGCCTGGATGGTGCTGGAGTGCTTTGGGGAGAAGTTGTCATTTTTGTCTGTTCAATTAGCTTTCTCTCTCTCTTTGGGTACACTCCCTTTTTGACATCGAATCTGTGCTAGACCTTCCTTGACAACCACCCGGAAGAGATAGTCATCCTGTACCTGGACACAAAGTTTTTCCCATCCCCTGCCAATGCAGCCCAAGGATACGACGACATGGTGGGCGTGTTTGGCGATGCCATTTGGACGGTACGTCAACTGCCACGGCATGGCATGGTGTTAGAGCATGGCATGCAAAGCATGGGGCTGAGAGCATGAGGCTGGAGGTGTATGGCATGCGAGTCGCGCTGTGCATGTGCTACCTGATAATGTTTGTTGTCGCATGTGGTTCACCTTGTGCCTGCTGCAAGCTAAGTGGCATGGCCAACAGCATGTCACTTCACGACCTAACGATGTACATTAGGTCAATCAAGGCAGCCCGTTAAACCACACTGCTCGGGAATTGCTGGCCTTAGGTATTTCAAAAGTGGTTTTATTTGGCGTGGCTATTTCTGGTGGCTATAGCGTGCTTACACCCGTTTTGCTTGCAGGCAAGCGCGTCATCTTTGAGGATCACGAAGATGGCTGGCTGCGCCCAGCGCACGGCGAGCCGCTGGTCTTTGTACCGGACCTTTGGGTCCACCAGTTTGGGTTGAGTGCCTTCCAGGGCTACCCCAACTGCAACATCAGCGGCGATAGCACGTGGTAGGATCGCGACGTGCTTGACACAACGCTTGGATTGAACTGCTAGCCTTGGCAAGCTTTGTCTCTGGGCCATGCTATTGTTAGAACGCTTGGTTCCTCAGCTTACATTACCCTTATCTCATGGCTACTGCTACGCAGGTATGGGGAGCGGTTTGTGCGGAGCTTGGATGGCACATTCGCTGAGGCCGCCACGCGCTGCGGTGTAAACATTGTCTCGGGCGACTACTGGCAGGTATGGCGATGGCGCAGGGTGGCCTAAAAGCAGTGCGAGGCTATTGCTGTGCCGCTTTGTTTGTCACCATTGTCATTTCTGTCACATCATCGTTAGCAACCAAAGTCTGCATCCTGAAATAGCACTGTGACCTCATGACTTGTGGGGTGCAGCCGGACCAAATGGCGTCTTTCGTCTGGAGCTGGGCTGTAGGAGAGCCACGTCGATCCGACGGTTGCAAAGCACAGCGCAGTGATGGTCGTTGGATGAGCTACGTATGCATATGCTAGCTTGTTGACACACCTGTCTTTGACTGGTCCTTTCTTTCAAGGATTGCGCTACCAACATGCCGACTGCATGCCAAGGCAAGGATGATACCGAGTGGTCGCTCTCTCAACCAAGTAAGGGAGTGCTCTCATAAATGTCAAATGCAACTTTCTCAGCCAAATCTGTTATGGTCTTGCTGCAGGCGTATATGGTCAGCACAGCTGCCCAACAGGCACGACAGCCATCCTGCCCACGAACGGCTATGCCAACGCCAAGCTGCGTGACTCGGCTCTCGCGCTGAATGTTTGGCTGTTTGGATCCCCGCCATCACGATGATTATCAAGTGATGCCTGCTCTGAAATTGTGACGTTTAGCTCCTATCCTGTGCTGCACACGCAATATTGGCGGTCGACGGTGTTAGCAACCCTTTCTGGGCGTGGTGTCTGCTCTCTGGCTTTGTGTTGGAGGCTTTCAAGGCGATACTGCGGTCCACCACGAGTCTCGGCACCGCAAGTGCCTGGATCTAGCTCCTCCTGTCCCAGACGAGCCTGGGACCTTCCAACGCCTCATAGTGCTCACTCGTTTTACTGTGAGAGGGTCGCAGGGTTAGGTGTGGCTAGTGCATGGTGCTTGCACGTTGCCAGTATGGGACAGGAGGCGATGGCGCCGGCGCCTGCATGCTACGTGTCTGTACCTACGCTTGTGCTGTGATCGATGTGTGCCTTTTACTTTGGATCAGTCCGCCACTCGAAGCCTAATCACCCGCCCGACCAAAGTGTCACTTTCGTCTGATTTGCTACTAAGTGTTACTCATTTTGGCTTGCGCAATGTTAGCCATTCTGTCACTTTTATTTCTTTTGGTCTTGCGCAATGTAGCTATTCTTGCGCAATGATGGCCATTCATGGCCACCATCATGGCTGAAACGACGTTGGCAAAGTATCTCTCTTTGGCCGTTTAATTGCCATATCTTTCAAGGGCTACACAGAAATTTCCATTGGCATCATTGTTAAGCACATATCACGCTTCTGCACCGTCGAATTTGCTGATGGATTCAAGAGCAA
>Ga0307981_1003815_pt1 | contig 11017 bp, 8 predicted proteins | sample OrgLakmetagen987_FD_201849 | JGI IMG/M metagenome (GOLD analysis project Ga0307981, IMG submission 201849) | Saline water microbial communities from Organic Lake, Antarctica - #987 | ecosystem: Environmental > Aquatic > Non-marine Saline and Alkaline > Saline | place: Antarctica: Organic Lake... | reverse complement strand
CTGATAAGAACAATACGGAAATATGGCCGCCCGATATGCAAGCCCAGCTCAACAAAGATGAATATGAAATGAAAGAAAGACAATGGAAGAAAGCCTTTCGAATGGCACAGCTCAAATATGCGGCGCTCAAGGAGGAATCCAGAGAATGGGAAAAAGAGGTTCATGAGAGAGAAGCTGATGTGCTCTTCTATAAGGACAGGGCTCTGGTGGATGAGAGTGAAATTCTTCTCTTGAGGGAACAGATTGGTGATCTTCAGTGTCGAAGCATTGATGGTGTTAATAGTGATGATGGTGATAGTGATAGTATTGATGGCAATAGTATTGATGGTGATAGTGTTGATAGTGGTGATGGAAACAGTATTGATGGTAACAGTGTTGATGATAATAGTGTTGATGACAACAGTATTGATGACAATAGTATTGATGGTGACAGTATTGATGGTAATAGTGTTGATAATGAGATTAATGTTCAAGATGAGGAAAAGGCGAATGAAATCCAAAACAAAACAGAAAAGGCCAACCAGCTGCTACTACTAGAGAACCAAATCGATTCCCTCCAACAACTCAATGCGCTCGCCCAGCAACAGAGCCAACAACTGACCATCCAAGGGAACGAACAGAGGGAAGAACTGGAACGAGACCTCCAGCTGAAAAATGATCGAATCCAAGCTTTGCAAAAGGAGCTGGTCGAGATTCAAGAGCAGCAAGGGATCCTGGTGGAGCAACGGGATGGGGCTGTGGGAGAGATGGAAATGCTTCGGAATTCGACAGAGGCAGCTTCGTTGGTGCAATTGGAAATGGAATTGAGGGATGTTGCTATTGCTGCTGCTGCTGCTGATGCTAATAGGGAATCATTGGAGATTGCCACTGCTGCAGTTCGACAGGCGGAGGCAAGGAGTGAGGGATTGCAGATGGAGCTCAATCGGACTTTGCGGGAATTGAAGGATTCGAGGACTGGATTTGGGAAGGATAGGGAACTCATTGCTACTCTACGGAGGGATGGGCGGAAACAGGTTCAGATGGGGGGAAGGATTGATGGTCTGCAACTTGAGCTTCAAGCTGCCAATGATCGGTATGGGGAGGCCATGCGAAATGTGACGAGCCTGAATGATGCCTTGATGAAGGAACAGCGATTAGAGGTGGAGAGGAGCGAAGATGAAAAAAAGGAACGGGAGCAATCGAATCAGAACGAGGATGCATTGGAAATCGCAACTGCTGCAGTACAGCAGGGGGAGGTTAGGAGTGAGGGGTTGCAGTTGGAGCTCAATCGGACTTTGCAGGAATTAGATGATGCCAGAGCTGAGCGTGTTTCTGATAAGAAACAAATTGCTGATTTACAGAAAGATGTGCAGCGGCAACAGCAACAACAACAACAGCAACAACAACAGGCCGTAGTCGCGATGAGGTCAGAAGATAAGGAAGTGAAGGTAATGGGGGATAGGATCGAAGATCTGCAACAAAATGATCAATTTGCCAATGATAGGGGTGAAGAGATGGGACAAAATAATGTGACAAGCTTGCCAAATGAATTGATAAATGAACAAAAAATATTGGAAGATGGGATAGAAGCAGAACCATCGGAAGTGAAACAGATATCTCTGGATCTACTGACAGAGGTTGATAATATTGTCTTGCAAGATTCTTCTGTTGCATCGGAATTGAATGAAATATCATCAGAGATACAGATGCAGATTTCTACTGTTCCACCCAAGGAAAAGAGACTAAGTCGTCTTGCACGGCGGGTAAAATCTATTTGGAAAAAATAAGTACTGAATATTAGAGATCGTGGTTTATTAATGTTTATTCTGTTTCATCTTGTTTTGCTCTGTGCATTGTTCGATCCTCATTATCTTGCTAGAGTCGAGGACATTATTTCCCGAAGGCACATCGTTGCATACGAACCACTACGCAATGAAAAGTGGAATTTTATGTCATTCACTGCATCAATATTATTATCATCATCATCATCACTGGTTAGCGTTTGCGTATTACTGCCTTGATCCGAAATAACTACTTCCCAAGTGAGGTCGTCGCAAGAAACAATCAAAGGCCTATAGCTCCCCTTCGCAGTTGCTTCAGTGACAGTATCTTGCACGAACTTCACCCCGTCCTGTTCCATGGCTTTGACATATAGGTCGCCAATGATATTCTCGGGATATCTCGTTCTATAACCTGGAAGGGGCAGGACGATTTGTAAAAGTTCTACATTATCCAAATTTGCTTCGGTTACGACTTCAATCTCATTATTAGAATCCATGAATAAATCTCCAATAGCTGGTGCTGCGCCCAGCCGAAGCATTCTTTCAGATGCTATCTTATTCCATATCAGCGATTGGTAGGCATTGATCCAAAACATTCTCACATTGAAGTTCAAGCATTTCAGTGCATCCAACGGTTTATCCTTGCCGTATCGCTTGAGGCCTTGAAGGACAGTTCGTTCTCTCGCTAATCCATTACCCCGGGGAAACGCTGATAAAGTCAAATCGGCATTTCCATTAGAAGTAATGTAGAGATTTCTCATTTTTCTCGCTTCTTCGTTCTCAATGAAATCTCCTCCTCTTCTTTTGTTGCGGCCTTTCATCAGGAGATCAATGGCACCAGCAAAATCGCCATGTAGCATCAATCTTCCAATATCAGATGACCTGGTACCAACCTCGCTTTCTGGACCAGCTTCGCCAATGCGCTGTTCACCAAAGAAATTGACGAATCCACTATTACGGACTCTGTCCGCCATTGCAGTAACGTGACTTCTCTGGCAAGGTATGAAGCGCTCGTATGCAACACCATTCTCATCTGTTTTCGTTTCCACTCTTTTCATGTCGCGGACGATAATCTCGAAATTGTTACCTTCCGAGTCGCCTTGATTTAGCGAGAAGGATACCCTCTGAAAGTTGCCAAGTTCGATATTGCGATGTTTCAAGTATGCATTGGCATTTCTTGCTCGAGACGGTGAAATGTTGCGTAGAGTACAATATTGATATGTCACCGCCTGCGTATCTATGATCCCTGCAAGGCCAATGTCGCTTTGTCTACATTTCAAACCAGCCACGAGGTGATTGATCAGAGACAAATGTTCCTGCCGTCTTTTCTTGACAACACAGAGTGTGTTGTTATCGGTATCGATATTGGTATTTGTATTGTTATGAGCTTTCTGCGCCTTTTTATTCATCTTGTTCTTCCTTTTTAGCTCGGCATCCTGAGTGCACCGAGACCACTGAACCGTGATCGCGGTTGTAGTTTCATCAGCACCACGATTGTCCGCTTCTCCCTCTTCATGGTAATGCACGTCACTCTTTGTACCAGTCTCGAAATCGCGATAACATTGGGAAATCAGATAATGGATTTCCTTTCTATCTTTCCTCTCAACCGTCGGTTTGAGATAGAGCAGAATTTGTTCTTTTTCAAATGTTGATCCCTTGTCCTTGTCCTTCTCGGTGCCCTTGTTGTTGGAGGCAATATTGTTGGCTTCTTTATCTTTATTTCTACTTTTCCGTTGGTAAAAATAGTGCATCCATTATTTCAAAAGTGATACAGTGAAGGAACATCGCGTTCAGGAAACAATAGATGGGGAACTAAGCATTGGAACGCACTATCTTTCTCAACTTTCAGATATCGAAGAGTATCCCTATCACTTTTGATGGAATTATTCAGATGCCAAAATAAAGAGAAATATTGAACCCTTTCTTCATGAAATTCCATGGTTGTGGGCATTGTACAACAGTGCACTCTTTGCTTCAGCCACCAACAGCATACATTCTTTTTACGTCATGTGTTTCATTCAGACGACTCTCTCTGATTGCAACACGGTCGATTCTATCGAATGCGAGTAAGGACATAATGCAGAACAAATTCATTTTTGGTGCACACTTTTCCAATGCTCGTTGTCATCTTCTTTGCAATTTACATTCAGATGACAATCGTATATTTCCACGTGCGGAGGCAGGAAAGGATGTTGTAAATGCTGGATTCAGGTCAGAAAATGTCGCATAGGCAGCAAGTGGTGGGCGGTGGGAAAGCAGTATCGAAATGAGTATGATTGCAGGTCGTCAGAGTTTGGCTCGGGCCAACGTTAGTCGGGAGGGTCTTGATGCAGACGGTATCGAATAGTAAGAAGGTCTTGAAACGTGCATACTTTTGTTCTTATTTCTTCATTTCTGTTCTCGAATTTCTTTACGTTCTTTCAGGAAAGTACAATGCAACTATTTCTTTGATTGCGGTTGTTCAAGAATTCCATCACTTGCAATAATTCATCATTCCTTATTTCTCCACAAGTAAGTGTCCTTTCCTCAATCCCACAATTGTGGGCAACCGACTTGTCATGCCACAAAGATGATGTTATTATCGTAAATTAATGATAATTATTCGTAAACACCATTAGATGGAAGCCAAAGAAGCCATATCATGTGTATGAAAATCGAGATGCTCGACGCTCTTGGAATGAACATCATGATCTAAAACCTGATTATGATTAGGTGTGGTGGTGCCCAGAAGAAGGGTTTTGATTTTGGGCTATGCGGAGAGAATTTCTAGAGTGATTATGAACTACGACATGCTTTTTGTTGAAGAAGGGCTAATAGCTTCTCACTCGCTTTCTTCCGTCTGCAAACTTCACGCCGGTCAAGTCAAGCATTCTAATACCCTTTGATACAATTACTGGAGGAGGACAACGTGAACTCCATTTGTATTCCATAGAAGAGCATCATTACTAGCTGAAATAGGACACTATTTTTCGCAGCACGTCCATTCACTCGCTGGCACCTTAATTTATTCCTTGTTCAGTTAACAAATAATCCTTGTTAAGTTAACCCATAATGAAAAACAGGCGGAGTTGTGTCGTGTATCTTTTTGTAATAATTTGCTCTTAACGTAGACAAAAGAATCAAAGATATGTAAGCCATGGACAGAATAGTTGAAAATATGAGCTATTTGATTCCAAACGCTGTAAGATGTAAATACAAACTTAGTCAAGCAAAACATGCCGTTTTTTTCGGCGAGAAATTAAGAGAAATTTAGACTTCAGCGTCGCTGGTTTTGAATCGCTCAATAACGAATTACTGTGTCTCTTCCAAACAATACCATCATAAAATAGTTTCATTCCCTTAGAGATTACAAGATCAAAATCATCATCATGAGGAACCTCACCCGTCTAATCCGATTTCTTGTGCTCGTCCTCGCCGCTGCCAGTTGCCATTCTGCCTTTGCAAAAGATGGACAAGCACGTCGTCTCGAGAAAAGTGCCAAGGCTTCAAGGAGTCAAGGGAAAGGTGCCAAGGCTAAGAAATCTAACAAAGCTTCTCCTACAATGTTACCCACGACGTGCGCAGATGCAGCATTTTTCGAGGATGTAACAGGCCGCACTTGTTCTTTTGAAGATGTTAATCGTCTTTGCGAAGTACACATTCCAAACAGGAGAGGAGTGGTCCAATCTGAAGCCTGCTGCATCTGCGGTGGAGGGAAGCATGTTGAGGCTTACACATACAAGGATCTCAAAAGAAGCAAGAAAAAATGCAAGGACAGCTACGAAGATACTGGCTGGACGGATGATGAGGGTTATAGTTGCGCCCAGTATAACATTGCTCACCGTGAAAAATGTGGAGCATATGCGGCTGATCATGGGACGAATGACAAGACTGCGAATGAGGTATGCTGCGGATGCATTGATAGAGATACTTCTGGAGCACCTTCTAGTACTCCTTCCCATGTTCCCAGTGCTGGTCCCAGCTTGAGCATGATGCCTTCAGACAGACCTTCAAGACCTCCATCAGATAAAGATGGACAAGGACGTCATCTTGGGAAAGGTGCCAAGGCTACGAAGAGTCAAGGGAAAGGTGCCAAGGCTACGAGTCAAGGGAAAGGTGCCAGCAAGGGCACGAAATCTTCCAAAGCATCTCCCACAATGTCACCCACGACGTGCAAAGATGCAGCATTTTTCGAGGATGTAACAGGCCGCACTTGTTCTTTTAAAGACGTTAGTCTACTTTGTGAAGAACGCATTCCAAACAGGAGAGGAGTGGTCTCATCTAAAGCCTGCTGCATCTGCGGTGGAGGAAAGCATGTTGAGGCTTACACATACAAGGATCTCAAAAGTAGCAAGAAAAAATGCAAGGACAGCTACGAAGATACTGGCTGGACGGATAATGAGGGTTATAGTTGCGCCCAGTATAACATTGCTCATCGTGAAAAATGTGGAGCATATGCAGCTGATCATGGAACGAATGGTAAGACTGCGAATGAGGTATGCTGTGGATGCATTGATAGAGATACTTCTGGAGCACCTTCTAGTACTCCTTCCCATGTTCCCAGTGTTGGTCCCAGCTTGAGCATGATGCCTTCAGATAGGCCTTCAAGACTTCCATCCAATGGGCCAAGTTTTTTCCCATCGAGCGAACCAAGCATTTTACCATCTCACGAGCCGAGTAATTCACCATCACAAGAACCTAGTATTTTGCCATCAGACGAACCGAGTATTTTGCCATCTGATGAACCGAGTCTCCTACTGTCTGACGAGCCTTCACTATCACCATCGTCATCTGATGTACCAAGTGTTTCTGACGAACCGTCACTATCTCCAACCGTTAAGTGCGACGTGGCTAATTTTGATGAATTCCAAGATGCCATCATCGATAGTGATGGTGACATTGTACTCTGCTCTAGAACAATTATTTTCACCGAACAGATTCTTTTAAGTGGCAAACAATTGACGTTCACATGCCCTAACGGTGGTTGTGTACTGGATGCCGAATTGCAGAGCCGCTTTTTTGTAATTCAAGGAGACAGTGACATCTCATTTAATGGCATCACTTTCAAAAATGGGTCTGAATCTGTAAGTCCGCAATAAATTGTTGTGCATTCTTGGAGGAACTCTACCGCATACTCTACGTCACAAACTCTTCGCAATTGATTCGTTCTTGCTCTCACACTATTGTTCTCGTTATTATTCTAGTAGAGGGGTGGTGCCATCTACATTGTTAATGCAGGAGGATCAGTGGTTAGTATCACAGGATCTAAGTTCGAGGGAAATACAGCAATAGGATATTATGTAAGTCACGCTCTGTGTATATAACCTGGTTGTTGGAAGAACTCTACAATAATTTCTACCCACTAAGTCGCGAACACTTTGCAATTGATTCGTTCTTGCTCTCACAATATTGTTTTTGCTATTATACTTTTAGAATGATGGTGGTGCCATTTACAGTCTTGGTGGGGGGTCGGTGTTCATCACAGGATCCAAGTTTATTGAAAATACAGCAGCTGTAAGTCACCTCTGTGTCGTACATACCCTTGTTGGTGTTGGAAGAACTCTACCACATTTTCTCCTACCCACTAAGTCACAAGCACTTCGCAATTGATTCGTTCTTGCTCTCACAATATTGTTTTGTTATTATGTGTTTGACAGTATGGTGGTGCCATTTCATTTATTGGGACTGGGTCAATGGATATCACAGGATCTAAGTTTGTTGGAAATGTAGCAAAACGTGTAAGTCATGCTCTGTGCACACAACCTTGTTATGTACTATTCTTCAAATGCCTCATTACGAACTATCTCTGATATTGCTGATTGCATTGTTTCTTAATTATGCTTTTGGCAGTCTGCTGGTGCCATTTTCAATAGTGGAGGAACAATGGTTATCACAGGATCTGAGTTTTTTGATAATACAGCACCTGTAAGTGATGGTCTGTGTACATGACCTTGTTGTTGTGTACTATTCTTCAAATGCTTCATTTCGAACTATCTCTGATAATGCTGCTTCTATTGTTTTGCTCTTATGCTTTTGGTAGTATGCTGGTGGTGCCATTGTACATTCTGGTAATGAGGCATTGGCTACTATCACAGGATCTAAGTTTGAGGGAAATGTATGTGGAACTGTTGGCAACAATATCTATAATTGGATCTATAATTGGCCAGGAGGTAGTAATGTTGTTACCTGTAATGATGGTACGAACACATTCGAAAGTTCTGGCGGTGGTGGCAATGATGGTTCTGACGGTAATAACCCAGCTGGTCTCTGTGATACTTGCAATTGTAGGGAATTTCAACAAGCGGGTTTGTGCACGTGCAATATCAGCCCAAACTGGTACGGTGACCCCACGAAGTCCGACGATACCTATCCTGGCGGTTGCCAAAGGGAAAAATGCTGTATTTGCCAAAGCAATTTTCTTCAACCAAATATTTGCCAAAGAGACAAATGTGAGGGCCCTTATTGGCAGCCCTCCTTTTGAGAAATTCTTAAATTATCCCGGCTGCAATGTGGACTATCCTAGGAATATTGGAAATGGATATTGTAATGGTGGAGATCACAATACTGCTGAGTGTGGATCTGACGGAGGCGACTGTGATGATTTCAACGCCAAGGATCCCAACTGCAAAGTGGTGTATCCTGGTGGGTTGAATCCTGGTTGGATTGGAAATGGACAATGTGATGGTAGAGATTACAGCCAATACTGCTGAGTGTGGATCTGACGGAGGCGACTGCGATGATTTCAACGCCAAGTATCCCACCAACTGCAATGTGGACTATCCTTATTTATTCGAAATGGATATTGTGACGGTGGAGGTTACAACGTGGAAGAATGCGGATTTGACGATGGCGACTGCCTGTAGGTTTGAATGCATTGAGAGCGCATCATTAACATAGTAGATGATTAGTGAATACCTAGTAATATGTAATATGATTTATCTGTGCGGATACTACACTATTGTACTACTGCTATTCCCTATTGTACTGCAATATACAAACTTACTTGTGGGCAGTAGTAGCAAGTACTAGGGAGGTGGTGGTGCGCTGGGTTTATATTCTATCTTGGTGTCTCGTCTTCTTTCAAAACAGAAGAAGAGCCATCTCGACTTTGCGACAGTATCATCAAGAAGTCTTTGAGATTACTCTGGCAGTGTGGTGAATAATATTGCTGTTGTGATTGTACTGGTATTGGTATTGTGTTTGTACTCGTGGAAGATACGAAAGTAATGAGAGTGAGGAGGAAGATGAAAATTGCATTGGAGAAATAATCTTGTTTCTTGTTTGTCTCCTGTCTCTGAACTCCTTTCTCGACTCGTGATACTTTTCATGTTCACTTGTGAGATTCACAGCGCAACCAGGCGCAACCATGTAGGCAACCATCATCAATCATCACACGCTATGGTATTATTTTATACTTTATACTTGTGGTCACGCGGCCTCATACTAAGTCCTCTTTCTATATCCATATCTATATATTCCGATAATTAGTGTGCAGATCAGACTTACGATTACTACTCTGCTCGTCACTTGATCGGCCAACAACACAACAATGGTAGAAGGCACCGCGAGTCCGAACATCTGCTGCTCTCCATCAGCAACAACACCAGCAGTAATCAGCAATCACAAGAAGTCCTGCCCGAATGATCTCCCTTCCTGGGCAGAAGGTAATTCGAGACAAGCATGGGGGGAGCGGCTGACCACTGACGAATGGGAAGGAAATGATCAGCAGACTGTGGACTCTTATAGTCGGGATTCCATCTCCTCGCCCGTGCGGATATTGGAATATAGAGTTCGATTTTGTAGAGCATCGCACGTCAAAAACATGCAGAAGAGACTTATCAAACGGATCAAACGCCACTCGCTAAGCAACTCTACGCATGGTACGCCGTGGCGATGTTGTGGATGAATGCGATACTAATATCGATAGGATGCGAGAATATTTTGAATGCTCTTTCAAGGGTACTAATAACCTTGGATACAACCTCACACTTTTATTAAGCAGTGACGAAAAGGATACGGATTATTGGAAGAATATCATTGAGCTGGCAGATGATTATAATCATGTGGCGATCATGGATGCTGATAAAACGGTAAAGACAGTCATTCGTGAAGCGACGAGGAACGGGGTTCTCGACAAGCATTTAGACAACAATTACTTTGTTTTTGAGGTTGAAAGCATATTGAGGAATTGGTCACAAGTGACTTTGTGAAATTTCATTTCGTACGTAGGAGATCGTCGTGTGCCAACGTTGAACAACACATTCGAAACTTCTGGCAACAATCCCGGAAATGATTCTGACGGTAATAATCCACGTGGTCTCTGTACACCTTAGGGTGATGCAGTTTAATAACGCACCCCTCCCTCAAAGCACAGAACTGAGAACAGAGAACAGAGATTGACCACACTAACATAAATACAACCACTTGATTTCATCAGAGATGCTTGATCCAATAGTAAAATACCAAGCAGATGATTCAAGCAGACCTTGAACTGATACACTGTACAATCTAGACATTATATACAATGAAAAATGCAGTGATCACAATGCTGGTTTTGATTTGTAGTATTTAACGTCGTGATATTTTCATAAAGACGCAAAAAAAGAATTCTAAATTGGTTGGTGGCGAATGTTAGTGATAATGATACTGTTGATAGTACTAATTCTGATACTGATAAGAACAATACGGAAATATGGCCGCCCGATATGCAAGCCCAGCTCAACAAAGATGAATATGAAATGAAAGAAAAACAATGGAAGAAAGCCTTTCGAATGGCACAGCTCAAATATGCGGCGCTCAAAGAGGAATCCAGAGAATGGGAAAAGGAGGTTCATGAGAGAGAAGCTGATGTGCTCTTTTATAAGGACAGGGCTCTGGTGGATGAGAGTGAAATTCTTCTTTTGAGGGAACAGATTGGTCATTATTTGCAGTGTCGAAGCACTGATGGTGTTGGTGATAGGGTTGATGGTGATGGTGTTGATGATGATAGTATTGATGACAATAGTATTGATGACAATAGTAATGATAATGAGATTAATGTGCAAGATGAAGAAAAGGCGAATGAAATCCAAAACGAAACGGAGAAGGCGAACCAGCTGCTACTACTAGAGAACCAAATCGATTCCCTCGATTGATGGTCTGCAACTTGACGTTCAAGCTGCCAATGATCGGTATAGTGAGGCCATGCGAAATGTGACGAGCCTGAATGATGTCTTGATGAAGGAACAGGAACGGCGATTGGTGGTGGAGAGGAGCGAAGCTGAAAAAAAGGAACGGGA
>Ga0307981_1003810_pt1 | contig 11042 bp, 10 predicted proteins | sample OrgLakmetagen987_FD_201849 | JGI IMG/M metagenome (GOLD analysis project Ga0307981, IMG submission 201849) | Saline water microbial communities from Organic Lake, Antarctica - #987 | ecosystem: Environmental > Aquatic > Non-marine Saline and Alkaline > Saline | place: Antarctica: Organic Lake... | reverse complement strand
TACAAATTTCGAAAGTATATGTTTCGCTTGATTTCTTTTCTTAGCTTAATACTTAAGCATCAACATTTTCAGTCTGAAGTCCCTTGAATGTGGAGACCTCGACAAGTTGTGCAAGGGTATAAAGTTGTTCGTCAGCATCCTCATCTTCGTTACGCTTTCTAGAAAGACGGACGCGGACACGGTTGGGGGTGTTTCTTACACCACGGCTCCAGATGAACTTGTTAAGCTTTGAATCAATACGGACATCTTTGGTTCCCATGGACTTAGCTGCGAACTTCTTGATTTCCTTGATTGCACGGGGTGCCTTCTTCTTAAAAGTAATCTTGTGGGTGTACTTCGCAAGATGAATGGTGTAGTCACGAGTGACAAGATCGGGCTTTGCTGCGCGTTCAGACATGGTTACGGTAGCTTGAAATAATCCTGTGAGCAGTTTGAGCATTACGAAGTTTCATTAGTAAAAGGTTTACTGTGAACTACGCAAGCAACGCCAGGAATTGGAAGGTGGGCTGGAGATATCATTTCATCTCCGGGTAAGAACTTGTATTTCATTGATCCGAATCTAGGAAGAAAAGGCACATTATGTACAAGAGTATGGTATAAAATCACATTGTGTACATAAATATACCTTTCATCGTCAACCTGATCTCTCCTGAACGTTGTGATACAAGCATACGCCACGATCCAATTTCGGTTTTGCTTCGTTCTACTTCATGTTTCAATTGTTCATCACTTACCTGATGGGACGTAAGATGTGATTTCAGTTAAAGCTGCAGGTGGGTTTATCGCTGTAGTGAGGAGGTATCTTTTAGTAAGTGGGTTGGATGGGGCTCAAAGATAGTACCCGGTACCACCCCGACATTTTAACCCCCAAGAGAAGAATACCACCCTCCTCTTGTGTAATATTTGTCAATAAGGCCTTTCCTCCTGTTTGAAAATTTTCAAATCGTGTCTCGTGTCTTCCAAAAAATCCCACGCTGACACGCTGATGAAAAGCACAATACAACCAAGCAACATACAAATAGATACAAATACATCCTGTGCGATACTGCTGGCTATCGTAGCGTGTAAACACTTTCATTCATAACTTATACCGGACTATTCATAAATCTCGTCATAGCAATTCCACGTCGAAAGAAACTTACATGTCCACCATCCTCTGCAACTTGAATTGTGCAAACGGAGGGTTTTGCTCCCTCTACCCATTTGAATCATCAGCCCTCATCACTACTGCCACACCTAATCCCGTGGACGGGTCTCTTCGTGAAATATGTGTTTGTCCCCTCGGCTTTACAGGGATGACGTGCTCTGAAACGACAGATGCGCTAGGATCCTGTCATCATCATGAAGATACTCACGTCTGTCGGCACGGAGGATTATGTCGAGAGGTCAATATTGGGACAAATCAAATGGAATGGAAGTGTGATTGTGAAATTGCTGATGAAGTTAATAGTTTTGCTGGAGCAATGTGTCGTCGGCCTGCTACTGAATATTGTAACGTGCAAGGGACATCATTCTGCACAAATGGTGGTACTTGTGTGAATAACCTAGTGCGGGCAAGCTTCGAAGTGTAAGTTTGTCTTTTGCGAACAACCATAATTTCCTTGTCAGTGCGTTTGTATTCTTTCCTATTGCATGATCGAAATTGTACGAATGCTGTTATTCAAAGATTGTAGATTTTTGTGTCGACACTGAAACTGTTCCATTGTCGAATGCAGCAGCAAATTACATTACAAGAATATCTAACCATTTCGTTCCCCTGCACAGTAGTACTGGCGAGTGTATGTGTCCACCGGAGTTTGCAGGACCGCACTGTGAATTTCTCAAATTGCTTTTTGATAATACGTTTTTCGAAGGCGATCAAAATAGAAACAAGGGAATAGATACGACAGGAACAGAGAGGAATATGAGCAATCCGTCTACTGCAATTATTTTGAGCTTGGTGGGTTGTGCAGCACTCCTATCGGCAGTTTGGTGGAAGCGTCGACAGTCCGCTGACTACCGAGATGAAACTTCTCTCAGTTATTCCTATGAGCAGCCAGTTTTCCCTCTTGCATCTACTGGGTATCATGGAAACGACGTCCACGATGCTTTTGATGAGGAAGAGTATGTGCTTCAAGATGTCACATTAACATGAGATTTTTGAATTTATTTCATGAAGAAGTTACACCGTATTTACAAGTGTTACTGGCATGGCCATGATATGATGTTTCAATGGCACTTCTATTGCACTGTACAAGTTTGTTATCAACATTTACTATTATATTTTCAATAAGAACTAATTTCTCGCTGTTGGATTTCTTGTAGAACGAGTGTGTCGGAGTTAGAACGCTTTTCCTGCTGTATACGGTCACGCCAAACCCATAAATACAAAACGCAATAATAATATTTAGCGAATACTTCTCATTAGAATTACTGCTCTGCTGGAATAATTGTAACTGCAGGTCAGTAGCTTCAAGCATTTCTTTGTGCAAAAAAACGAGCGGTTTTGGCAGTTAGTTTTAAAAACTGAGAAAACGAACAACTACTATCTACTATTATCTCAATTTTCTCATTTGGACATCAGAAGGGTTCACAATTCCAAACAAGAATGACCCTCTCACAATTGTGTTATGGATCAAGCTTCCTATCAAGAAATGCTCTTTGACTCGTCGGCTACGGGCTTGCGTTGATGACAGAGGGCACTTTGAATGATCAAAATTTTCAGTTGCCATACTTTCGAACGGCTCAACATTCATTATCCTTTCCAACTGAATTCATTGAATAGTTGCTACCGGAAAGGAACCTAAAAAATCGGGAAAGACACAAAAAAAGGTTAGAATCTTTTTGGCATAGAAACACTCTAAATTGGGCTCCAATCAAAGCATCTTTCCCAACATAAATCACCGCAACACACGATATTAATTCATTATGTATTTCTATAACAGCACGTTTACACTTTTATTTATGCTTGATAGCATACTTGGTACACTCGGGGAGTTTTGCCAAAGGGTGATTTACTCATTTGCGCGCCAAATGAGAAACAATGTATGGCGCGAAGCATGAAAATACTGGAGTATCTACGACGGTAGCGATAGGTAGACGATACAAAGTACAAGACACTAATATCATATCATATATCATAAATGATCATAACACAAAGCACAAATCAATAGACGCACGGTGACACAATACATTCAGTGCGTAAACAGATACAATGAGTTCAGATCCTCTGGGGATGGATGGGAGAATAAACAATGTAAATGGGGACTTGCCATTCCTCGTGACGCAGTACTTGTCCAGCTTTGCAGCCGCGCCAAGAATTGCGGACTCGGACGGAAATGAGGAGGCCAAGGTTTCCCACCACGACGCAATCGATCGTATCCGAAAGGCAACTAATGATATCGCTGCAGCGTTTGCTGACCTGGGATCATTTGGAATCACACTTGAGGTAAGGAATACTGTCTCCCCGTGCTGAATGTTTTTTAAATTGCGCTAGTAACTTACCGTCATCATCCTTAGACCCCAATCGGAGAATCTGTTTCTATACAGGACGATGATAAAAAAACACCTGCAGTTCTGAGGAATGCAAACTTCTCAGATTTAACGAGACGTTGGAATAGGGGATCGGTCAATCAACTTGAATCTTTGGTCACTTCGAGTAGTGCAGCATCATCTGCGGTGCTAAATAATGCTACAAATGAATATGTGTCAATTCTAGACTTGGCATATGATAGAGAAAAACTCTCAACTGATGCAGGAGCATCGACACAACAGAGCACCATAGTGACGACGGACAATCGAGACTTCATAGTTGCAAGCATATTGCAAAGACCTATTTTACTTCAAAGAACGGACGAAGGTACAAAAGAAAAAATAGCAGATAATTCCATTCTCCACTCAAGCAATGAGGATTACATATCTGCCCCGATAAAAGCTCAACTAGAATTGGGATCAGATTTCAAAAGGATAGAAATCCTTGCGGCTCAGGCTTCAAAGCGGCATCTTTCAATCAGAGCTAAGTTCCAAGAGGAGAAGGTGATTTTGAGACAAATTCAAAGGTCACTTGAATACCAGGGGCAACTTCAGAAGGAACTTGACAATGATATTGAACTTTTATTAGCTACAAGTTGTGCAAGCGCAGAGTCATCCGTTGAAAACAAATTGGATGATGATCGTCGTTCGAAATCTGATGAATTGTCTCAAAGAAAACTTGAGAATGAAAGAGTCGTAGCTCAACTTGGACGCACCTTAGAAGAATTCCAGATGAATCATGGCACTCTTTCCAAAGAATTGAATATGGCGAAGTCAGTTGCAGATGTATTGTGGAAGCAATACATCACTATGGAAGGTGCATACCTTGACCCATCTAGCAATGTAAATGGTGGCTTCCATAAAAGTTGTAAATTGTATGGACGAACATCAGATTCTATCTTAAACCACATCATTGGAAGAGGATTTGGTATTGGACTTCAGAGCAGGAAAGGAGTTTTGCGTCAGAGAGTTGGGGGCTATGATATTGACAAAGCAATCATGCAAAGAACAAAGAAAAGGTTTTTGGATCGGGTATCTCATGTGGTTACAATCAGTGTCCATCTATATTGCCCTGTGTTCTGCTTGAGATTTGACCGCACTGGCCGATTCTTTGTTTCCGGTGCAGATGATAATTTGGTGAAAGTTTTTCGAGTTGGAATTGATGTGAATCCTGAATCTAGAGATCGTCAACGTTATCACTCAGAAAATCCAGATTTCTCCTCCCGACGTGGTGCTGTATTAGTGTGCACGCTTCGAGGGCACGCCAGTGTAATCACAGATATTGATGTTAGCTCTGATAATGCACTCCTTGCGACAGCCTCTGAAGATGGCGACGTCCGTATTTGGGGTATGACTGATGGATGTCCAGTTGCCATTCTTCGTGGGCACGAAGGTGGTGCGAATATGGTAAGTGTTATGTACTATGTTGAAAATATTGTTTATATAATCAGAAAAGCCACTGCTCAAAACGTGTTGTTATCAAGGTTGCATGGTCTACAATTATTCCGTATCGGTTGACCACAATAGCTGGTGATGGGCTTGCAAGAGTATGGGACGTTAGAATGGCAGCTATAAAGAGGTGTAAACATGTCAGGACGCGAAGAGATTACACAGTGCTACTCGAAGAAAGGCACAATGACGTTGATATTGCTGAAATCGTTGATGAGGTAATTATCCCGGCTCTACCTGCACTGCCACAAGACAATACTCAGGATCAACTATATCGTAATGCAGAACAAGGTGGTGCTGATAATGGAGAAATATATGTTCCTCCTTTACCTGTAGGTGCTGAGTTCGGCGTTGGGGCTATAGCAGTAGATGCTAATGGAAATCGAGATGTCGTTGATGGGACATTTGTCGCTAATAGTGATATTGACGAGGGTGTTTCTCTTCTTGCAAGGCTACAGCATGGTGATTTACCGGAAATTTCGCAAGGTGCAGGAACCCGATCGCGAAGAAAAAAGGTAAAAGTGATTTGTTTATCGATGTGTCCTATTGGCGGTCACTTTGCAACTGGTTCAGATGATGGTATCGGGCGAATATGGCTTGACGATACCAATTTTGCTATTAATAAATTGGATAGTCACTTTGATGATGATGTGGATAGTTCTACTATCTCACCACAAGGACTAAATAGTGATTGCTTACAGCGAACACGGTCAAGCTCGCGTGTAACTAGCAATGGTAGGTAACACATATCATGTGATTGTCTTTTGCGTTGCAAATCCAAATATTTATCTAACTTTTTTTCGCCATTATAGCTGCATCAACAACCTCGTTGCTTGCTTCCTTGCACGGTCATCACAATGATATAACTGACGTGAAATACTCAAAGAAAGGGGACAGATTAATCACTGCTAGTCAGAAGGATGGAGTTGTAAGAATATGGTCGTGGGGAACTGAAGTATCTAAAGGATTGGACGGGTCTGTAAAGATAGACCAGATAAGGCAGATTTTCATCCGTATGGAAGTACCACGGCATCTCCAGCAACAAGAATCAAGTACGACAACTCAAAGGTCAGGACCAACGAGCAGGAGGCGAGGATGTAGTGGAACAACTCAAAAGTCAAATATACTCACACAGTGTGACGTAGCAAATTGGACATCAGACGATTCAAAAGTTGTCACTTCTCAAACCTGCGTTGTGAAAGCAACAGACTCTGATATTATACCAGGATCTCACATTCTGTATATTTGGGATAGCAAAACTGGAGATTGTCTAATTGGGCTGCCTGCTGCGCATGACAAACTATGTCCTGTTCTGTTCACTCATCCGTTTGACTCAACTATTCTTGTCTCAGCAGGAGCTGACGGAAGCGCGAAGATTTGGGACCTTGACACTGGAAAATGTACATTCTGTCATCTCAATGTGCACAACTATGGTGCAATAGAAAATCTTGGTGATCGTGGGAAAAGGTGTGGATATCTGGACGGAAGTTTTAGCCGAGATGGGTTACATCTTGTGCTTACTGATGATTCTGGGAGAGTCACAATAATAGATGTTTTAGGTTCTGGGGAGTCAGCTGCTACGGAAGTTTCTCAAAGGGCCGATAATACCAGAGCACCAATTTGGATGCAAGAGCAGTATTTTGCAAATGATTACTACGATCTATTTTATGACGTCAATGGATACTGCATCGAAAGAGGATCCAGACGACCACCACACCTTGCACCTGAAGCTGCAAGGTGTATGCATACAGGCCATGCGTGTGTAGATTCAATCCAAGCGTCATTTTCTGGTTTAGAAGGGGCATTACCACTATGCAATGACGAAGTTAACACAAATCGACGATCTATTCGGCATGAAAGCATAAGTGTTCGAAAGGTAGGCGGGATTTTGGCGCAGAATGTGGTTGGGAAAAGGCATCTTATTGAGGCACGATCTAAGGGTGTTGTTCTTATTGGCAGTTCTTTGAGTGCTGTCCCTTCAATTTCACGAGTCCATTCAGCAATATCGGGAAATACAGCCCTAGCAGGGAGATCGCCTAATAGAGGTGGATCAAGAACGGAGAATATGTCCAACAATTATAGATGGATAGGCTTTGAAGAAATGGAAAGAGAAGACGAAGATGACGATCAAGAGTCTGATGATGATGAGTACGATGAAGGCAATGCAGCGAATGATGTTTTAGACGACGAGCAGGAACAGGAACAGGAACAAGATCATCTAGACGTGGACGATTACCAACCAAGGAGTGGTAGGCGTAGACGAAGGAATCATAACTCGTCCCAGCGTTCTCGAAGGCAGCAGAATAGAAGTAGTTCTCGAAGGCAACAGAATAGAAGTAGTTCTCGCAGACATGTAGATGAGCTTGAAGGAGACCGCCGCATTGAGCCAACAAGGGCGTCTTCACGGCAGTCGTCTCGAAGGAATGATAGTCAATATGTTGACTTGTCTGACGTATCAGATTTTGAAGAAATGCTCAGTGCTAACACTTCTCCTGTTGGTGAATACGCTGCTGATTATACCGAACGTGGTCATATGTATAAGCTTCCTAAGGGTGCTTCGGTGAATCGTAAATGGCTAACACGATTGAATTCCGTGCTTGGATACACTGGATGGAAAACGTATTGCCCGCAGGTTGGGGACAAAGTTGTTTATATTCCTAGAGCACACGCAGAAGTCTTGAAAGCATTCCCAATTTGCGAGTCATCTTCGGGAGCTCCATGGAAGTCTTGGCCAAAGACTAATCCTTGGTCTATGGTGCAATGCGAGGTGAAAAATATAAGGTATCGATTCCCTTTTAGTGGCTATTTTGGAAATAGAGCAAGGTACGTTTTGAACACTTTTAAGTTAACAATAATATGCGTTCATTGCAACTGACATATTGCATTAACAGGGCCCCCATACAAAGTGTCGTTGCTGTCTTGACATTGGAGATTACCGGTATTCCAATTCAAGATAGAGACCGCAGCGTTCCTTGGGCTCAACCAGAATTCATTCCAAAACTACCAACAAGGTCTAGTAGTTCTACCTTTGATGTCACCATTTTTGAGAACGGCGAGTCAGACTTTGTTATACCGCTAGAATTATACAAGTGGAAGATCCAATCTCTCGAAATGGCGATTGAAGGACAAGGAATTGGATCTGGTATTGAACTTACTGATTTCTTTGTGAACCCCGATGCTGAAGATTCGAAATTTGATCCTTTTCTTTGTGAGGTTTATACGATTATTCCTGACGATGAACGTAAAATACACTTTCAGGGCAGCGGCTACAATAAAGTTCATATTAAATATGAAGGAAATGACGAAAGTTTCGCCAATACTTGGGATATTACGGTTCGAGGAAAAGAGGCAAAGTGTCCACTCCCGACCTGTCTAACGAATGCACAAACAAAGGCAATTTTGTCAATTCTAGACTCGCTTGAATCAGACAATCATGTGAAGTCTATTTTTTCTGCACCTGTCGATACAAGATCTTTCGTGGACTATGACCAAATGATTGAAGTACCGATGGACATATCTGTAATGAGGCGAAGGATGGAACAAAGGTACTACACAAATGTTTACAGCGTGCTAGCGGACTTGAAATTGATTAGAGATAATTGCGCTAAGTACAACAAGATGGGCTCGGAAATAACAACTGATGCTCAAACATTGTTCGAAACCTTTCAAGCTTCATTTGAAGCCGAGTTGAGTAGCATCGGATACGAACCGTCTTCAAGGGAGAAAAGCGACGAACTGGATAATGCAATTAGGTCTATTACTAGTCACAGGCGATCTTCGCGGTTGAGAGGGGAACTGCAAAGTGTGGTAGATAGAAATCACCAAGTAATAGCTCTGACCCAAAACCAACCTTCTCGTAGATCTCTAAGAGCTAACCAACGTGAAGTCAGATTATCTGATGGAGTAGACAGTCAAATGGTTTCCAGTCGATCATTAAGGGCGAACAACAGGTCTAGTCGGGAAGGTCAAGAAGCACCAAGAATTCGGATTAACGTGAGGCGAACAAGGCTACAGCAAGAATATATTTCCGAAGAAGGCAGTGGCAACGAAGGAGCAGAAAGCTCAGAAGTTGAAGACGGTATAAATGCGAATCTCAAAGTTCTCGTTGATGGAGTGGAATATGACGAGTGGTCTGGTGGTGACACCGACGACAACGAAGGAGAAGATAATGCTTCCGTTGGTCTCCAAATAAGCAATGTCGCAATGCAATACATGTCAAGTGACGAGGAAGAAGGTGAAGTTGTACGCAAACAAGATTCGTCGGTTAGAAAGAGCCCGCGTATATCTAAAAGAGCATCGAAGCGGACGTTGTCGACAGGATCTGATGAAAATAAAGAGGAGCTGACAAACAGGAGGCAAAGCACAAGACAAGCTAGCAGGCGTCTAGATATCCCTGTCTCAGAAGACGAATCCAGCCAAAGTGAATTTGAGGATACAGAGTTTGCTTCGGAGGAGTATGTCGATCAACAAACAAGGACAACCAAAAGGAAACCGAGCAGCAATCGGTCTGAGTCGAATGATGGTTCTTCCTCGGATGACGAGCTTGTCCCTGTCAAACGACAAACAAAGTCGGTAGGAAGTCATAATCGATCCCAGTCTTCGCGAGAAGCCCGTTCCTTGTCTAGAAGCCAAAATAATACCGAAAATGAAGTTGAATCACTGCAAGAAACATTTGCTAGAAGGACGATAGCACGATCCTCTAATTCTCGCTTTCAAACAGATACGCTGCAGCAAGTGGGTGCGTTGGTTGTTGGGAGGCGCCTTCGTAGATCTACCGCAAGGCTTTCTTCCCTTGAGAACCTACCAACATCATCTTCTACTTCTCCCGGAGCAGCTAGATCGTCTTCTCGCCAAAGGACTAACACTGCAAATTATCACGACTTATCCGAGACAGAAATTGCGGGTGATGAATCAGATTTTCGTGGCGAATCAGACGAAGAAACTGTCGGTGTTGCGAGGCGTAAGCGTCCACGGGCCACAACTTCGCGGAAAGCAGGTAAGAGGATATTATATTTTTAAACTGAGCTTCATGCAAATTATTTTGCATTTGACCTTGAAACTAACTGATTCATCTTGCTGCTAAGATTCGCCAAAGAAAAAGTCCAAAAGGCCAAAACCCGCTGTTGAAGTAAAGCTTCCCCAGCTCGATAAATGGCCAGGTCACATGATCAAGGGTGATATGATGGAAGAAATGTGTCGTACAATCATCGAAAGAGTAGTAAGTACACTTACCACACGACTATAAAATTGCGCTTGATGCAAAATCTAACGACCTCACTCTTTGCTCCAGGAAAATTTTGATGCAGAAGAACTTTTTCGCACTCCAGTAATAGAACAATTTCCCGACGTGGCAAAAAAATACTCTGAGAAAATCTCTCACCCAATAGATTTGAGAACAATACGTGAGGAACGCATGTCCCATTACAGAGTCATTGGCGAGCTTCAAGATGATCTCATTCTTGTGTTCCAAAATTGCTGCACCTTCAACAGAGTTAATTCTCAATACTGGAAGTACGCTGTGTAAGTACTGAAAAAGATGAATGATCCATCATCAGTAATGAAAATTGATTTAATCTACGACTAATTGTTTAATTTGTGTATCAACAGTGAGATATGGGAGAACTTGAACGAGATTTTTATCAGCGCCCTCACAGATTTTGGAATCGACACACCTCGCCGATTTAAGAGATAATTGCCGATGCTAGGGGTTTGGGTCAGCAGGACTTTCGTTGGATGATTAATATGGGATTGTGTCTAGTAATTAATACTAATGCCAAGAAGCATAATATGTTATATCTTTTGTAGATAATGGGTAGACACTGGTAGACGTCACGTCGCACAGCATGTGAATGTCGCATGTTGAATAATACCCATTTTAATGTCTGGTAAATAGCCGTTTACTCCTGATTGCAATGGATTCTTGAGATAAGCTATGTTAATAGCTCGAGTTGGGACGCACGCGCAAAATGTATATTCTAAGACATTTTTAGAATACATATTTTGAGTATAGTCGCACCTAGCAAAAGTGCACGCAATCGTCCATCCAAAACCATAAAATAAGAAAACTATGCCTTGCAATACCA
>Ga0307981_1003808_pt1 | contig 11046 bp, 11 predicted proteins | sample OrgLakmetagen987_FD_201849 | JGI IMG/M metagenome (GOLD analysis project Ga0307981, IMG submission 201849) | Saline water microbial communities from Organic Lake, Antarctica - #987 | ecosystem: Environmental > Aquatic > Non-marine Saline and Alkaline > Saline | place: Antarctica: Organic Lake... | reverse complement strand
CCGCCGGGGTCGTCAATAAGGTTGCTGACGTTATCCCACGTGTCGCCTAGTAGCGCCCACTCATTGGGCAGCTGATACCAGAACATGGTTTACCCTTCTGGCGTTACACAGCCTCGGGGTAGGGGTTCGCATCTTTTACGGCTTGCACAGCATCCAGCCAGGCTTGCTCTGTAACATCGCCACGTTGAAACTCGAAGAACAGAGGGTCGGTGGTTGCCTGATATTCGGCCTGTCTTGCCTGCTCTACTCGCGCGTAGGCGGTTTCGTATTGCACTTGTGGCCAGAGGTTGGCCAGTTCAGCCTCGGAAGGTTTCGGTGTGTCGGAATGCCAGGTGAGTCCGGTGTAGTCGTCACCCGAGAGAGTCCACTCTGTGCCGGAGTATTTGCTTGTCAGGATTGTTGGAATATCCATTAGCCTGCCACCTCCATTGCTATCATTTCATGTCTTGCAGCGGCCGCCGTAAAGGAGACATTTTCTGTTTTTATACGAGTTCTATACGTCACCGAAGAAGTTGTGGCCGGGGAATCAAGTGTTTGTAGCAAAGCTGAAACAATGAGAGACGAACCTTCAAATAATGAAGTATATTGTCCTATTGGTGTTGTGTCTCTAGCGATAGTTAAGTTGGCACCCGTGTTACCGCCAGTCTGATACAGGCCAACAAAGGAAAAAACAAGTATTTTGCTCGAAGTTGAAGTTGGTGTTATGGAAACTGATGCGGCAGTGTTCTCATAGGACAACGATGTTGTGTTTGTCTGAGTTGCTGCGCTGGTAGACACAACCTGCAACACACTCCCCGCAGGCAAGTCACCCGGTGTAATCGGGTCGGGACTAGCAGGCGCTTCGTTTACCCAGTTCGTACCGTTATACGTCAACAACTGGTTATCAACCGGGGAAGTAATACTTACACCCGAAAGGCTCGTCAACGCCAAAGAGTCAATAGCGGTCTCGTTAGCTTCAATCACATCCGCAGTAGCGTTCCAAATTGTAGGGAACGTTCTAGGGTCAGAACCGTTAGCGGGAGTCGTCCCACCAGAAAGTCTTGTAACAGCCATTAATCAGTCCATCCGTAATATTCGGTAAGTTCAGCAACCACACCCACCCGATCCAAAGCTGACGAATAAGGTGTATATGTTGGTTGTGTTACAAACTGTAAACCCGAGTTTCCCTGACCGGAAATAAACCCGCCAGAGTCCGGGGTAACACCTGTTTCTAACACTTGTACCAGTATACCCGATAACGTCAAAGTTCCGGCTCCGCCCAAAGACAACATGACCCCATCAAAAAATGCGGAACTAAAACTGCGGTTAAACCGAGAACTGTCTGTCACATCCAACAACGTCAAAGTTACTGGTGCGCCCGAAGACGACGCGCTAACAGTAGGGGTTGCAACAACCGTCCCACCCGAACCATCAAAACCGTACGCCCCAACATGCGCCGTGAAACCCTTCGGAATGGGCACCCACACGCTCCTGGACAGCCCAGCATCCACAACATAACGTACAGACTCCACAGGGAAACCTAAAGCGTTAGAAGGGGTGATGACGGCCTCCCCGCGTGCACTATCGTTTAGGGCCAACCCGTCATACAAACCTTGCGAAGGGGTAGCCCACCATTGAGGCAACACGTTACGGTCAGCAGCAATCGGATCATGAACATACAGTGGCCCTGTACCGTACACACCATCCGCCAAATCGAGAATGACACGTGCATCGTCACGGTCTAAAGAGTTCCATGTCATCGTATAGTTTTTGTGTGCAGCCGTGGAACGCCGGATAGAAGTACCACCGTTAAGAAAATCGACTTTACTAAAATAGCCTTGCTTCGAGGAAGGCATGTTTACGGAAGGCGCACGAATCTCCAACATTTGGTTACGTGTGCCCATATAGAAACAGCTAGTCACTAGTTACTTCCTCGCCTGGCATCGTTTAGGTTGTTCGAGTTTGTTGCTTCAGCCACAATTTTACCATTCAGACGCAATTGTACGTTCCCCGCATCAGCAAGAAGTTTACGGTCGAACGGTGACAGCTCCACCATCATCGTGCCACCATCATTACTACCCGACTGTCCGCCAGCAAAACCGCCCATCGCAAAACTGCGCATACCGTTTTGTAGTTGCGACAAAAAGTTTGCGTCCGGCAAACCCGTGGACTGGTTTACATATTTTTGCGGAACCACATATTCACCCTTGTGGACAACACCGGCAGGTTGCATCACCCCGCCACGACCCGTGAAGCCACCAGAGGAGTAGCCCCGCAGGGCAGTAAGCTCCTGTTTGGCAATGTCTCTTTGGGAGTTGGCGAAAGCTATGTCTCTCCTAATCGCAAGTCTTGCGGCGGGGTTTGCGCTTGGGGAACCTTGCGCAAGCGTTAGGCTTCTCAATGCCCAAGAGTTGAAAGCGGCCCTTGCGGCCCTAATCTCTGCCGCGTTGACTGTAGCCAAAGCGCCGGCACTAGAATCGTCACCGGTTGCGGGGCGTGCAGTGGTCGTACCAGGACCGGGGTTACCGCTACGCTGGCTGACCGGCTGGTTTAGCGCCCGGTTCAAATCGTTAGCCGCACTAATCTGTTTCTGCAACGAAGCGTTCAACTCGTTCAACGCCTGCAACGCCGGGTTCACATTCGCTTCCACCGTAATATTACGGGGCACATTATCGATAGCGGTACGCACATCGTCAAACGCGGCACCATACTGCTGGATAACCTGTTCGCTAAACCCAAGCTGTCTAGCCTGCTCCTCAAAGTCCGAACGAGACCTTTCAACCGCAGCCCTAAGTTCATCCTGGCTGGCACCAGACTCCGCAAGGGAACCAATATATTCCTGGTATTCGCTAACCAAGTCGGTAATCGTTTTACGGTTGTTGCGGGCCGCAGTGGAATCGCCGGCAACCTCCCTCGACAAAGAATCTTGCGCTTCTTTTATTTCCTTTTCTATATCCGCAAGTTCAGCACGAATAGTGTCCGCACGAAGGCTGTCACCGTAAGCTTCCGCAACGGAAAGAAAATATTCTTTTACAGAACGATCAGCGGATAGGGTTGCAAGGCTTCTTGTAACATCGTCCACCTCTTTGTTCAAGTCTTCCCAGCTGGAAGTAATACTGTCCATGTTGAGGACTGATTTAAACCTGATATCAAAAGACCTAGTAAATATGCCGGTCAGGTCGCCGGCATAATCCAATAAAGTTCTAACTTCTTGGTTTGCGGAACTAACGCCTCTGGCAAAGTTTCCAAACGCTACGGTAGCAGTTCCGGAACCGGCGGTCTGAATTAGTTCTTGAATCCTTTGTGCGGAAAGTCCCGCGTTTTCACCGACCGCTTGAATAACTTCACGCAAAACATCTAGCGAGGCGGAGGAAACCCCGGAGGAGCCAGCCAGGGTGCCTAGCAGGCCGGAAAGGTTGGCGACCGCCTGATCGCCGTCAGCAGAGCTTTGCACGATGGCTGTGATTGCGGACTGAATTTCGGAGCCGGCATATAAAGCTTCGTCGCCGGATTCGGCAAACGCCGCACCAAGGTTGAATATTGCGTCAGAGGCCGCTTGTTGCTGGTTGGTGAACTCAAAAAGGGTGCCAATCAGTTCTTTCATTTGGTCGGAAAAACTTTTCACTTCTTTCTTTGCACCCGAAGAGGAGGTCCTTATTTTTTCGGCACCGCGTTCAAAGGCAAGGCCAAACGAGTCAAAACCGGCAAGCGAGCCAAGGCCGTTGGCTAAATCAAAAACCTCATCGTTGGTCAGCCCGGCCTCAGCGCCAAGTTCGCCCATAACGTCTCTAACATAGGCTAGGGCTGGGCCGGTAACGTCAATACCCATAGACGCCAGGAGTGCCATAAAGCCACCCAGTTGTTCTACCGCAATCGCAGCGTTGCCCGACTCTGTAAGAATAGAGTTGAGAACGTTTTGTATTTCTTCGCTAGAGAATAATGCTTCTTCGCCGGATTCCGCAAAAGCACTTCCGAGCGCTTCGATTGACCCTTCCGTTGCTCGGGCCTCGTTGGCGGCCTTGAAATATGTATCTATAAGTTTCCCAATGGACTCGCTAGTAAACGCGGCAGATACTGCTTGCCCATCCGTTCTTTTGGTAACAAAATCAACCGTATTGGCGGCCTCCGTCGCCGCATCTGATGCGGTGTCGTAAGCTTGCGCCGTCGGAATAAGCTGCTTTCTTAACGCCGCCGTAACCCTAGCCTCTTCGTTAATTACAGACACCAGTCGTTCACGTTCCGCCAGCTGCTCGGGGCTTAGCGTTTGACCCGAAAGCGCCAGGGAGTCAATTTCCGAGAGCCTTGCCTGATTGGCCGCAATCGAATTGTTAATGTCGTCTATGAAGCCAAGCGCGTATTCCTCACCCTTGCCGTCAAAACTTTTCCTAATAAGTTCTTCAAGCGTAAAGCCAAGTGAATCCAGCACGGCCACCGTGCCGGGGTCGTTGGCAATATCGCTAACAAGGCCACCCACTTCGCTATTTTCGTTAAGGGCCAAGCTTAGCCCAACCTCAAGCGCCTCGTCGCTAAATGCGGTTATTTGCTCCCTAACCTTTTCTGTCAAGCCTTCCGTGGAGCCTTCCGCGTCATCCTGTGCGCGCGCCCAGGCAACCGTCGCTAGGCGTGCGGTGTCAATTGCGTCCGCGTCCTCAACAACCGATTTTGTTCTTACGGCAATAGCGTCAGCGCCATTTCTGTAAGCTTCCGTGTCGGCCTTGACGGCCTCCGTGAAACTACTAATTTCCCCGAAGGCTTCCCTGGATGCTTCCGCAGCAGAGCGCGTGGCCTTGGCGTAAAAGTTAATTGCGGCTCCGACTGCGGCAAAAATTGCACTAAAGGCAAGAAAAAAGCCAAAACTTTTCATGGTGTTAATAAATAATCTGGTGCTGGAAATGGCCGCTGTTTGGGCTCTAACAAAACCCATGAGCCCCATTGAGGAAATTTTTGCCGCCGCCCCAAACCCGAGCATGGACCTTTGCGCGTCCGTCAACGCGGTAACAAATCCTGCAACCTTGGCCCCGGAAATTGCAAAAATTGCAATCAAACCTGCAAGCCCCGCAAGGAGCAACGTGAAAGCTCCAGCGGCAAAAAACGCCCACTTGGCAACATCGTTGTTGCTGATTGCTATAAGCGTTTTAACAAAGTCATTCGCCACATCAACAAGCGGGCCGAGAGAGTTCGCGGAATCCCCAACGACAGCAACAAGTAACTTGAAGTTACCAGCAAGGAGGCTAAGCCGTTCGGCCACGGTGCTCGTGATACGGCTGTACTGTTCCTGGCTTTCCGTGCCCTTCTCAAAAGCATCAGCGCTTTCGGATATAAGTTGGCCCACCAATTCGCTACCCTGGGCAAGCGCAAGAATTGCGGGTACATCACGAGCCGAGGTTATGCCAAGCTCGGACAACGTTTTTTCTGCCCTGGAACCCTCTTCGTCTATACCCTTAAAGAAACCAACAAGAGCTTCCGCTGGGGAGTCGCCCCACGAATTGGCAAAGTCTTCCGCCGTCTGCCCAGTGAGCCTACCGTACTCCTCAAGGCTTCTCCCGCTCTGAGAAACAGCCCTGTTAATGTTTGTAAACAACCGGGTAATGGTGCCTCGTGCACGCTCTGGCGCAATACCGAGGGAAGCGATTGCCCCCGAAAGGCCAATAATTTCATCGGCGGCAAAGTTTGAAAGGTTCGCAATGGCCGCAATGTTTTGCGCAATAGAACCAATCTGAGACTCTGTTGCGACCGAAATAACACCCACCCGGTTAATGGCGGAACCCAGTTTTTCAAACTGCCCGTTAACGCCGGTGATAAGTTGGTTTAGCCTACCGAAAAGTGTTGCTGACTGTTCAACGTTTAAGTCTGTCGTTGCGGAGAAGCGTGCAACCGATGCGCTGAAGTCCGCTATGAGGGCGCTTGAAATACCAAGCTGTCCGGCAAGCGAACCAATATCAGTAATTTCTTCCCACGAAATCGGGATGTCCTGTTTCAGCCTAATAAAGTCTTGTCGCAAAGCTTCCGCCTCTTCGCCGGCAAGACCAGTGGTTCTTTCAACGTCGGCAAACTCTCGACGAAAACTAATGGCAATACCCGCCGGGGCGACTGCAACCGCGGTAAGCGCCGCCGAAAGGATTGCGGCACCCCGCCCAACATCGAAAAGGGCGTAACGCAAACGTGGCAAAGCGCTTATGGAAGCCTGTACGGCAGGGGTAACCCTGGAGACCGCACGCTCCATAATCTGGGCTTGGGTTGCCGTGCCGTCAAGAAGTTTTTCTTGCCTAACAAAAAGCGTGTTGGCGATTGCTATTTTGTCTATCTGCTCCTTGAGTGTTCTTCCTTGCTCCTTTAGTGCCCTTTGTCTTTGCTCATCAAGCTTAAGCCCAGACTCCGCCTTGGCCGCCTCGAAATCTTTGCCCTTTTTAAATTTATCTAGCCGCGCAAGTTTTTCTTGATCTAACTGCGCCTGCTTTTGCATCTCGGCGGTAAGCTGTTTTTCCATATCCAAAGCTTTAGTGCCGCCTTGGGTAAGCTTAACCTGGCTGGCTTCCGGCCTGGGATTAGCTTGAATCCCCTGAACTTTTGGCCCGAACCTTGTAAGCTTTCCATCCTGGCTGGCCCTAGAATCAATGTTTTTAGCAGTCTGCTTAGCTTGCGCCTCCAGATTTTTTAGCTCCGCCGTACCCTGTTTCGCCCCTTGCGCAACCCCAGTGCCCATGCCCTTTGCCGCGTCAGCGACAGCACCCAAAGAATCGCCAATGTTCTCAAGCGCAGTATTCGTGTTTCTAGAAAACTTAGCAATCTCTTTTGCTACGTTACTGAGCGCAGCCGATATTTGATCGTCAGCTACCAGATCAACTTTAATTTCCTCGGTCAAAACTGCCTCAAATCATTAGGGAACACCTAATCACATTGTACCGTATTGGCTACTTTTTGCCCTGGAGGAAGCTAGGCTCCTGCCTTTGCACCTTTTTCTGTGGTGCCCCACGTTTAGCCATTTGTTCATCTAGCCATTCGTCACGGGTAGGCATTTCCCCGTCGTCCATAATTCTTGGCTCCGCAGTATAGTATTTTCCGTACTGCTTAGACTTCTTTTTACCGTCAGACTCTTGCGCCCTTTCGATAGCCGCACGAGATTTAGACGTTCTGGCCTTAGCGTCAAAGGCGACACGATCTGATTCGTCCCACCAGACAGGAATACCGTCACGATACCAATCTTGAACCATATGGTGAGCTTTGATAAGCCTGTAATCCCAGAGCGTCCACTTTTTGTGGCTTGGGTCACTAAATATGACAGCTGTTGGCGGGTGCCCTATGGAATCTGCCGCCCTCAGCATTGTTTGAATTATTCGATGGTCGTCCCATGTGAGGACTTGGCTAAAAAATCCTCATCCACCTCCATCATAAAGACGGCAGTAGAAATTCTGAGCTTCTCAATTGACTCGTTAATTCTTGTGCTGGCAGAGACAGGCATTTGGTCGCGCATTACGCGAACATCAGTGTAGGTCACCCCGGTCTGCTCGTCCCCGTCAGCGTTGACAACTTTCCTAATGCACGCCTCCCACAGCAGGTCGGTGTAAAGGGCGTCACGTTCAGGTGATTCCTTTTCGGTTTTTTGCATCTTGCCTGTCGTTATGTCCATCTCTTTTTCGTACTCGATGGGGTAAGTTTTGGAAGACTTTTTGAAAGTGGCCAACCGTGCGCCTTCGGAAATACCTTCAAGATGAAAAGTGAAAGAAGACTTTGCTATTTCGTCAACAAGTAGTTCTTGCGAAGCAATGAGCGCTGCCTTTTGGGCCGACACTTTATCGGTCATTGCTTTTTTAGCGTAAGACACGTCGAGAGCGTTTATTTGCTCTTTGACCTGGTTGGCCCGGTATGCGGCATCCTCATCGACAGATACGGTAACCTGCATTTTGGGGTAAGCGCGATCCTTGAGAGCGTCAACTATTTTAAAGACGCCAGGCTTTTTTGCCTCATCTACCGCTTCGCGGATTTCCTCAATATCAGACATTTTTCCTCCTGTGTTGTGCGTACCAAGATACTATCATGGCAAAGAAAAAACCCCCACCGAAGTGAGGGTTCTTTCTGTCGGGTAAATGTTAGGAAACGGTAACCGCACAAGTTCCGGTCTGTCCATTGCCAGCGGTAGCTGTAATGGTTGCTGTGCCGGTTGCGATAGAGGTAACGATACCGGCAGCAGAAACTGTTGCGATATCGTTGTCGCTGCTGGTCCACGTCAACCCGTTGGTGTAGCTACGCCCACCAAGTGTTGCGGTAACCGCATCAATGTCGGCAGCGGCAGACCCCAGCGTTGAGGGGGAAACCACAACTGCGGCATCCGATTCGCCAGCAACAACCGTTCGAACAGCATAGTCACCCTGGGGAAGCATCGTCACGGTGTAACGGAAAGCTTCCTCACCGGTAACAGACTCAGCATAACCATCGGTCATAACCTTGAGGACGTGCACAAGGTCACCGGCGGCAGCGTTTGCGCCAGACTCTTCACCGTCGATACGAACAACCATGAAGCCTTTAGTGCGAGGGGCGTCAAGCAGGTCGTACACAGCAGAGTATTCGCTGGTCGAGTCATCAAAGCTCTTAGGGTAGTAGAAAGAAACGCCTCCACCCCAGTTGGCATAACCACGGTCAGTAACTTTACCAAGCGCAGTAATTGCTGGGTCATCAAGCTGGTTGGATGCTTCAAGGTTGAAGTCATAATCGTTCCAGGAGATAGCGTTTGAAATGTCAAGCGAAGCGTTAATCTCGGCAGCAGTAGGGTATTTGTAGTCCGCGAAAGCGTTCTCCAAAGCCCACCATACGCGGATGTTACCGCTCGCGGGAACCTTTACATCAGTCATTATGCGGCCACCTCATAGTTCCAGTTCACGAAGTCGTTGTTAAGGAACGACTGGTTGATGCGCTGGTTTTCACCGTTGCCCACCACGTCGATTCCAAAGTCAGTTTTGACTCCAACCATTTTGATACGGTCGCCGGTGGCGAAATCCGTGTCGCTGTCTTCCCCAACACGCATGATTGCGATGAAAGGAATGTCGGGGTGGGCAATGAGATCGAACGCCTCGTTGAACACTCCGGTAGCGGAAGTGTCTGCGTCGCGAAACGCCTCGAACACAACCTCTGGGTTGAAAAATGTGGGGGTAGACAAGTTGCCTTCATCGCAGAAAGTAAGCGAATCGTCGGTGTCTGAATCCCCAAGGGTGAACGTTGTTCCGTCTTCGTTTAGGGCGCAAGAAATGTTTTTCACCAGTACGGCGTCGTTCAGTTCTGCGGCTGTGGGAGCTGTGCGGTCAGCAAAAGCTTCCGGGTAAGCGAGACAGAACGTAACGTTTGCACGATACATTCTGGTGTTGGCCATTATTTATCTTCCTCAATATCGATATTGGATTGGGTTTCTTGTTCTTCAACTTTGGGTTCATCTTTCTTTAGGAAAGACAAAAGCCCAGAGCGTTGCTCAACCTTTTCTTCTACCGTTCCCGGCTTATACATAACCGTGTTGAACGGTTTAGCATCAGTGTGAACAGGGACAAGGATGTCCTTGAATTTGGGGTGAACAAGTGTCTTGGGTGAAACGTCGGCGATCTGCCCTGAGACAGTATTAAGTGCAAGTACCATGCCTCTAGTTTACCATCATCTGCGGGGCAATCTACAGAGCGTTGCTGTCTACCTGAAAACTGAAACTATTTACCGAAAGATACAGGTGTGGCTTGGATTCGTTGTTTGAGGATGCGAAAAGGTCGCCCGCCCCGTCCAAGGTTAGCGGGTAAAGGTCCGCGACTTTCCAACCAATAAGTTCCTCCAAAATCATGTTCATTACGAGACGGCACTGTTTTGGTGTTGGCGCAACAACAACCATATCCATCCCCGAAACGTAACCGTCTTGGCGTGGGCCACCGAAAGAGGCCCCTAGCGGGCTAACGCGAAGCCCGTGCCACTTAATGACAATAAAAGGTTTTACTTTGTTGCTAACTTTCAGTATGGATTCATCGTCGAGCACAAAGTCTTCTTCGATTGTATAGTTAGGAAAAGTTGTTTCTACATGCACCAAAATACTTTCCTGCACGGCAACAAGGTTTAGTCCTGTCATTGTCCTAACCTTTTAGCTATTCGTTTTTCATATTTTTTGGCAATCTTTGGTGCCGCCGCAACAACGTCTCTTCTGGCGTCACGAAGAGCAAACATGCCGTCCACCCTTCTGTTGGCAATCCAGTGATTAAAACCTTCTTCCTGGTATTTAAAATATTCCTCAAAGTTGTTGGTCCACCCAAAGGAAGCCCTGGACTCGATAGGGCCAGCCTGTATTTGTTTCCCCACAGCTTTTAGCATGTCGCCACTATCAACCCGACTAGGGCCACCACTGTTGCTCAACCTTCCGGTTTTTCTGCCACGCCAGTAGCCACTCCAGGGTTTGTTTGTGCCCCCGTTTTCAATGTAATACTTCATTCTTTCTTCGCCAAGCTCAGCCATTTCTATTGTCAAGTCTTCCGCCTCTTGGCTCACCTCGCTAATGGTGCGATCAATGTTTTTGAGGAACTGTAGTGCGTTCACATAATTAACTTTAGCCATTAGAGACAGACCTCACATCCACGTCGCACTCAATAGTTCTGTTCCAGCCGTAAGAAGAATTGATGGCAGAACGCACCACAAATTGTAAGGTTTCCAAAACGGCATCCTGCCCGCCATCCGTAACTTTTACTTGCAACCCTTTGCGTATAAGAGGAAGCGACGGGTCATAGGGAACCTGAACCCTAATTGCACTAATACCCGACTCCGTGACAAGCATGTTGGGCGTCGAACCGTCACCCAAAGGCTGAATTCTTGCCTTGCCTGACCACAACACTGTTTCAGGGTTGCCGGAGTAAGAGTTTGTTTCCACATTCCACAACTGGTCTTCCAAGTTGGGGTCAATAATTTGTACCTCAGCGTTGTACCAGCGTGCAGTGATGGCACGCATCTCCACCGCTATCTTCGCAAAGTCGATGCCAGAGTTTCTGGGGGTGCCCACGCTAGTTCCACCAAGGATATTCGTCAGCTTGGCCGTCGTGATCCGAGTCAACAAACATG
>Ga0307981_1003807_pt1 | contig 11049 bp, 14 predicted proteins | sample OrgLakmetagen987_FD_201849 | JGI IMG/M metagenome (GOLD analysis project Ga0307981, IMG submission 201849) | Saline water microbial communities from Organic Lake, Antarctica - #987 | ecosystem: Environmental > Aquatic > Non-marine Saline and Alkaline > Saline | place: Antarctica: Organic Lake... | reverse complement strand
CTGCGCGGGGCTCAGCGTCGTTTGCAAGCGATGTGGTGTGTGACTGCGGTCTTCAACGCTGTCGCGGTGACGCCACTTCAAAACAGTCTGCTCAGAAATGCCATAGCGTTCACGCACCATCCAAGCCAGATCAGCGCTTGCTTGAATGGCGGATCTAATCTTAGGGGTTGTCGTCGCTTGGCTATGCAGTCGAACGAGCATCGCGTTTCTCCTTCCGAATGTCCTCTAAGATCGACCTTGCCATGAAAAAGGCCGAACGCCGAGGGTCAATGTGATCATCAGGGATGGAACAGGTATGTCTTCGCGCCGCGCGGCCCGCTCTTCGGCTTCACGTTCCTTCACAGGGTCACGGCCAGCCGATGCCACATTGCGCCAGCGTTCGGACAGCTTGCGAGCGTTCGCCAGCCCGAGCGCAGGATAGCCACCCAAACCCATTTCGCGCCGCCGTCCGTGAACGGTTACACGCTGCACCCATTGCGCGCCGCCATCATCGCGCTTCACCAGCCAAAGCCCGGCTCCATCGCAATGCTTACCCACGGGGGCGGTTTTCACGAATTGAGAAGAAAGCCTGTTCGTTGCCCCCATATTCTATCCCCCTAAATATCCACCTAAGGTTAGTGGATAGGGCCGGACAGGGCAAGACACGTTTGGACAGTTACGCCCATGTTTTTAGGGGGATACACGGAAGGATGGACGAATAAAAACAAGTAAAAACAGGGAGTTGGTGCCGCCCCTGCGACCATCACCGTCCTGCCCGCCATCCGCGCCGCCAGGACGCTGCCCATCATCTTCGACAGCGGCATCGAAGGCGGGCTCGATATCCTGCGGGCCATGGCGCTGGGGGCGGATTTCGTGATGCTGGGGCGCGCCTGGCACTATGCGCTGGCGGCTCTGGGTGACGCAGGCCCGCCGCATCTGATCGACATGCTGCGCCGCGACCTGCACGCCAATATGGGGCAACTGGGCCTGTCCTCACTGCGCGGTATCCCAGACAACATCCGGTTTGACCCATAGCTCCGCGTCCTTGCGCAAGACAGTGACGCAGGGATATGGACGCCGCGCGTCACATCGCCTAAACATTCTGCAAGTGCAGCATAAAAGGGACGGGCAGTGGTCGAATTTTCCAAAATCCTCATCGCGAACCGAGGCGAGATCGCCATTCGCGTGATGCGCGCCGTCAATGAGATGGGCAAGAAAACCGTCGCCGTCTTTGCAGAAGAGGACAAGCTGGGCCTGCACCGCTTCAAGGCCGACGAGGCCTACCGCATCGGCGAGGGCCTTGGCCCGGTCGCAGCCTATCTGAGCATCGAAGAGATCATTCGCGTGGCCAAGCTGTCCGGCGCAGACGCGATCCACCCCGGCTACGGATTGTTGTCGGAAAACCCCGATTTCGTCGATGCCTGCGTGGCGGCGGGCATCACCTTTATCGGTCCCAGGGCCGAAACGATGCGCGCTCTGGGGAACAAGGCCAGTGCGCGCCGTGTCGCGATGGATGCCGGCGTGCCGGTGATTCCTGCGACTGAAGTGCTGGGCGACGACATGAAGGCCATCAGACGAGAGGCCAAGAAAGTCGGCTATCCCTTGATGCTCAAGGCGTCCTGGGGCGGCGGCGGGCGCGGCATGCGGCCCATCGCCAATGAGTCGGAGCTTGAGGAAAAGGTGCTCGAGGGCCGCCGCGAGGCCGAAGCGGCCTTCGGCAACGGCGAAGGTTATCTCGAAAAGATGATCCTGCGCGCGCGCCATGTCGAGGTGCAGATCCTGGGCGATTCTCAGGGCCATATCTATCATCTGTATGAACGCGATTGCAGCGTTCAGCGGCGCAACCAAAAGGTCGTCGAACGCGCCCCCGCCCCCTATCTGTCCGAGGCCCAGCGCGAAGAGATCTGCGAGCTTGGCCGCAAGGTCTGCGCGCATGTGAATTACGAATGTGCCGGCACCGTCGAGTTTCTGATGGATATTGAGACGGGCAAGTTCTACTTCATCGAGGTTAACCCTCGCGTGCAGGTCGAACACACCGTCACCGAAGAGGTCACCGGCATCGACATCGTGCAGGCGCAGATCATGATCGCCGAGGGCAAAAGCCTCGCCGAAGCCACCGGAAAAGCCAGCCAATACGACATTCGCCTCAACGGCCACGCCCTGCAAACCCGGATCACCACCGAGGATCCACAGAACAATTTCATCCCCGATTACGGCCGCATCGCCGCCTACCGCGTGGCCACCGGCAATGGTGTTCGGCTCGACGGCGGCACCGCCTATTCCGGCGCCGTCATCACGCGCTACTACGATTCACTGCTGGAAAAGGTCACGACCTGGGCGCAGACCCCCGAAAAGGCCATCGCCCGCATGGACCGCGCCTTGCGTGAATTCCGCATCCGGGGTGTCAGCACCAACATCGCCTTTGTCGAGAACCTGCTGAAACACCCCACCTTTCTGAACAACCAATACCACACCAAATTCATCGACGAGACGCCCGAGCTTTTCGATTTCCGCAAGCGCCGCGACAGGGGCACCAAGGTGCTGACCTACATCGCCGACATCTCCGTCAACGGCCACCCCGAGGTGCAGGGCCGCGCCCGCCCGCCCGCAGACATCAAACCGGCCCGTGCGCCCAAGGTGCGGGTCGACACACCCCCGGCAGGCACCCGTAATCTGCTGATGGACAAAGGGCCAAGGGCCGTCGCAGACTGGATGATGGCGCAGCCGCAACTGCTTATCACCGACACCACCATGCGCGACGGGCACCAGTCGCTCCTGGCCACGCGGATGCGGTCGATCGACATGATCAATGTGGCGCCGGCCTATGCCGCCAACCTGCCGCAATTGTTCAGCGTCGAATGCTGGGGCGGTGCGACCTTTGATGTGGCGTATCGCTTTTTGCAGGAATGTCCCTGGCAACGCCTGCGCGATCTGCGCGCGGCGATGCCCAATATCCTGACGCAGATGCTGCTGCGCGCCTCCAACGGCGTGGGCTATACCAATTACCCCGACAACGTGGTGCAGTTCTTCGTCAAACAGGCCGCCGAAACCGGCGTTGACGTGTTTCGCGTGTTCGACAGCCTCAACTGGGTCGAAAACATGCGCGTCGCGATGGACGCCGTGGTCGAGAGCGGCAAGATCTGCGAAGGCACGATCTGCTATACCGGCAATCTGATGGACCCCGCGCGCAGCAAATACGACCTGAAGTATTACGTCGCCATGGCCAAGGATCTCGAGGCCGCAGGCGCGCATGTGCTTGGCCTCAAGGATATGGCGGGGCTTTTGAAACCGGCAGGCGCTGCCGTGCTCTTCAGGGCGCTCAAGGACGAGGTCGGGTTGCCCATCCATTTCCACACGCATGACACGGCGGGCATCGCCTGCGGGACGATCCTTGCCGCCGCCGATGCAGGCGTCGATGCGGTCGATTGCGCGATGGACGCGCTGTCGGGCAACACCTCGCAGGCCACCCTTGGCACCATCGTCGAGGCACTGGCCTTCACCGACCGCGACACGGGGCTGGATATCGGCGCGGTGCGCGAGATCTCCAATTACTGGGAGGCCGTGCGCGGGCATTACGCCGCGTTCGAATCCGGGCTTCAGGCCCCCGCCTCCGAGGTCTATCTGCACGAAATGCCCGGCGGGCAATTCACCAACCTCAAGGCGCAGGCGCGCTCGCTTGGCCTTGAGGAACGCTGGCACGAGGTGGCGCAGGCTTATGCAGAGGTCAACGACATGTTCGGCGACATCGTCAAGGTGACGCCCAGCTCCAAGGTCGTCGGCGACATGGCCCTGATGATGGTCAGCCAGGGCCTGACCCGCGCGCAGGTCGAGGATGCCAAGACCGAAGTCAGCTTTCCCGATTCGGTCATCGACATGATGCGTGGCAATCTCGGCCAGCCTCCAGGCGGGTGGCCCAGGAAGATCCAGAAGAAAATTCTCGGCACCGAAAAGCCGTCGACCACGCGGCCCGGAAAAAACCTCGACCCCGTCGACATCGAGGCCGTGCGCGCAAAAGTCAGCGCCGAGATGGAGGGCAAGGCCGTCGACGACGAGGATCTGGCGGGCTATCTGATGTATCCCAAGGTTTTCCTCGATTACATGGGCCGGCACCGCACCTACGGCCCGGTCCGGTCGCTGCCGACGCAGACGTTCTTTTACGGGATGCGGCAGGGCGACGAGATCACCGCCGAGATCGACCCCGGCAAGACGCTGGAAATCCGCCTGCAAGCAATGGGCGAGACCACCGACGACGGCACCGTCCGGGTGTTCTTCGAGCTCAACGGCCAGCCTCGCGTGGTCCGCGTACCCAACCGCACTGCCAAGGCAATCTCGGCCGCGCATCCCAAGGCCGAAGTGGGCAATGCCAACCACGTCGGCGCACCGATGCCCGGTGTCGTGTCCTCCGTCGCGGCGACGGCGGGGGCGGCTGTGAAAAAGGGCGATCTGCTGCTGACCATCGAGGCCATGAAGATGGAGACCGGCCTGCACGCCGAGCGCGATGCACAGGTCAAGGCGGTGCACGTCGCCGCAGGCGCGCAGATCGACGCCAAGGATCTGCTGGTGGAGTTCGAGCCGGAATGACCCCGGCGCGCACGGCGTCACATGGCGACACACGGCGGCGTATGGCGACCCTGCGCATGTCGCCAAAGACGCGGAACGACCGACGTCCCCGATGCCGCAAAGCGCCGGATTGAGGGCGCATGACGCAGATGCGCAAATTTTCCCTTGCAGCCCCGGGCGGGCGGCTTTACATCGCAATCACCCATGGACATGCGGGCGTAGCTCAGGGGTAGAGCATAACCTTGCCAAGGTTAGGGTCGGGCGTTCGAATCGCCTCGCCCGCTCCATGCGGACCAACCGTGCGCCACCCAACGCGCGGCACATGACTGGATATGCGGGCGTAGCTCAGGGGTAGAGCATAACCTTGCCAAGGTTAGGGTCGGGCGTTCGAATCGCCTCGCCCGCTCCAGTCAGACTTTATTTCCGGCCTCTTCCCGGTGACTTTTCTCGGCGCTTGGTGGCTTTTCTCGGCGCTTGGCGGCTTTGCTCAGCGGCGCTTGGCACGCGACGGCGCGCCGCAGGGGCCCGAAAAGCCCTTCATCTCACCGCAAAGGGAATTTCCGAATACAGGCCCGCGATTCCCGCCGGAACTCGGCCATCGTTTCGATCATGCTGCGCCGCGCCCCGACGACCCGGAACCCTTCGAGCTTTTGACGCTCCGATCCCGACACATGCTGCGCCAGAATGGCCGCGCTCACGAATGTCGCGGTTTCCTTGTCGCGGGTCGACACAAGTCCCGCGCGCTCCAGCGTCGTCGCGGTCATGGAAATGATCCACGCGCATTTGAGCGCCTGCGCCTCGGACCCGGTATAGACCCTGCGATCAGCCTGCGCCGTGCCCGCAAAGGCCACCAACACCAGCCCGACGACGGACACACGACAACAGGCAGAGATGCCCGACCCGAAAAACATGAGATTGTCCTTTCTCAGAACACCTTGAACGTCAGCGTCGTCAACGAGCGTTCGATGCCCGGAATGTCGAGCAATTCATCGTTGATGAACTTGCCCACGTCCTGGCCTTCGGGAATATAAAGCTTCATCAGCAGGTCGAAATCGCCGCTTGTTGAATAAAGCTCCGAATGGATTTCGCGCAGCCCGATCGCCTCGGCCACAACGTAGGTGGTGCCCGGTTTGCAGCGGATCTGGATGAAAACACAGGTGGTCATCGGCGTCCTTTCGTTTCGTCAAGCTGTCACAGGTCGCGGACCGGGGCAATTGCGATCTGGTCGTGGTCGCGCGGATTTGACCATCTGCCGCAGGGCGCGCAACCATTGCCCCGATACGCCGCGCTGCCTATAGAAAGCCAAACGACAGGAGAGAGCCATGCGCCGTGCCGAAATCAGCCGCGTGACGTCCGAGACGCAGATCGATGCCGCCCTCATGCTGGACGGCACCGGCGCGCGCAGTATCGCCACCGGGATCGGGTTCTTCGATCACATGCTGGATCAATTGTCGCGCCATTCGCTGATCGACATGCAGGTGCAGGCCAAGGGCGATCTGCATATCGACGACCACCACACAGTCGAGGATTGCGGCATCGCTTTGGGTCAGGCGCTGCGCGCGGCGCTTGGCGACAAGGCGGGTATCCGGCGCTACGGATCGTGCCTTTTGGCGATGGACGACGCACAGGTGCGATGCGCATTGGATCTGTCGGGGCGGGCCTATCTGGTGTGGAACGTGAACTTTCCCACCAGCAAGATAGGCACCTTCGACACCGAACTGGTGCGCGAGTTTTTTCAGGCCTTCAGCACCCACGGCGGCATCACACTGCATGTCGACGCGCTGCACGGGTTCAACAGCCACCATATCGCTGAGGCGGCGTTCAAATCCGTGGCCCGCGCCCTGCGCGACGCGGTGGAGCCCGATCCCCGCGCCGGAACTGCCGTGCCCTCGACCAAGGGCACGCTGTGACCACCGCCATCATAGATTACGACAGCGGCAATCTGCATTCGGCGCAAAAGGCATTTCAACGCATGGCGGCCGAGGGTGATTGCGGCCCGGTGCATGTCACCTCAGACCCGGATGTGATCCGAGCCGCCGACCGCATCGTGCTGCCCGGCGACGGTGCCTTTCCGGCCTGCCGCGCCGCCCTCTTCGATCATCGCGGCGTGTTCGAGGCGATGGCCGAACGGGTCACCGCCGGCGCGCCGTTTCTGGGCATTTGCATCGGCATGCAGATGATGGCCACCCGTGGGCTGGAATATGCGCCCACGCCGGGCTTTGACTGGATCCCCGGCGTCGTGGACCGGATCACGCCTGCGGACACATCGCTCAAGGTGCCGCATATGGGCTGGAACGATCTGGTGATCGACCGTCCGCATCCGTTGCTCGCGGGGCTCAGCACCGGCGATCACGTCTATTTCGTCCATTCCTATCATATGGTCGTGGCGGATCCTGCGCATCTTCTGGCGCATGCCGAATATGGCACGCGGATCACCGCCATCGTCGGGCGCGACACTCTGGCGGGCATGCAGTTTCACCCTGAAAAATCCGCCGCCACCGGCCTGCGGCTGATCGCGAATTTTCTGGACTGGCGGCCCTAGACGCCCCGACGCGCCCCGCGTCACGGCCAAACCCGTCTTCTGCAAGTCCAGCCCGGATTCAAGCCGCAGGCGCCTGCCCGGCGCATCTGACACGCTTGCGCCTAGCGCACCCGCTGCCATGTCTGGCTTTTGCACACCGGCCCCGCGCAGCCACGCACCACCAGGGTCGACCCCTTGACCTGCATCGTCGCACCGAAGGCCGCGCCCAACACGGGCACAAAGGCCCTGCCGCCCTCATAGGCCCCGCCGCCCGCAGATTTCATGTCCCAGATCAGCCGCTTGCCCACATTGGCCGTGGTGATCTGCACCCCGTTCGGATCATAGGCCCGCACCAGCGTGCCGCACAAAGCAGCACCGCAGGCCTTGACCTCGACATGACCGGTCTGGCCCTTGCCGTCGGGGGGCGAGAGCCACGTGCCCAACGCCTCGGACGCCGCAGCAGGCAGAGCCGGAAACGCCGCAACGGCACAGATAAACAGAACACGCATCAGCAAGACCGACATGACACTCCTCCTGTCAGATCGGCAAACTATAAAGCCTTGCGCGGCGGGCGTCCAACGCGCACCGCAGGCCGTCGGCAATGACCCGCGCATCAGCGCAGCCGTGCCCAGGTCTGGCGCGCACACAAAAGCCCGCCCGCGACGCAACCAGCAAGCTCCAGCCGGTCGCCCTCCAGCGTGATCTTGCCCAGATAGGTGCGGTCATTGGACGGCCGCCAGACGCGGCCCCTGTAGGCACCCGGCCCCTCGGACGCCATATCCATCACCAGAACCCGGCCAATCGTGTCGGCCTCGAACGGTCCATTGGCATCGAACGCCGCCCGGATCGTGCCGCAGATCGCCGCACCGCAGGGGGCCATCTCGACATGTGCATAGGCACCGTCGTCAGGCTCTGTCTGCCACAGGCCCAGAACGGGGTCCACCGATGCCATGGCAGACCCCATCGTCACGACCAACGCACCAAGTATCCGCAACATGCCCATCTCCCTCACCTGCCCCCATTGCCATGACCGGCCCCGCATGGCAAAGCCCAGCCAGTCCGAAGACCAGACAAACCCGAGCCCAGCCAGCCCAAAGCCCAGCCAGCCCAAAAACCGGAGCCGCCATCATGATCCTCTACCCCGCCATAGATCTCAAGGACGGACAGGCCGTGCGCCTGCTGCGGGGCGATATGGCCGTGGCGACGGTGTTCAACGACGACCCAGCAGCCCAGGCGCAAGCCTTTACCGACGCAGGCTGCCAATGGCTGCATCTGGTCGACCTGAACGGCGCTTTCGCCGGTCAGCCGGTCAATGCCGCCGCGGTCGAGGCGATCCTCGACCGGGTCAAGGTCCCCACGCAGCTTGGCGGTGGCATCCGCGACATGGCCACGATCGAAATGTGGCTGGCCCGCGGCCTGACCCGCGTCATTCTGGGCACGGTGGCGGTGGAAAATCCGGATCTGGTGCGCAAAGCTGCCCGCGCCTTTCCCGGTCAGGTGGCCGTCGGGATCGACGCCCGCAAAGGCCGCGTCGCCACCAAAGGCTGGGCCACCGAAACCGACGTCATGGCCCCCGATCTGGCCCGCCAATTCGAAGACGCAGGCGTGGCCGCGATCATCTATACCGACATTGACCGCGACGGCGCGATGCAGGGCCCGAACGTGACCGCCACCGAACGCCTCGCCCGCGCCGTCAAAATCCCCGTGATCGCCAGCGGCGGCGTGTCGTCGCTCGCGGATCTGACAGCGCTCAAGGCCACGGGCGTGATCGCAGGCGCCATTTCAGGCCGCGCGCTCTACGATGGCGCGCTGGATCTCGGCGAGGCCCTCAGAACCCTCGCCTGACCCGGCCTAATCCCCGACGCGGCCTTCGTCAGGTTGCCCAGCGCGCCCGACATCCGCGCCAGATAGTCTGCATCCGCCGCAATCCCCTCCAGATCGCCCAGCGCCGCCGCCGGATCATCATACGCCAGCCACACCTGCCCCCTGCATCGGCATAGACCAGAACCTTCAAAGGCAGGCGCAGCCCCGCCAGCCGGTTCGCCTCGATCGCGGGCGTGCCCACCTGCGGGTTGCCGAATATCACCAGCTGCGACGCGCCCACGTCTGACCCGATACTGACCGCCCCCGCGCCATGGTCCACCACGGCAAAGACCTTGGCCCCCGCTCCGTCGATGGCCGCAGACAGTTTCTCAACCGTCTCGGTCACGCCGCCTTGGGCCGCGACGCGCACCACCTCGGCCATAGCCGCCCCCGACAGGGCAAGGCTGGCAGACAGCGCCAGAGCGGATGATCTCAAAGCATAACGCGTGCGTCGCCTCCTGATTTGCGAACAATGCCCCCTCATATCCGCTGGCCCTTCGCGCTTTGAATGACTAAACCGTGACCATGCTCAAGACGCGCCTCATCCCCTGCCTCGACGTCGCCGACGGCCGCGTGGTCAAAGGCGTGAACTTCGTCGATCTGATCGACGCGGGCGACCCCGTCGCCGCCGCCACCGCCTATGATGCCGCGGGCGCGGACGAGATCTGCTTTCTCGACATTCACGCCACCCATGAGAACCGTGGCACCATGTTCGATCTGGTCACCCGCACCGCCGAGGCCTGCTTCATCCCGCTCACCGTAGGTGGCGGCGTGCGCAGCCCAGCGGACGTGCGCGCGCTGCTGCTGGCAGGGGCCGACAAGGTGTCGTTCAACTCCGCCGCCGTGGCCGATCCGGACGTAGTGGCCCGCGCCGCCGACACTTTCGGCAGCCAATGCATCGTGGTGGCCATAGATGCCAAGACCGTCTCCTCCGGCAAGTGGGAGATCTTTACCCACGGCGGCCGCAAACCCACCGGCATCGACGCCGTCGCATTCGCGCGCGCGGTCGCCGCCAAAGGTGCCGGCGAAATCCTGCTCACCTCGATGGACCGCGACGGCACCAAACAAGGCTTCAACCTGTCCCTCACCCGCGCCATCACCGATGCCGTCGACATCCCCGTCATCGCCTCGGGCGGCGTCGGCACGCTGGATCATCTGGTCGACGGCGTGACAAAAGGCGGCGCCAGCGCCGTGCTCGCCGCGTCGATCTTCCATTTCGGAACGTTCACCATAGGCGAGGCCAAGGCCCACATGATCGCCGCAGGCATCCCGATGAGGCCCATATGACCCTCGACGATCTCGCCCAAATCATCGCCTCCCGCGCACAGACCGATCCCGACAGCAGCTGGACCGCGAAACTGCTGGCCCAGGGCCCTGAAAAATGCGCCGAAAAATTCGGCGAAGAGGCCATCGAGGCCATCATCGAAGCGGTGAAAAACGACCCCAAAGCCCTCACGAACGAGGCCGCAGACGTCCTCTTCCACCTGCTCGTGATGCTGCAAAGCCGCAACGTCCCCCTGAAAGACGTCATGACCGAACTCGCCCGCCGCCAGGGCACCTCCGGCCTCACCGAAAAGGCCGACCGCAAAGACGCATAATGCCCGCAGCACGTGCCAGTCGCTGACGACAGAAAACAACGCCAGACCCGCGCCCATGTTTCATCTTGCCAAACAAACCTCCGGGGTCTGGGGCAGAGCCCCAGTCCAACCCCAGTCCAACCCCCGCCACGCTGCGCTAAAGCCTGGACGACACCACCCCGGTCGCAAACCCGCCCATCCGCAATTCGCCGAAAAGCCGCTGATATTCGATCTTGGGGCAGCGATCCATCACCACATCCACACCGCGCGCCCGCGCCACCGCAGCCGCCGCCTCATGCACCACCCCGATCTGCATCCAGATCGTGCGCAAATGCGGCAGATGCGCCAGTCCCGCCTCCACCACCCCCGGTACCGCGTCGGACCGGCGAAAGATGTCCACCATATCGACATGCTCCGGCACATCTGATACCAACGGCCCTAAAGGGTTACCGTTTTAGCCCATTCACGGGATGTTATTGAGGTTATAGCCTTTTTGTCCTGTGCAAAGAAGTTCCAAGCTTCACAGCATCTGTCGACAATTTCCTCGTA
>Ga0307981_1003806_pt1 | contig 11050 bp, 10 predicted proteins | sample OrgLakmetagen987_FD_201849 | JGI IMG/M metagenome (GOLD analysis project Ga0307981, IMG submission 201849) | Saline water microbial communities from Organic Lake, Antarctica - #987 | ecosystem: Environmental > Aquatic > Non-marine Saline and Alkaline > Saline | place: Antarctica: Organic Lake... | reverse complement strand
ATAACTGAAGATACAATTCTGTACAACTGCATCTGGAATCATCGTGTGTATAAGTTTAAGTTCATTTCAATTGTTTTAATATTCAGTAAGTTTAATACTTCGGCTGCTAAAAAGATGAGATTAACGTAATTTTCTAATTTCGTAAAAAAATATCTATGTAAGTTGTGTATTATTTATTGAGATTCTTCGATTTGAAGGGCCACGACGATGTCCTTAATCCATACAATGCAACCTGAACTGCCGGACAGAACCTTAATTTCGATTTTATCGCCGTATTGAACTTGAATGTTAGGAGTCCAGCTAGCAGAGATATGCTGGTAGTCAGCCGTAACAATAGGCAACTCAGCTAGCCGCTGAGTGTAAATAGTGGACATGCCACGTGTGACCATAGCATACACGTGCATGCATTTGGCGGATGTAGATCCATTACCACCTTCCTTGTGTTTGAAGGACAGGTCGTATGACTTAAGAACACCTTGATGGTTAATGTTGCCAACCTCCAGAACCTTCTTCTGACCCCAAATAGTACCAACATGAGAGTAGATGGTATCCAAAGTCATGTTCTGATCGGCGATAACAGGAGCTTTAGGAGCCATCATGTCAATAACCGTCTCGGGGGCCGTGGATGAGTTGGTGGAATCCTCATGAGAGCTCACAACAACCTGAGTGGTGTTGACAGCCGAAGATGATTCCATGGAGTTAACTTCATCGCTTTCCCTCAACAGTTTAGAGTTGCTCTGATCCGGAGGGGTTCCTTGAGATTGCTTGGTTGCTGTAATCGACGGTGTCGAAACCTCATCAACCGAGGGTACCAAAAAGTACCATAGTATAAGAATCAGGACCAACACAAAGATAACAATACCAATCCAAGTATTCTGCTCCATTGTTATTTTTATATGTCTGCAAACGTTTTTTAAAAAAAATATTTTAATTAACTAGCTGAAGTAACTTATCCAGCAAGACTTGATATTATATTTAATAAGGGCTCAGGCGATCCTCGAAAGATCTAGAATCACTGTGGGTCATAGACTCAATGTAGTGAGCTTCTCCCTCCAGAGGGTGAGATTTTTTCCAGTCGGCCCAAAAAGCGGCCCACTGCAGCGGCTCGATAGGCTTGCCGTTGGCAGAGGCACGCGAGGCGCGAGATTGGTTGATACGAGAGATGGCTCGCATGGCGGTCTTATGACGCGCTTCACGGCTCACAGTGTTGCTGGTAACATCCGAGAATTGAGGAGACTCGCGACTAGAGAAACTTTCACCAAGCCTGCAAGATACCACGCTGGCATCGGCGGCCTTAGTGTTAGTGTCGTCACCCAAGTCGGATCGTCCGGACGTAAAACGCAGTACGTGACCTTGGTCGCTGCACATACCTTCGGTAGAGGTAACGCTGAGGGATACGATAATAACAATAATAACAACAATCAAAGCGATAACCATAGCGATGCACAACTTCTTGTTATCTGAGCACCAATCGCTCATTCTTTCAAAGCGAGATTTTTCTCCATATTGGTTTCCACCGGGAATAACAAGATCGTCCATTTTATTATGATGCGTTTATATACGTCTACATATAAATTTTCACAAGAAAAAAAATAAATATTGATTTTGAGTTAAAAATATAAATACTCGTTATATAAAAACATGGAGAGTGCAAAGAGCATGATGAGTTTAACAAACATTCCCAATATTGTTATAATAATTGTGGCAATCATTGTGATAGTTATTTTGGGTATATTCTATTTTTCTCCGGAAACATTTTCCTCTCCTGATGGACTGATCGCTTCTTCCAAATCTAAAAATAGACCACTCAACGACACAAGCTCCCTCATCACGGAAGAGGATCTCGAGGATTCCGTAAAAAAAATTAATGAGATTATTAATCAATAATCGTAAACTTAGTTTTACCATCAATAATCGTAAATGCTAGTCACCGATATTTTTTTCAGTAGGATATTTACATCGGGAGACGGCTTCTCTACAATAAAGTAGAGAATGTGACCTTTGGGGATAGTTGTAAAAACATCAGATTGTACAAAGTTATTTAGAACCTTATTCTCACGATTGAAACTTTTAAAGTACACGATCAAATCACTAGAAGTTGCACTCTGAACAATTGAGTTAATATCAGACGACAGTTCTGCGTTAATACTTCCAGAGCTAACTGTAACCGGAAGTAAAGCTAGACGAGTCTTATACTTTTTATAAAACCCAGTAGTAACACCAGGACTGTATTGGTAAGAATAGTCTCCGATTATCTGCAAATTTTTAAGCGGAAAATCTTTTAACTCGCATACAGGGATAATAATATGCTTAACTCCGTCTAATGTGGCTTCGAACCCTGCCGATATTAAAGGCTTCTCTACAACCGTACAGTTTTTATCTATCTGAGCAACCGCTACCACCGTTACCTCGGGAGCATTCGAGTTCATATTATCATTAAGATAATTGTTCTGAGCTGCTATTGTAGAATCGAAATAAGTCTTAGAAGCAGCTTCATCCTTAGCCCTTTCAATCTCTCTCTCAATCTCGGCATCTACTTCCGCATCTATAGCAGCCTGTATCTCATTTTCTGATTTAGGTTTAGAAAGTGCTAATACTATGATAATCACAAGGATTAATACCGCTAATAATAACTTCCTCTTCTTATTCATTATTGCATATAATTACTCAAATTATTATTTTTTTATTTTAAAAAAGAATTACATTCTTTTCTAACAAGAATCAGAAACAGGCATTAAATAAAAGTTATTGTAAGGCGGACACGAAAAGTCTCTTGCATACCCACTTCTGTTTGTTAGGTATTTATCTGCACCCAAGTCTAGAAATATATTAACTACAGAACTGTTAACTAAATGTAAAGGAGGGCTAAGGTCGTCATCCCTTGCATTTATGTTTGCTCCGTTGTTTAATAAAAGTAGAATCTTTACAGGATTATTACTGTAGTGTAAAGGAGTTCTCCCTCTATCATCTTTCGAGTGTACACTAGCTCCGGCTGCTATTAATAGGGTTGACTTGGCGGCGTTAGAATAATGTAAAGGCATTTTACCTTCTATATCCCTCGCATGAACATTCGCCTTCAAATCTATAAGCAATCTTGTTTGTTCTAAACATTGGGATAAATGTAGAGGCGTGCTTTTATAAGAATTCCTGCACTCATTTATATCAGCTCCTGAATATAAAAGCGTTTTAGTCTCGTATACTGTAGAGGCCTTGCATATAGCATTCATTTGGTTAGTTCCTCTTAAGTCTTCTCCCGTGAAAATAGATTGGGGTTCATTATACATATTAAGACTTGTATTTTCTGCTTTATTAAAGTAGTAATACATATCATCGGATTCTTCATGGTGTTTTAATTCATCATTCATGTTTTTAGAATGTTCCATTGTACAATTATTACTGTTATCCAGTAAAGATGTAGAGTATAATGTACTACCAGAATTATCCTTTTTGGAGGATAATATAGAATTTAGAATAGTATCCGGGTGTTTTGAAACTACACGAGGTGTAGGAATTGTTATATTCGTATAATTGCTTTGAATCGAGTTTGTAAACATGCTCATATTTATTCCTTATAATTATTTTAATATCATTTCAATTAATTAAAAAAAGTAATTCTTGGATTGATAACAACGATCAAATTATCGTTATTTTATTGTTCCTTCATTACAAACTTTACTAGGGGGTGGTTTTTTTGGGTGTGTTACGAGGATATTACAGATATTATAAGAAGAATTGAAATAACTGGGGTTTTTTTGCAATTACGTGCTGTAACGCAGGACGGCGGAACCATCGCTGATCAGCAGGAAGTTGATAGCCGAAGCCACAACCACGAGATCAGCCGGAGAGCTCGACGAGACCATGCCAGCCGAGTCGTACTCGAGGTACAGCTCGCGAGCACGCGAAACGTTCAAGTGGCCGCTCGGTTGGTGCACGTTGGGGTACAGGCACAGAGTGATGAGGTGCGCGCCAATATCCTTGGGCGAGGTCATGTTGCTGCCGCCATACGTGTACGGCAGGTAAGCGTTGTAGAACATACCCGGGAACGACTTGTAGATATCGATACCATGAGCGGACATTTTAAGCGTGTTGATCGTGGACATGTCACGGTGAACTTCCATCTCGGCCGAAGCGCCTTGCAGCGTCGGTTGAGTGTAGTATGTAGCAGAGGAAGCGGCTTGGACGGCGGTGTACACATCCTGAGCAGTCGCGCCGGCAATACCGGTAGCCGCGAAAGCCGTGGCAAACAAGTCGTTGGCGATCTTCGTGGTGCGGGGGAGAGAGGCGTAATCAGCGAACTGGTTGGCGGGCGTATCGCCGAGACCCAGATCCGCAACCAGCAGGAACGCGCTGACTTCAGCGGCGGCAGTGCTGTCAACCTTGGATGACGAAACACCGCTGAGCTCCTCAACAGTTTCCGACACCTTTGAGAACTTGTGCCAGCGCTGCAGCGACACGTTATCGGGCTGAGGCTTCATGGAGACGTTCTCGGTAGGGCGGAGACCCACGAACATGTACTCAATAGGCCATTTCAGGTTGTTGAGCAGCACGTTGTCGGTGTCCTTGTCAACGCGGTTGCGCTGAATGCGGTGCACGCGGACCAGAGAGAAACCGATACGCTTGATGAAGATCGAGTGAACCTCCGGGTTGACGAAAATGTTGTTGATCAACAGACAGCAGCTATCGATAGCGAGAGTAGGCAAGACACCCTCATCCGAGCCAGAGGCACCGGGAGGAGTGACGAGCTCAACAAGCTCCTCGGAAGAAGCAAGGGTGAGAGTGATGAAACGCTGACCGTACGGGATCGCCACGGACGGGATGCTCAGGCGCGGATCCTTGTTGAACCAGAACAGGAGCGGGACCATAACCGTCAGAGCATCGTGAGAGCCCTTGGGGGTTTGGAAACCGTCGAGGTATTCCATTCGCACACGAGACGAAGGCTGGGTGGTAGTCTGCTGACGCAGGTAGGCCTCTTGGGGAACTTCCTGACCAACCATACGCTTCCAGCTAACCAGCTTATCCTCCGTAACGTAGAACTGACGGTGGAAGTTGTACACATCCGAGGTGTACTCATCCAGAGGGTTTCCGTTAACGTCGAACTTAACCTTCTTAAGAAGGCGTTCTCCGGGGAAATCGGCATACCGGAAGACGTCCTGGTTAGGAGCCGTCACGGTAGGCGAGTAACTAAGAGGCTTGAACTTGCAGTAGAAAGCCATGTCGTTGAAGAAATCTCCGAACTGAGGGATAGAGAATCGCACATCAGAGTTAAGAGAAGCACCAGAGTCGGGGTTGACCTTGCTGTACTCGAAAGCCATAGCCGCGAAGGGTTTAAAGTGAGCGTTCACAAACAAGATGTGAGTTTGCTCAATATCGAGAAGGGTCGGAGTAGTATCCGTTTTACCCGCTTGACGGCGAAGCTTAGTCGCATCATCCAAACGATCCTTCAACAGTTCCGAGGCCATAAGCATACGGTCCTGCTTGCCAGAGTTGGCAATCAGGTTGAAAACACCACCAGTAGCCATATTTGTATCGGGTTTATTTTTACTATATAATAGCTCATTTAAAAAAATATAAAAAAAATAATTATTGAGTTTGTTATTTAGGTTTATGATACAATATAAGTATAATAAGGGTTGTAATCAATTATAATCCCACAATACTTTTCAGGATAGTTCTTGTAGTTAACGGGAGTATAGAGATCCATCTCCTTGGCATTTTGTAAAACTATAGCAAACTTTCTCCAGAAAGAAGGATGGTGACCTATATTGTAGTCGAACAAATGAGACAATTCATGAAAGTTTACAAACAGCAAAGTTTCAAAGTCGTGCAACTCTAAAGTTTTGAGATCTCTCAGACATAATTTTGTTTCGGTACCTTTATTAATTGTGTACGAAGTATTTTTTATATCCCCTGGAACATTTTCATATCTATTTTCTTTGGAGTAATTAGTTTTCAAGAACAGAACATCATCCTCTAGGTCTGTATCTTGGTACTTAGATTCCATATATTTAATAAGTCTTTTGTTAATACAGTGCAGCTGCGATAAAATGTCGGAGGCTTTGGAGGATTGAGGATAATCATCTATTACGTAATGGTAGTCATCGTGGATATTACTACGTATTTGGGTTAAATTTTCATATCTAATAAAATACAAATAAACGAGAATCACAATGATAATTACAATGATAAAAGCAACAACCAAGCTCGTCTGGTATTTGTCCATTATATATTTTTCTTGATTAGATTATAGATATGGACATTATTTTTACACGAAAAAATGGTAATAATAGGATATCATTTCCAAAACAAGTGAACAACAAGAGCGTTTCACCGGGAAAGAATTCAATAGTTGTTAATTACTTTGATACTTTTCACGTGTTAAAAGAAAAAATATATGCGGTGTCTGGAGTGCCCGTAGAATGCCAACACATCTACATTAAAGATGGGGATCTGATGGGGTATGACTATAACTACTCTAATATTACAATATCTAGAAAAGATATATTTACGAGAAAAGATCCCACCATGGAATACTACAACAATATAGAGCTCGATAATTACCTACTAAAGGTAAAGGAAGATCTCATTATTTACAATAAAGACTTCACATCGACAGTGGAGCTGATTAATTCTAGTGTACACGTGTTGGTACTAGATGACTTTATAGAAGATGTCAAGGAGGAGTTAAAGAGCAACTCCCAAATTCTAAACTTGGTTTACCATGGGTTTATTGTAAAGTTCTTTCCATACTTCACACTCGGCAAGTTTATCCAATATATTAATGGTTCTATGGAGCTGCAGGATCAAAAGCGGCTACTTAAGAAATATAAACTGCAAACCAAGTTACTAGACAATCGAAAGTTTTCTCCTGAGAAAAACACTCTTATTACAGGATGTTCTTATACTCACCATTCGTTCGACAGTAGCATGTATCTAGATAAGTTCATAACGATTCACGTTTACTTCAACACTTTGAAATGCAGCGATGTTATTCCTGTAATGTACTACAACAATGGTAAGTACACTATGAAAAAAAGTTTGTATAATTACAAGACTATTGATAGCGTGGACGTGCCGGCTTACACATTATGCATCAAGTTTATTTTCGAGGGGGATGAACACTGCTACATTTTTATCAGCAGCAGTGGGTATGATATTTATTCTCATTGGGATATATACAAGAGAAGGTCTATAAAAAACATTCTTGATATGCTACTAGGACTCAATGATCCAATATTTAACATACTATCTTTAATTTCATTAAATTCTTTAAATCTAAAGTTGGTGGAAGTCAATACCTATACATACCTAAAGAAAGTTATATCCCCAAAGAATCTCAAGTTATTGCAGGAAAAATACAAAGATATGGTAGACGTTGATATATTTCAACGGCAGTATTCTCAGTACCCAAATATTAGAAAATCATTAATGATTGCAGGGGTGTCAGAAGTGAACATAAAAGACTATGTTAATATTCTTCCACCTACATCCAATTATTTCTCTATATACAACAACGAAGAACTAAAACTTCTACATGACAATGTAATGTATGGTAAAAAGAAGGTTTCCATTTACTTCGAGTTGAATAACATAAAGATAATTATTAAGAACATAACACTCAAAGGATGGAATATAGCTAAGTTCATTATAGAATGTTTTCTATCGGAGTTAAAGGCGAGTAAAGGTGTTAAATCTGATATAATAGACATTCAAAATATGGACCCTGTTCTCTACAACACAACCTCAACCTACTCTAGGTTATGCCAATCTATAAAAAGACCTATAATTGTAGATGAAGGGGGTATTCCTTACAAGAACTTTACTACTAATAAAATAGTCCAGTACAAGTGTCCCAATAAAAAATATCCCAACCTTGGATTTATAACAAATTACCACGAGAAGAACTATTGTGTGCCGTGTTGTTACATAAAGGATTCAACTAAGAATAAAAACTATAAAACGTGTTTAAAGGATTATGTAAATGTAGATAGTTCAGACTCTACCAAACTAACTTATTTAGTTCAATACAAATCTATCCTAAGAGAACTGTCCGTATCTTACCTACCAGATTCTATTTATCAACTTCTTAACGTGAATACAGGGTTTTATTGTCTTAGCGTTTTTAAAAATCCTTCTGCTGTACTAAGCATAATCTCCCTCAGCTTGAACAAAGCTGTTGACGAGGTTATTGATCTTATAATAGACAGAGTCGAAAATACATCGATATCTCTATGGAAAAATTTGATGTATACAAATTCTTTTAGGTCAAGGTCTGAGTTTTTGCAAAAGTTCAAAAACAAGTTTGTAAACATTCAGATATGTTATTTTACTCAATGGGAAGAGCTGATCGTAGATCTAGCTTCTATTTACCTCAACATAGAAATTATTATTGTGCGTGTCTCTGAAAATAAGTTGATGTGGAACTACATATGCTCTAGGGATGGCAGTCCTACAGATTCCTGCAAGATTAAAAGTCTATCCGAAGATTCTAAGATTATTTTTGCACTTCAGGATGAGTACATAAATCCCATTGTAAAGCTAGACTTTTTGAACTACAAGAAGACTTACGAAATAGATCAGATAAACTTTACTGTTAATGATGACATTGTAAAGAACCTACTAAGCGCCATAAATGCAGGTGAGGATCCCGAATTAAGTTCAATCCAAAGTTCTAGTGATGAAAGTCTCAAGAATGTTACCAAACAGTACGTAAGAAATTCTACCGCGTATGGTGTTATTAAAGATGGTGTATATCAACCTATTCCATACAGAACTCCCTTTAAAGATATTCCCGTAGACTATTCAAATCCTAGCAACTTTAAACCATTTAAATCTAGCTACTTGAATTATACATGCTTGGTGTATAAGTCAATTAAAACAAATAAGTTGATTGTTTTAGGGTATTATGACTCTAATCATTTACTGCATTACGTAAAACCTTACGAGATAAAAGAACTTCCGTATACCTACAAGTTAGTGTTTTACAACATACATGAAATACTGAAGGAGGATGTAGTGGAGACTAAACCTAAGTCTATAGATAAGCTTTTAGAGAAGAAATACTCTTACTATTTATTTATACTAGATTTCATACAAAAATATGTATATGTTTTGCGTAACGACAAACTCAGAAAGGATCCTGATTTGTTGAACAAGATATCAGCTAAGGATAAAGATAGAATTATTCAGATGAAAGAGGTGGATGACGATCAGTACGAATTTGATCGCGCTGAATACAAAGCCTTGATTGATAAGAAGGATAAAAACTTAAAACCTGAGATTGAAGCCATCTGTAAAAAATATAAGATAGACATTCCAAAGAAATCTTACATTAAATACCTAGAGTATGACATTAAAAATCAGAAGTACTTGCAGTATGTAGAGAGAAAGCAAGTCTTAGACTTTTATGATTTTAATTTAGAAAAAAATGAAGTCATAACAATTATATAAAAATGGAAGACTTGAATTATGACTCCAAGCCACTGTGCGCTGGTATGGATTTTAATGCTATCAAAATATTAGCCTTTTTGATGATTATATTTATGTTCCTCAACTCTGATGTATTTATTCAACAGATAATGAATAGGTACGATCAAGGTCTAGTTCAAGAATCTTGCGTAACGCAAAAAGGACAGATCGTTCAATCCATCATGTTTGCCGTGTCCTACATTTTGATTTTCATCTTACTAGAGCATGATTACATCTAATTAACTAATAGTATAAAAAATAGGTTTTGTTATCTAACAACAACCTAAATATCATTGCTGATGTTCACAAAATTCAGAAAAATTCCTCAGAATATTCATCATCAAACTTATTACAGGCGTCGCATTCTCTGTAGATTCCACACTCTTTGCATTCTTTATCAGAGACAGGCTTGTAATGAATCATTATTTCGCCTTTAAAGGTTTTAAACATGTATAGCACCCAATGATATATAAAGATAGCCGTGGTGATGTCTTCTAGATTATCTATTTGTATTTTACCAGAGGGATTGATAATTATATTTACGTGGTACTTATTTTTTTGCTTGTGATTGAGGTTATTCTCCAAGTCGTAAAAGCATCGAGGAGTGTTTATTTTTATGGTTATCTTCTCATTGTTTTCGCAGATGTAAATGTTGGGATATACAAACTCTGTAAAGTCGTCATCCTTCAACTTACTTTTCAGCAAACATTTTTTTAACTTATTGGTGTTTATTTTTATATTCTCATCCATGCCAATTACATGACATCTGTAGTTGCGCACTGATGAGTATATACTTTCACATTTGGTGTTTATTGTAGAATGTCTATTTATAGAATCGACCACTTTATGTATGCAGTACTTAGCATCATCTAACGTTTCTGATATTATTCCAGGTAGCAACACCTGACCATTTTGAAATAAGCGAAGCTTGTAATTCTTGTGGGATTTCTTTACGCGATTATGATCTTTTACTTCAAATAGGATGGAATTAACTAACTGTTTTTTAGATGTTTTATCTGTTGTTTTATTATGTTCTTTGAAGGATATCTCTACAACCGAATCATCTACATCCAGCTGTTTGTACAGTCTTTTTGTAGATATAATATCGAGATTAGTCAATCTAGATTGACTAGAACAAGATTTAAAGGACAGTTCGCTGAATACAGTAAAGTCCTTCTCGTAAAAGGATAATATTTGGTTACAGATTAAATGATTTTTAAACACGGAGTATAAATTGTAATTGACTAAAAAGTTCTCGGATATGGTATCCATTATTCACTTAAAGACGTAATTGAATACCCCTTGTATATTATAATACATAATCAAATATAATACATGCGCAAAAAAAATAACAGATAATATTTAGATCTTAGTCTTAGGTTTTATGCGATTTTATGTATCATCCAGCGTCCGGGTGTTAACCTAGACATATCCGGGGAATGGTTAGCAAAACAAACGACTGATGTTAAAAACCTACTAAAATCTACATATCGATTTTAACACACCTGTGTTAGGTTTTTACTTAAGAGTAACATCAGAAACCCTCTTATTTTTTATATGTTTTTTAAGTGGATGTTTCGAGCTC
>Ga0307981_1003805_pt1 | contig 11051 bp, 13 predicted proteins | sample OrgLakmetagen987_FD_201849 | JGI IMG/M metagenome (GOLD analysis project Ga0307981, IMG submission 201849) | Saline water microbial communities from Organic Lake, Antarctica - #987 | ecosystem: Environmental > Aquatic > Non-marine Saline and Alkaline > Saline | place: Antarctica: Organic Lake... | reverse complement strand
TGGTTCTTCCCTTGCCAAATTGCCAAACCATCTTGCTCTATCTATGATCCTAGATACCCGGCCGGTGGCTACGTTGACCAAATTACCGATACCAACAATAAGAAAAATAGGGGCCAAGGCCAACTGAATAATTTCAACTGCACTTTGTGTAATAATTGTTTCCACAGACGTCTCTTTTTAAACTCACACTATATACTTAATTCGCAACCATATAATTAAGCCCACGATAATGAAAGTAAAAGGTAACAAAAAGAGTACTACTATAACTTGCCGTTTTTGCTTGCTGGTTAGATCTAGTCGCTCAACAGCAATTTTTTTGTTGCCCAGAAATGCTTTGTAGTCTAGCTCTGACAACCAGTTCACGATGTTAAGTCCCATTTGTGCATTACTATATTGGTCAATATAAACGTTAGTTAAAAAGTCTGCATCGGTGAACACTATTAATCGGGTATCTGAGGTTTTACCTTTCTTTATACTCTCGGCATCTTTTTCTTCAATAACGACATAAGAAAAAGGCACAGGGCCTGCTGTATCAATACCTTTATCAAACTTTACGTCTAAATTTCGATTGCTTTCAGCCCAACTATTTTTTGTCGATGCAGTTGCTGCAATGACGGCATGTTTTATGTTGGGGCGACGATTTTCCAATAAATTAATAGAGCGCGGACGGACATAAAACGTATAATCCAAACCTTCGGTAATCGCTTTATGCTTCTGATAATTTTTGGTTGCCGGACTACCAACGTCATCACCAACATGGCTAGTTAAATCAACCACAATATCCGATTCAATATTGAGTCCCCATTTGTTCAGAAGCGCATTCAAATCTGGATTTTGTTCCATCTGTGCTGCATTCAAGAGTTTATCTGGTGTGGTGACAACGGTATGTTCAATCAGGAATAAAGCGTCCCCGCCTTTTAATAAATAGCCTTCAATTAAGCTTTCTTCGTCTACGGTTAGTTCATTTTTTGGACCCGCTATAATCAATACATCGCAGTCCTCAGGAATCGACTGGCTAATACCAAGCATCAACGGTTTACTTAAAATATTGTTGGTCGCAAGTAACTGAGTAAACTTAGACAAACCCGTATTTCCTTCATTTTCCATTGAATACTCGCCATGCCCAGTCAGAAAGTAAACCGTCTTTTGAGCACGACTGACACTCGCAATCGAATTTGTTAGACGTTCCTCTGACAAGGAGTCCTGGGTAAAGTCGACGTCTTTGCGGTTGCTGCCGGATTGAACAATCACTTTTTTCTCTTGGCTATTAATCACATTACCAAATGTTGCCGCGTAGGCAACTTGTTCAATAGGGTCAATGATCTCAGTTGTTACTACCCCGCCAGACGCTCTCTCATATTCATTGAAAAGGTCTTGTAAATATTTCGGAGGAACCCCCACATACAATGCAGTTAGTTGAACATCACGTTCGAGTACACTAACAAATTCAACTGTATTTGCAGACAAGGTATGTTGCTTGTCTTTTGTTATATCCCATCGAAGTGTCGAGCTATTAGCTAAATAATTACTACCTCCGATAAAAGTGACACTGGCAATAGTTATCAACATGGCGGTAGCAAAATTTTTCCAAGGTTTGGGCTCAAAAATCCTTGCTAGCTTAGAGTTGGCTGCATTAACTCGATACGTTATGGTTATGCCTAGTAAAATGATAAGGACCATGCCACTGCAACTTAGCAAGCCTATGCTTAGATAAGAAAACTGTTGTTCAATATAAAAAAGAGCGACGCCTAGTACAAAACCTAAGAGTGACAAGCCAAAAAGGAATGGCAACAGTGCGAGCAAAGATGAGCGCAAACTAATAATTGATTTGCTCATTATTGCCACAGCCTATTGTCGATACTCAACCTTGTTAAGACTAAACAAAGAATGATGCCAGTAAGATAATAAGTAATATTACTGGGCGTAATTATGCCAACCGCAAAGTTTTCTAAGTGTGTTCGAGTACTAATTTGCATAAAAAAGCTCTCTACAGAACCGGTAAAATACTTAGTGAAACTAGCCGCAAAATAGAGTGAAAATATCAACGCGTAAGACACTAATGCTGCAATTATCTGATTACGCGTGCAAGAAGAAACAAGTAAGCCGATAGCAATAAAAAATGCTCCTTCTAACCAAATCCCAACATACCCAAAAAGAATACTGATTGGATCTGGATCACCAAAATAGTCCAAAATAAAATAGTAAGTTGCGGTCATGCCTATCAGTAAGGTGAAAAAGATCAACATACTGAAATATTTACCCAATACAATCATGGTAAGCGTTAGTGGTGACGTGAGTAAAAACTCCATCGTGCCATTGGCTTTTTCTTCCGAGAACATTCGCATCGTGAGTAACGGAATTAAGAACACAAACATAAACTCCATCAGGATAAAAATATCACGCAACGATGCTTCGTGATTTTGGTCAATAATGAGGAAAAAGAAAACATTAAACAGCGAAAGTGTGGCTATCAGAATGATGTATGCGATGGGTGAGCTAAAGTAACTGTGTAATTCTTTTTTTACTATCGCAAAGGTTTTATTCATATTCCATTATTCCTGTACTGATGCAGATACAAAAGGTCTTGGTGGTGTCTCTTGATGATACTCGATGAAGATTTGTTCCAAAGTAATAGGATATGATTGAGCTAATTGTTTCTTTCTCAGCAACTCATCTAAGGGTTCATCAAGCACAATTTTTCCCGACTTCATCATTAGTACACGCTGCGCAACTTGCTCAATTTCATTTAAGGTGTGTGTGCTTAATAAGACAGTTCTATGATCTCTTTGATTTTTAATTAAGGCAAGCACTTGTAGAATTTGTATCGGATCAAGACCACTTGTCGGTTCATCCAAAATAAGTAATTTAGGTTCATGAATAATAGCCTGGGCAATACCTACACGTTGCTGATAGCCTTTGGATAAGGTGGCAATTTTTTGCTTTTCAACCCGATTTAGATCGCAGTCATCCAGTACCTTAGCAACCTGAAATGATTCTCTTTTTGCCGAGACTCCTTTTATTTGAGCTGCAAATTTCAAGTAGCTTTTGACTGTCATATCGCTATATAAAGGAGGTTTTTCGGGTAAATAGCCTATTTTTGTCCTAACCGATAAAGAATGTTTGGCAATGTTCTCACCATCAATGATGACCGTACCGGCAGATGCAGTGAGGAAAGTCGTCAGTATGCGCATTAAGGTGGTTTTCCCTGCGCCATTTTTACCTAAGAAGCCAACAATATCACCTTTATTTATTTCGAATGAAACATTTGCTAAGGCTTGGTATGCACCAAATTTTTTACTAATATGTTTAGCAATCAACATCTACATCGAACCTCTCGCACTAGTGCGGTAAAAATTAAGTGCCTGAAGCGAGTAAGTATAGAACATACCCTTAATTAGGAAAGCAAAATAATAATGCACCTGCATCTTCCCTAGATTTGTCAGCCATACGCTGTTGTCAGGAACTGCATTTTGGGTAGGTATAATAACATCATTTATTTTTGGTCGTGTCCATATGCACTGCAAGTACATCCTGTTTCACGCCATGCAACACTGCGTTGGCTGTTGATCCAAGAAGTAATTTGATCCCACTTCTACCATGCGTGACTATTACAATTAAGTCTGCATGAATTTCATTAGCAAAATTTTGTATTTCATCAGAGGGATCGCCGGCCTTCAAATAGACATTCTTTTGTTTGAACCCAAATTTATGCGCAATTACAATGATGTTATTACGGTGACAGAACGGGTTGACTTAGTGACTTATTTGCAAACTAAATACAAAGTAAAACGTCATGAATACACGTCATATGGTCGTTATTATTAAATAATAACGAAAAATACTATAACGTTTAGGATCTGAGCGATTATGGCTTACTTATTGATAAAATCGAGCTCAGATGAAACCTTGGCACCGCTAGAGACAATAAAACCCGCTGACAGTCGACGTTTTTTGCAGCTCGAGCACCAATTTACTCGTTACGTTTACTCATTTTTTATCCGCAATCCTTTTGTAGGCTAGATCTAAGGCATAATAAGCAAGGACTGCATCAGTGCAGATAAACACAACCAAGACGAGACTAATATAATTGCATGGGGAAATTAACAAGAAAGCGGCAGTTAAAATCCTGCGATAGCTGCAGAACAAGCGAGTCGGTGCTTTACAGGATTAGGATGCAATTTCAGGAAGCTTGGGTTTTTGTCTGTCCTAGCTGTCAATTAAAAGCGAAAATAAAGCCAGGTTATCAATATGGCGGCACCTGGAAACAGAAAAAGCGCAACTAGGCATATTGCATCAAACTATATTTTCGTGGTCTAGTTTACAAAAACATCTATACTGGCAAAGACAATCAGTTTTTTTTATTGCTGAACCTGATATACAACAAAATAACTAGCAGTACCGCCCCAACTGGCAACATTGCAATTAACGGTTTATCAGACAAAGCAAGCTCGCCCGCAACGTTTACAAGAAACGCAATACCCGCGAATGCGATTAACATAGCGATCAGTTTGATAGGTTTATTCATAAGTAATTCACTTTGTCCTAGAATTTTAATCTATGTACTGTACGATTAGTAAGATGTTATAGCCCATTACTATTTACACAATTGTGGCAAGACAACGCAAGCGCTATAGGCAGACTGGTAACTTACAGTGCAAACAGATCGAAATCAAAATTTTATACTATCAATCTTGATCCCACAATATATATGCTTATGGTTACCTTTTAAGAAACCGACTAAAGAGCCTGAGCATGATTTCTGGACCTGCTTGTATGGTGTATTCAATACCTAACAGAAAAATGCTTTTTAGATAGCTTACGTGATAGATAGACTGCTGGTTAGTATGTTATTATTGCAAAATACAGATCCAACGAGTTGTTATGTGCCCCGCTCTGAGTGAGATTACATTAGACAACGCAGAACGAACCATCTCAGGAAATTCATGCGCAATACAGTTACTGAAACCATCACCCACGTACATCATTGGAACGATACATTATTTAGCTTTAAAACCACTCGCTCACAAAGTTTTACTTTTGAGAATGGCCAATTTGTGATGATAGGACTTGAAGTAGACAGCCGGCCGTTATTGCGTGCTTACAGCATCGCCAGCGCCAATTATGAAGAAGAATTAGAATTTTTTAGCATCAAAGTACCTGATGGTGCGCTAACATCGCGGCTGCAAAAAGTCCAAATTGGTGACGAGGTAATACTAACGACTAGGGCAACGGGTACTCTAGTAGCGGGTTATCTAAAACCAGCGAAGCATCTTTATTTATTATGCACAGGAACGGGATTAGCGCCCTTCATGAGCATCATCAAAGACCCTTTTATTTATGATGCCTATGACAAGGTAATATTGGTACATAGCGTTCGTTTAATATCCGAACTTGCCTATAAAGATGTGATTGAGCACGAATTGCCTGAAAATGAATTTTTTGGTCCCGACGTGCGTGAAAAACTAGTGTATTACCCCACCGTAACAAGAGAAGATTTCCATTATCAATCAATAAACGAACTAGAAAATAATGAGAGTCATCATGCTCGTATTACTGACTTATTAACATCCGGTCAGCTCACTCAAGACCTTGGAATGCCCGATATTAACATCGAAGACGACAGATTCATGATCTGCGGAAATAATGATATGTTGCTAGATCTAATGAAGATCCTAGACGATAAAGGATTTAGCAAGGCTAACTCGCGTAATTTAGGAGAATATGTGATTGAGACGGCCTTCATCGAAAAGTAGTCTTAAGCCTCTAGCCTCTATATACCTAAATGAAACACCTAAATAAATCCCTCCTTGCATAGCCTGCGATGCAAGGCTTTAATATGTTTCGGTCCAATTTCACAGCAGCCACCAATAATAGACGCACCGCGTTTAGCCCAACCTATAGCATGCTCAGCGTACTGTTGGGGGCTCATATCTTTGCGCATTTCAAGCGTCTCGACAGTATCACCAGGGTACAACGAGTTTACTGATACAAAACCATTAGCGTAGGCACCAACCCTTCTCTTTTCTGCACTCAATAACGACCAACATGCGCTGATTGCTTCCGGCTGACTGCAGTTTAATAGCGTTGCCTGAGTATCGAAAGACTCGAGTGCTTGTAACGCGTCTTTTAACGATTCACCGCTGCGTAATTGCTCTGGATTATCGTCACTGACCGTGAATGCCAGCCATACCGGTTTGCCACTTTCCATTGCAGCAGTGCAGGCCGCGCGGGCTTCGGTAATGGACGACATGGTTTCACATATAAATAGATCGCTAGCTGGCGATTGCAGTTCAACAAGGCGACGGTAGGTAGCAAGCGAGTCTTCGAACGACAGCGATACATCAGGGCGATAGCTAGCAACTAACGGTGGCAGGCAGCCTGCTATTTGGACATTATTACACTGCGCTAAGTCAATCGCCTCTTGAGCCGCACTCATGGCTCGCTGATGTAGGAGTGCTAATTTCTCAAGATGATTTTCTCGTTTTAGGCGTTCTGGTGTCGCAGTGTAGGTATTCAGGGTAATGACGCGCGCACCGCTATCGATGAACTCGCGATGCAAATCTTTCACCAACGTTGGCTCGTTTAACATGATCTCAGCAGACCACATCGGCGTTATTGCACGTGAACTTCTGCGCAATAACTCTTGGCCCATGCCACCATCGAGTAAAGTAATAGGACTCATTTAGTTGCCTCCGATTTAGTTGAAAATAGCGCCTTAAAATGGCTCATCATTGAATAATTCAAACACTAGAAAAATTGATATTGACGCGGTTTTGGAGGAAAGTAAAACGCATTACTTATTTACATTTATTTATGACTGCCATCACACATCGGCTGCGATAGTGTTAATTTACAACCACAAAAATACATTTTCTTAGGCTCTGTTGCCTTGTACCTCACTGGTGCAAAATCGGAACCACTGTGAGAACCATCACAAAAAGGTTGTTTGTCACTTTTGCCACAAGAACACCAGAAGTAACTTTTGCCAGCTTCTACCTCAACAGCATATGGTGTATCAGACGCTCGAATTGCCTTACTCATAATATTTTCCTCATAGTTATAGAATATTCATAACGCGCAGCAGGGCGATTTTATCAGTTTGCGTTGAATGATGTTGAATTTATTGCGCTTGATTCTTTGTCAAGTCAACGAGCGTTTACGTTATGCAAAATTTGTAGATACTACGCAACTCAACGCCCCCCGCCACCGCATAAAAAGACAAGAAATACGAAAGCTAAGTCGATAGTGGCATTGAATGGCGCGTTCATGCAGTCTATTATTGTCGAATCGACTGGGCAGATAATATAAAAATGTCGTTGCCTTTAAACAGGGTGTTCTTTCACCCCGGCAAACTATTTTATTTTACTCCCTCATGTCAATTGTCGTTGCGGCCTTGTTAATTATATTTATACGAATATCTATTGGATCTTAGAGCCACACGCATATAAATCGTTTAAGCCAAAATATCGCGGATGGCATCGCATTGCCGCTAAAGTACGATATAAATCACGGTATCGAGTCACTGGCTGAGTTTGCTAAATTGTCACAGCTAACTGCGGATATGACTAACGATCAATGGCAGTCTACTAATAAAGATCTATAGAATAATCGCATTGGTTGTAAAGTGATTGCATGGATCGATAATAACTATCCCATTCGCAAAGTGATGCCCAATCAGGGTAGTGAATTAGCTAAGGGGGGCTATTTAGGGATTAGTGCTCATGAGTTACTAGCAGCGCGCAAGGCACAACAGCAACCGACCGCATCGGTAAGTATTCCTCTTAGTTCTATCCAAAACTGGCCTGGCCTCGGTATCTATGTTGTTATATTTGAAGTGCTACAACTGAACAAAGAATTACAAGGCTTTATCACTAGCCTACTATTGTATGATGAGTATATTAATACAGTGCTGTTCTCATATTTATTAGTAGAGCATCGGTTTTGACTACTTATTGATAAACAACGAATTTATTCAGATGACGTTAATCACTAGGTTCATAACAGCATCTGGAAAAAACAATAACATTCGACTGATTTGAGAGAAAGGCTAAGCGCTTTCTTCTACACTTGACAACGAAGCTATTCTTGAGGGGGTTATTACTGACATTACTAGTATTAAACTAGCTGAAAAAGAGATTGCACGTAGTCATGCATTTTCTGATGCAATTAAAAATTCAGTAGTTGAAGCAGTTATTATAATTGATCAAAAAAAAATCTATTAAAAGCTTTAACGATGCTGCACAAGCTATGTTCGACTGCAGCTTTTATGAAGTAAAAAATAAAAACGTAAAGCCAGCAATTACAAGGGTCTATATTTTATAATTTTTATAATTTTTATAACTTTAGACTTTAGACACAACGAAAGTATATAAAGGGTATCTGGATTACGACGTTTCCCGCACAAAACGTATGATATTACATTCCTAGACTATAGCTAACTTTGCCTGAATGGAGTAATTGTAAGAATTAGTCAAGATACGGATAATAGGAGAGTAAATGTTCAGTTCTGACCCGACGGCAGAATCTAAGAAATGCGGTGAAAATCAGCTAATAGACATTCAACAAACCACTAGAGCAGTGGTAACAAATATATGTTATGCACATTGTGTTTTATGTCCAAAGCAGCGGCATCCTATTTACATCGATGAAGGTGTGTTTATTGAACGACATGCTGTTTCAGTAAAAGGGACTAAATACAAAATATCGAGTCCTATGTTCAGAATTCTTTGTGCATTTCACGAACATGAAGAAGAAGTAGTCAGCAGAGCCTTTTTATTAGCGTATGGTTGGGGGAAACATAATAAAGTTAAAAATAATGTCACTGTGGCGATTTCTGAAATACGCGCACTATTGAAAAACAAATCTAACTTGGAAATAATCACAATTCATGGAAGGGGATATCAAATGTTTAATAAAAATAAAGGTCTATTTGAATGATAACAATCCCTTCAATATCTGTTAAAAAACAAGATATACAATATCTAGTTTATCCCAGAGTTGAATTGATTACAGATTGTATGTCAAACAAAAACGGCATTTTCGAAGTGTTGTGCATTGTGATGAAAAACTCAGAACAATTATGCCCCACGCGTTTTTTTACTGAATTAAATAATAATGAAACCTTTATTATTTATAGTCAGATACTGGAAAGTTTAGAAGCACAAACAACGTCAACAGTGTCACTTAATATAAATATTAATTTCTTAAACTCACACTATGTCGGCATGCTTTTGTCAGAATTTGGCAGCAGTACAATTATATTAGAGCTATTGGAAACGAGCTCTTTATAGTCGATGATTCAAATTCAAACCCGATTAAATGAAATTAAAGAAAATCCTAGAGTCCGTATTTGGTTAAATGACTTTGGGTCTGCACGGTCAAATTTTGATGTCTTGAGCGAAATCAACTTTGACGGCGTTAAAATGTCCAAAGAGCTTTTTTGGGACTTGTACGAAAACGATAAAATTTTATTAAAACATCTGATCAAAATGATTAAAAAGAAATCCAATACTATCGTGATAGAAGGTGTCGACAGTTTTAATAAATATATTTTTTGCAAAGAACAGCAGTGCATGATGCAGGGCTACTTTTTTAATGAAATTAGAAATAGCGCGGTTTGTTGAGTATGCATCCTCAATTGCATGAAACCACACTGAATCTGATCTCATTGGTACATTTTTATCGACGAGCTTATAGTGATAACGAAAAGATAAAAGGCGCGCTAGATTTCTCTTTGTTACTCAATATGGAAGGCACTGGCGTATCGCGTTCACAAGAAAAGCTACAATTTTGCTCAGCCGCTGTTGAAGCAATTACATCAGCAGTTACCAATGGTGATTGCAAAACGCCGAAAGTGGAAAATGTTGTTCCACTTTTGGACAGAGAGGAAATCGATTTTATACAAAACATGATGTCCACAGATGTTCACCATAATGGCGAGTATGAAAGTGAGACAACAAACAGTATATGAATAAACAAAATGTTAACACTCAAACTTATTTTCATTAGCCAACAGGTAATTGAATTGTAGTGTTGATGCATCGCAAACCTAAGGAAACTTAGGGACGCAAAACTAAAGGACCTGTAAAATGGTAGCCAGTTGCCGAAAGTGAATTAGCACTTTTTGTTTTAGAGCTTTTTTTACACACGGTCTTCTTTATGAAGACCTTTTTTTTGTCTTAAATTTTGTAATGTATGTAGAAAATAGTGACCAAAAATTAAAAGGAATAGTCGCCGTTAAAATGAAAAATTACTTGAACCTAGCGATAACACTATTGTTGTGCACTTATTCAATTAGCAGTTTCAGTGCCTTTATGGTTACCCAGACAAGTTTTGGGGTAGACCTTGACAGACCCGTGACCCAAGACACAACGCTGATCAATCAGAGTAATAAACCTGTCCGAGTCAGGGTGGACTTTGAAAAACCGCAATGGGCCAAAGATAAGTATTATCTGGGCGATCAACTGGTGGCCTATCCAAAAATTGTGGTTATTCCGCCAAAGAGTAAAATCCAAGTCAAGATAGCACCCCGGATAAATAAAGAATTAGCAGACGGTGAATATGTGGCCTTGTTGGTATTTAAAGAACTGCCACCGCGAAACAGTGACGTTCAGGTCACCATGCTGATGAATCTTGGGGTGCCTTACTACGGCAGAAAAGGCGAGCTTGAAACCGCCATGAATTTTGACAATTTACGTATGGCAAAAATTGAAAATGGTTATCAGCTGTTGGGCGAAGCACAAAACAATGGCAACTTTTCTTACTCACTTAATATTGACGTTAAGTTATACCAGAATGAAAAGTTGCTTAAACAGCAAAGTTTTAAACAGGGGTTTTATCGCGAGAATTTGATTGAACTGGATAAAGCTATGCAGGTTAATGCAGATGCTGATTATGTAGAGATTATTTTTGCCAATGAGCAACTAGCGTTTTCCAGAAAATTCAGTTTTATATTAGGAAACGCCGCAGGTGAATAAAGTCATTTTTATTATTCTGCTTTTTTCAAGTTTTGTGTGGGCTGAAGAAGGTGATTTTTATATTAATGGCAATGC
>Ga0307981_1003801_pt1 | contig 11057 bp, 5 predicted proteins | sample OrgLakmetagen987_FD_201849 | JGI IMG/M metagenome (GOLD analysis project Ga0307981, IMG submission 201849) | Saline water microbial communities from Organic Lake, Antarctica - #987 | ecosystem: Environmental > Aquatic > Non-marine Saline and Alkaline > Saline | place: Antarctica: Organic Lake... | reverse complement strand
GATCCCTTGAGGTATACAGGCGCTCCATAGTCCTTGGGCGTCTCGTCCATGGTAATCCAGAAACGGATTCCTTCTTCCGGAGTAATGGGGCCGTTCTGGTTGTCTTGGTGCCACTTGAATCCCTTGTTGGGGTTAACCATGAGTAGATCGGTCGAAACACGAATCTCGTCCGTTCTTCCACACTGGCGAAGGACATCTCCCATTGCGGAATGGTAGTAAAAGCTGGCAAAAGACTTGTTCGTCTGCCAGACATTGCGCTGGATATAGTCGTAAAGCTTGGAGGCAGTTCCAGCAAAGGCCCAAAAGTGGGGATTACTGACCTGGTAAGCAGTCGCTGAGCGAAGATAGTCGACCCATTCTTGGTCAAAGACGCCCTGGATGTGGACGACTCCGTCGCGCTCGAGCGTACGAATCTGCTCTTCTGTGATTTCGAATGTTTCTGGTGGGGTCTCATCCCGGACGATGGCGTGTGGGAGAGCTATCTGGGGGTCCTGAAGACCAAAGTTGTACTCCCAGAGAGCGGGCTCTTCCAAGATTCTGGTGCCTTGACTCTCATTTGGTACAGTGACGACGTCAGTTTGTCCAGTGACTCCAGGAACCGCCTTCGTGGACTGGAAGAGTGATTTGTCGGAAGCGAAAGCTCTGTTTATGGGAGTGAAAGCGTCAACGCTTATAAAAGGGAGGAGGCTAAGGGATACAAGGTAAGAGAGCTTCATCGTCTTGTATTCTACAGATGCAATCTATCAAGGTAAATGAATGACTTGTACAACACGCAACGTCGACGTCGATGTTACTGTTGCTGTAAAATTTATTGTGATTTGGAGGCTCTTCAGAATGACACTCTGCAAGGAAGAAAAACCAAATTTTGGATCGGCCACGTAAAGATCGCGGAAGCAAGTTCAACAAAAAACGGAGGGCAGACCGGAAGTGTATCCTAGGAGCTCGACATAAAGGAAATGAATGATACTTTTACTAAAACTCCAAAAATTCGATCATTTAAGTTATGCAAGAATCTGCATTTTATTCGACGAAAATGACTCGCCTAAAATGTAAGCAGTCATTCAACCCAGTCATTTTACCTTCACTGGTCACTCTCTTCAGATTATTTTTACTTATTTTGGCCAGCGAAGTATCTTAATTGAGCTTGGCGGTTGGCGGTAGGTAGTAAGGTTTATTCCTGAATGTACGCACCATAGATAGTGCCGGTACTTTACATAATGAAATGACCATCTTTTCGAACCTCCTGGTTACCACTGCAGTTCCACAGTAGATCCTACCGCTGCAGCTATAAATATAAAGTATTACAGTACCTTGGGCCTTGAGCGCAAGTTTATTGGGCGGGGATGAATGCATGGGAATTGTAGTGGGATGGACGAAGCGGATCTGGGATGGATAGTCGAGTCGTCGTTCGTCAAGTCAATGGACTACGGTACCGGTACGGCTCGTGGCGCATGAGACGCTTGCTTGTACTTACGGTACTCTACCGGTACGTACATGTACGTACCGGTACTGCAGAATAATCCGAGAAATCGAAAATGATAAATGATAATCTCGCTGCTAGGCTGGCTCAGTACCGGTACTGTGTGTGGTTTACCTGGATATCTTTCCACTGGAAGTTCTGGAAAGCGACTTATTTAGTAGAAAATTTGTTGACATCTTTCCATTGAGCCGCCGCTCAGCTTTTATTACCGTTCTTCTAGAGGTAGTACCGGGTACCGGTACCCGGTACCGTAGTCCCCTAATAAGCTACCCATCACAAACAATGAGGGAAAGCCTGTAACGGACGATGAAGCCCCGCCGATGGGATCTTGCACCCTTGCTTCTCTTTAGTCTACTGATATCTTCATCGCTGGCATGGATTTCGTCTGATTTACTGGCTAGATCACCTAGAAATCATCCCTTTCTCCGTGACACTGCTGTCGGCAGCAAGTTTGGTCCTCGCTGTGCCACTCGTTCTTCTGCCCAAGACTATCCGTCGCAGTCGCATCCTTGCGGCATTGCGCTCCTGTCGCTCCTTCGGAAACATGGGTACGCTAGTCGGCTAATTACAATCTCCGACTCGGAGCTTCCTCTGCTCGCAGAAGTATTTTTGAACGGCCAATCTGTCATCGGTCACATTGCCGCCTTTGAACGTTCGCCTGCTGGGAACGAGCAGGAACACAAAGTCCGATTCGACTTTAAATTCAACGCAACCGAAATTAATCAAGTGGTTCTGGATCTGGGACAGATTACAACCATCTGGCAAGCTGGGACCGACAACGCTGCAGCAAACGCTGCCAGTCTCATTCTGCGACGAGACGACCTTGTCGATAAGATACCAGTGGCCAAGTCTGAAAGCGCACTGGATGGCTTGTACCGAAGTCGGGTGGGAAGGTCCCGGTCCGGTACGTTGGGTTTGTCAAAGAAGCAGGTTTCCAAGATTACAACCATGATCGAAGATCGACAGGAGCGACAGCACGCCGACAATGTCTTGCGAAAGGTCCTTAAGGCGGGCAGTGGTTTCTCCCGACTGGTGGATTCGTCCATTGTTTGCTCTTTTCTTCAAGACGGAAAGAGACAGAGTGAAAATGCTAGCAAAAGATTGCAACATAGGGCACTTTGCGCTCATCTATTATCGACCGATGCCTCGACAGGTGGCCGATTCAAACGCTTTCCGTGCATATCTGTGTCAAGCGATGAGACCACGGCTGAAGGCAGTGTGAGCAACAACATTGGCTCTATGACACTGATTAATGGTGGCTGGATAGTTGTAGATCAAAGCGTTCGGGCGGGTACGGAAGCACGCAAGTTTATTGAGCGAGCTCAACCGGCATCTGATGGAAGCGGGAGGCAAACGACGGCAACAGCAGCAGATGAACGAATTTCGCGCCGGCTGGAATGTCTTGCCATGGGAGAACTGTTTTTCTCTGACAACCGCGAGCCGCAAGACCATCAAGATCATGATCTACAACTAGATGTTCGAGAAACCTTGAGCGGCATGGACTTACCTTTGTCTCCTAAGGGAGCGACTGAGGCTCTGATTCGAATCGGTCGGTGGTCCGGTAAGGAGAACTTTGCCGGTATCGAACCTTGGCCCAAGAACGTATTGGAAGCAGCCTCTTGGTATGCAGAGATGAATCGAGAGCGATCTTCCTCTGTGGGATTAGAAAATGATAGAGTGGACTTGACCATGTATCCATGTGTAAGCGTGGATGCAAAGCGTACCTCGTTTCGGGACGACGCGCTCGGCGTTCGACCGAGAGCAAGCACAGGACGCAAGGTTGATGCTGCGGCGTCAAAGTGGGAGATTCTTATACACATTGTGGACCTTTCAGACATTTACTCGCCCGATCCGCTGGTAGAGGATCCATCAGATTACTTACCAGTGCTGCGCAAAGCGGCGAAAAGTCGGGGGGAGAGTCGATACGATCTGCCTCTGGGTCCTTTGCATTTACTTCCACCTAAGGCGCTGAGATCACTCGCACTCTCAAGCCGTGTTGGTGCTAGGAACCGATGCGTCACGCTATGGGTGTACTTTGACGAACGGGATGGAAGAATACTGGACGCCGGAATTGAGCGCACGCTGATTTCACCCCCGGTTAATCTCTCTTTCGCGGAAGCGTCAATGCTCTTGGATGATTCGGCCAAGGCGAGTAGCGACCCAGAGACTGCGAAAGCACGGGCTGTACTTCAAGTTGCAGAGCGTAACTTGAAACTTTGGAGTTTGTCACGTCGGCAAAATAGCGCGTATGCACGAAAGAGAGAAGGTCGGCTGGCTGCGCGAGAGAATGAGGGTCAGCAAACTTGGTCCTCCCGGGACGATCCAGCAGACGATGGGCGGAGTGGTTTCCGTCGGACAGGAGGGCATCGTTTGGTTGACTCGAGTCTAGATATTTATGCCTATGTTACGACACGATTGTTACAGAGATCAAAAGCACCCGTTCCCCGCACCGCTGGAGCCGATGCCTCTCGTGGAGCCAGGGTTGGCACGGCTCCTTTGCGACGATTCATTGACGGGGTAGCGCAACGACAGATTCTAAGCGTCTGCTGTGGCTTTGGGGGTCCTCCCATGAGTCTACCTGAATGTGTCGAGGCCGGCAAAGCTGCTACTGACGCTAAGAACACTATTTCGAACGTTCGAGCTACGCGAGACGATTGGTGACAGACATAATAATTCCCAATTAACAAGAGAAACGGTCGTCCTCATCATCTCCATATGACGACGTTGGCTGAGTTCCACTACTCATGTCTTCCTTGCGACCTGCCAATATTTTATCACACGTAGTGCACACCCAAGAAGCCTCGGTGACTTCAAAGCTCTTCGGGAAGTCCTCTGCTGGTAAGCAGACAGGGGCGCAACTACCGCAAACAAGACGGCTGCAATTCCGACAGTGCAGCGCTCTTGCGTATGTTCCCAAGACTATCTTGCAGTGCATACACCACGAACGCGACGGGGCCCACTTCAACGGCCGATTTACTGCTGCTAGAATTCTGTGAAGAGAAGTTTCGTCTTCGACCATGTCAAGAGCAAGGATCTGCGGAGACCCCATGTCTTCCCAGAAGGAAACCCAACGCTTAGGCTGTACCGCAAGGAAAGAGAGGCCACGCGTCAGAGATTTTAAGAAAACAAGGCCTGTGATCAAAGCCTAGCGAGTTGGACTTACCTTTCGCCATAGTACATGAAGCTCAGCACCGTGGCTAACAAGCTGGACAGCACTATCGATGTCTCGATGATAGAGACTCAAATGAAGCGGAGTGCACCCAGTCAAAGACTGCAGATTCGGATTGGCTCCGTGGAAAAGTATAGCGTGAAGAATTTCTTGAAACTCGTCAAAACTTCGGAGCTCTTCGTTGTGGCACAAGAGATGTAGAGGACTTTGATCACGCTCGTTGCAAATGTTGGGATCGGCGCCCTTTTCAAGGAAGATAGTAACCAGATCGCACGCATCAGGTGTTTCCATCTGCACAGCATAATGCAACGGAGTGTTGCCTTCACTGTCTTGATAATTGAAGTCTGGCTCCTCTTGGGAGTGCAAATTTCCGGAGAGAAGTTGCCCTATACGAGCACGCACATCCTCGTCTGGTTTCTCGTCCGTCGCATTCCTAGCCGGCAAAGATATGAGATGAAGCGGTGTGAACCATCGAATGTTGTCAGCGTTGTTGACGCTCGCTCCACTGCGAAGTAGTGCACGGACCGAGTTTATGTCCCTTCTCTGTACTGCAAGATGAAGCGCACAAATCCCGTCAACGTTCGGAATATTTGGATTTGCTTTACCTTTTTTCAAAAGGAGTTCCGTCATGGTCGCATCTTCTGCCAAATGAAGAGGCGTTTCTCCATCATCGTCCTGAGTGTTAGAAACTGCCCCGTTACCGATGAGGGCTTCTCCCAACTTCGGATTAAGCGTGAGGACTGCCAAATGAAGTGACGTTCGTCCGTACTTGTCGCCTTGATTAATAAGAGCAATGGGGTCATTGCAATGTCGGAGAACCTTATCAAAAAGATCAGTCTTCCCCTGTCGGATCGATGTGTGAAGATTTCTGACCTCTCCACCGGTAGGTTCGTTTATATCCAGAGACGCGAATGAGCCGTTCAGCGCTTTCTCACGTCTCTCCGCCATGAATGATAGAGCGCCTTCAGTTGCAGTCGGCTCCTCACCTTCCGTATCAAGCAGACTGACATCTGATCGGACAGGGCTCGCAAAGTTGAAACCGGCGTGCGTTCGGTCGCCTGGAGATCCTTGCAATGTGAAAGACCTCCCAAGAACGGGCGGAGACTCAGGAAAGTCACGGCTTCGAATAGCTCCGAGCTCTTTCCTTAGATTTTCAAGCTGGGCTTCCTTTCGCGCGCACTCTTCGACTAGAGAATTCATATCGTCTTCAACGCTCACAGATTGACTGGTCATGCGATAAGCCTTTTCCAACTGAAGCCGAAGCGTCTGGACCTCGATTCTCAACTTCTCGACCTCTTCCGCTTTCCGTTGCGGAGACTTGTATTCGACCGGCGACGCTTGTTTCGCATATTTGAGCTCCTTCTTCAAGATAAGTGTCTCTTGCCGTAACTTATCGCGTTCAGCCGCTACAGAAGAGAGATCCCTCGCCTCCCGTCGCAGCCGGAACAGTTCACGAGTTGCCACACGCGATCGATGACGATTCTGTAGGCAGACAACTGCCTTCCGTACTCTCCGAAAAGTACGACTGGAGAAGAAGCTTCTCCAACCTCTCTGGATCGAAGCAGCCTTTCGATCAAGGAATAGATAGGCACAGTATTGGCGTGCGACAGTGCCTCGGTATGTACTTTGACACCACCATGCAATACATTGAGCTGACCTCAATCTGCGCCTTGGAACATGGCACTTCCAGGCGTTCTGGATGGTTTTGGCAGCGTTGTCAAGTCTCTGCGACTGGGTGAAACGATAAGCCTCGACACGGCGAACAAAGTTCTGTATAATCGTAGCTGCAGCAACTGATACCCAGAAGCGTCTCCTTGCCAAGAACATCCTTGCCATAGATTGAATCAGAGCGGCAGAGTTGCCAATCTTGGAACCCCGTAGGTGTTCCAATGCTTCGAATGCCCTCCGGCGCAGAAAGACCTTTGACCTACCCATCTGCATTCCGACAAAGACGACACTGTGGCGAACGAGTAGAATTGTTAGCCTTTGCGAGAGAGAGATACGAGATATCAAAGCATTTTCGATAAAGCGGCACTTACCCTTTTCCGTTTCGGCCCTTAACAACCATCTCTTCACCTGAATCCGAATTCTCCAATACGCCCATGAGTTCTGGCACTAATGCATCTACAAGAGCCTCACATAAGACCTTTCCAGTCCCTTTCCGGCCGTATCGCTCCAGCTGCCTTCGAGCAAGCACACCGTATCGTTGCACGAACTGGTCATGAAAGTATCGATGAGGAAATCCAACGCGGGACACCCGAATTGCTTCCAGTACTCCAGCACAACGAAGTTGGTCAGCAATAACGAGAGGATTGAAGCTATTGGGTACAAGATCATCATTTGGCTTTAAGCATCGCACGTAGTGGGGGGACGTCGATTCGATTCGCGTGCGCAATATCTGGAGCTGCGCGCTGAATTGTGATCCAACACTGTCTTGCATAAGTGAGCTCGACGCCCGATGGAGCTGCTTTTTCTTGGCAGCAGCTCCTCGCTGACCAGTCGGCTGTTGCTGCTCGGAATCCCCGCTCAATTCGCGACCGAGAAGTGTCAGGAATGGATAAGAGGACGAAAGGAGCAATTCGGTGGTCTCCTTTGGAAGCTCATCTTTGTTCTTCTCAAGGAAGCTCTCCGTGTCGTATTCAACAAGACCAGCGTAATGATGAATGCCAAACGACAAATCTGCTTGCTGCTGCTTTGTTGCCTCGAATCTCGGGTGCTCGCCACACTTAGCGTAGACAGCACTGGCGAAGGACTTGTCGGTGCATCTTGGCAGACGACACTGTTCGTCTAGAACGGATAAGATACCATCGTGACGCTTCTCGATGAGATCGAGAACGTCCTGGTTATCAGGAAAGGAAATGAAGGACCACTCAATGCCTTCCTTCTTGTACTCTTGCTGTTCGAGCTTGAATACATAACGATTGAACTGCTGCTGCAAAGCTTCGTTGCAGAAATTGATACACAGCTGCTCGAATGAGTTGACTTCAAAGGACTCGAATCCAAATATATCCAAGACACCAATGGATGCAGTTGATCGGACTTTACTGCCCGAACCAGAGTTCTGCTGCACCGTGATAAAGCTGTTGATTCTCCGAACGATATAAGTAAAAAGCGCTCCGTAGGTAGCCTTGATGAGCGCTTCGATTGCCTTCTCGGCACGTGGAATCGACAAATGCTTGTAAAGGGTCTCTCCTCCAACTTCAATCGCGCATCGACAAAGAGCATCGTTGAGCGTATCAGCTTCCACACCAAACAGTGCCACTGCCGATCGTAAAGAGGGGTTAGACCGATCCAGCTCACTTGCATCAGCCGCCGATTCCTTGAACGTGAGATTGGAGGTGTGCAGCAAGGCGCACGCAACAGAAAAAAGATCCTTCTGTTCATCTTTGGTAAAGCCAACAGTATCCAAGGCGCTTCGTAGTTCCTGATACGTTTGCTTATCGTCCACGCCATCGCGCCGATCAAAGGTTCCAGAGGCGGCAGTCATTCGAAAGTCTCTTGCGCTCACGTTGCCAATCTTCATGTCGCGCCGATCCTTTTGCGGTAATCCTGCCAGTAACTCGTAAAACAAGTGATAATTGCGTTCGCCGGGCGCTTGCGAGATTAGTCGAACTTTTTCCAACAGATACGTCTCGATTGAAGCCGATACCAGGCAACCCGAACGGGCAAACTGAATCTCAATAAACTTTCCGAAGCGGGACGAGTTGTCATTCCTGATCGTTCGCGCATTTCCAAACGACTCGAGAATGGGGTTGGACTGCAAGACTTGCGATTCAATCCCAACTTCGGAACTCTTGGCTCCTAGAGCCTTGTCTGATCGTTGCGAGAGAGTAGCCAAGTAGCGCATGATAATCTTTGTAGTGACAGTCTTACCCGCACCACTTTCTCCAGAAACTAATATCGACTGGTTCTCGCCCTTATTCTCACCAAGCTGCAAAGTGCGCATCATTGAACGATACGCATCTTCAGCGACAGCATAAATATGCGGAGGCGGACGTCCCTGCGAAAAGTCTTGGTTCCAGTATTTTTGCATAATATCTTCGCTGTAAACATTCTCCAGAGGTCGAAAGGGATTGAGTGCCAATAAAACCTTTCCTGTATACGTGTAAATATAGTCCCACTCGTAACGTTGCTGCAAGCAAAAGACTACCGCTGGTTCGTGCAAATGAGCGAGACTGCACAAGTCTTGCGGTGGTTCGTCTCCAGCTGTCCACCAATTGTTGGCCATGCAAACTTTGGAATGCTCGCCCGTATTATAAGTAAACGACACGGTAACGTCTTGCAGTTCTGGTGGAGCGAGATCCGGATCGTCGATAGTAACGGTGATCGAGACCGTCTTTGAAATACGGTCGGGCGAAGCCATTGCTCGAAAGGGTGACATGGGCCCTGCCCGGTTCTGCATGGGAGAGTTGGTAATCTTTCGCAGCTTGATACTCCCAAAAGGACTCGAAGGAGGTTCATTCTTGGTGGTGTCTATAGCTTGTCTGTCTGGAGATATGTTGGGAGTAGCGTTGTTGGTCGATACCAAAGCCCTCGCCCATCCCCAATCACCTTCATTGGCCCGTCCGCGTTTCCGAGGTCTCCAACCTTTGGGCAGATGACCATCGTTGTCCCAGATGGCTTGGACCAGATCCGTTCGGACCCATACATGGGTTCCTTGCATGGCGTTACTGCTCATAATGATGCTGTGGTAATACTGGAGAGGGAGCCTCGGCCTTTCACCTTGTCGAGGATAACTTCGTTGCTGGAGTTCTAAAAGACGTTGCTCTATGGATTTCAGACCAAATGATTTTTTTCAGGTCGTGGCAAGAGCGAATAGGAAGGATGGCCCTAGTCTATGATCCGAGACGGGTAGGTAATGCGTTGCTTGTCTCTTTACGTTCCAGTCCCCTCTTGTCGAGTTTCAAGTCTCATTTTCATGTGAGAGTTCCATCGTCGCGTGCAAAAACGCAGCGTGACCATCAATCACGCGGGTCAATCTGATAAAAAAACAGTATCCACATTACCCTAGATTGAACAATGAAACAAGACGGTTAAATTTGATATATGTGAAACTTGATAACCCAATTCTACTTACGAGCCAACGAGTTTGCTCCGCGCCGGTCCTTTCGTGAATAGTTCCAAAGGACTAAAAACTAATAAAAGTGGAAGCCAACGCGCAAAAACCGTATGACCGTTTATTAGAGCGTTCACATAAAGTTGTATAGTATAATTGTACTATATAGATATTGTACAGTACATTATGGTACTCCGCCCTGTGCTGTACATACGTACCACCCTTGCTTGAAACGTCGAATTAATGGACGATGGACGATGGCACGAAGATCGAAGCGCTGCTTGCCATTCTGAGTTGTGAGATGATATACCGCCCAACACATACAGTAGGAGACTGTATAACTGAGTATTGTTAGCATCCTGTTGAGGAGCGGCCAAACATGCCAGTAATTACTGCAGCTTCTAGCAAGCAACCCCAAGCCAATACGACAACGGCAGCGCCTTCGATAGATGTAAGCAACGCCTTTCCCACTGCTCGCATCAAGACCATTCTGCAAAAGGAAGATGGTATCGGGGCACTACCCAAGAAGACTGTAGACATGATTGGGGCATCTTCGGCACTCTTTCTACAAAAGCTATTACAAGCTGCCGAAACCGCAGCCACCCAAACGGCACAAGATGGTACTTTGGACCCAAATAACACTCGGACAGCCACGCTAGCCTCGGGAAATGTCGATCCAGACCGACCAGTAGTGGTAACGGCAGCGGATGTAAAGCGTGCTCTTGAAACAAACGAATCCTGGCACTTTTTCTCGCCTTCCTTGGAGGAAGAGCTCCCTGCTGGCGGTCAAGAATCTTCGACGACTTCGCACTTGTTGCCGCAGAAGCGACCAGCCAAACGAGCAGGTGCTGGTCACGCTACTAATCTCGCTACCTCCAAGAAGAAGCGACCCAAGAAGGAATCGACTGAAACTTTGGATGAACAGGCTGCTGTGGAACAAGCACTAAAACTAGCGGCACCAGAATCGCTCACGTTGACGATAAATCAAGAGATTCAAGCGGACGAAGAAGATTACGACGATTGAGGAGAGCCTACAGAGTCCGTGTTGCCGACCGATACTCATCACTAACTATGCATTATTATGTCTCTGCAACCCTCCGGCAGCCCGTCTTTTTCAAGCAACTCTTTTGATTTTTTGTGATAATATTGCAAATACGACGACTACCATAAATAGCAGTCTTCTCGCTCTCCGGATCTCGTAAAAAGAATAGTGTTGTACACGGCACCACACACATGGTAAATCAGACAACGACATTGCGGTCGCTCCTCAAGATACCTTTCCTCTCGACGAATCGTTATATTTCGCTTGTCATTTTAAACTATGCATTATTATGTCTCTGCAACCCGCCGGC
>Ga0307981_1003800_pt1 | contig 11060 bp, 9 predicted proteins | sample OrgLakmetagen987_FD_201849 | JGI IMG/M metagenome (GOLD analysis project Ga0307981, IMG submission 201849) | Saline water microbial communities from Organic Lake, Antarctica - #987 | ecosystem: Environmental > Aquatic > Non-marine Saline and Alkaline > Saline | place: Antarctica: Organic Lake... | reverse complement strand
CGCCACATGACAGACCGCCCGTGCCTGGCTGATCGAGTTCCCCTCCACCGCGATCGTCACGTCGATGTCGACGACTTCTCCCGGACGTGCGTAGCTCAGGTACTGCGCCGTGGCCCACACGCAGTCGCGGCCCGACGTCCCCTCGAGGGCAGAGATCGCGGCCGCCAGACCGCAACCGCCGAACAGGAAACCATCACCCACCGAGACCTTCTTCGTCACGGGCAGTTTCCAACGGAACGGGTTGTGGGTCGGCTCGAGTCCGAGGAAGTCACGTGAGTCCATGCGGCCGCCGATAGTAGAGCCGATGTGTCGAGGTCGGTACGGTCGCCGGATGAGCACAGACACCTGGCAGGGCGACGCGGTTGGACTAGTGGACGCCTTCCGCTCCGGGGATCGCAGCCCGTTGGAGGAACTCGAGGCGGCCTACTCGGCCATCGATGCGAGCGACCTGAACGCCGTCACGTTCACCGATCGCGACACCGCTCGCGCCGCGGCTGCCGCGGCAGATGTATCCAAGCCCTTCGGTGGTGTGCCGATCGGCGTCAAGTCGTTGAACGAGGTCGAGGGCTGGCCGAACGATCACGCATCGGTGCCCCTGCGTAACGAGGTCGGCAAGGTGACCACGACCCAGGTCGAACGCATCCGACGAGACGGCGGCGCAGTCCTCGCTGCTCAGTGCACCTCCAGTGAATTCGGCGGCGTCAACCTGACCCGCACGCCGCTGTTCGGCGCCACCCACAATCCGTGGCAACACGGTCGAACGCCCGGCGGTTCGTCGGGTGGATCCGCGTCGGTCGTCGCCGGCGGCTTGCTCCCGATCGCCACCGGCGGCGACGGCGGGGGTTCCATCCGGATCCCGGCCGGGTTCACGGGCCTCGTCGGGCTGAAGGCGACGTTCGGGCGGATCCCGCTCGGCCCCGACACCACCTACGGGAACCTCACGGTCACGACCGGCGCGATGGCGAGGTCGGTGCGTGACACCGCTCGCTGGTTCGACGTGTGCAACGGGCACGACCCGACCGACCCACTCAGCCTCCCGCGGGTCGACGGGTGGGAACGCGGGCTCGGTTCCCATCTCGAGGCACTTCGTGGCGCACGGGTCGCCATCGCTGCGAATTGGGGCGGCGCCACGGTGTCGCCGATCATGTGGGAGCTGCTCGACGCTGCTGCTGCCGACCTCATCGCCGACTGCGGCCTGGTCCGTACCGAGTCGGTCGACACCACGGTTCCGCCGATGGGTCGCGAATGGTCGCTGTCGGGGATGATCGAGATCCGCGCACTCCTCGGTGATCGATACCCCGACTGCGCAGACGATCTGAGCCCCGAGATGCGGTTCGGCCTGTCGGCCACCGAAGGTCGTTACACCGAAGCCGGACGAGCGCAGATCGAACAGAAGCGCAACGAAGTGAACCGGGCGATGGCCCGCATCTTCGACGGCGACGAAGGGGTCGACTTCGTCATCACGGCATCGAATCCTGACGTAGCATTCGACGCAGCCGGGCCGCTCGCCTCGGTGTTCGGCGGACTCGATGCCGGGGCCGGCAACAACGGACGCCTCACCTTCCCGTGCAATCTCCACGGCAATCCCGGCATCTCCGTACCGGCCGGTCAGCTCGACGGTCTCCCGATCGGTCTGCAGATCATCGGACGGCACTTCTCCGAGCCGCTGCTGCTCGACCTCGCACTCACCGTCGAACACAACCGCCCCTGGCCGCTCACGTCCCTCGCGTGACGTCGGGCTGCGAGCGGTGACACCCGGTCGTTTAGCTTTGCGACCATGAAGGTCGCGCTCACCGTCAACGATTTCCTCCGACGGGCCGAGCTCGTGTATCCCGATCGCACCGCCGTGGTCGACGAGCCCACGCAACCCGCCGAGAGTTGGGGAACGATCGACTACCGGGAGATGGCACGCCGCGCCAAGGCGATGGCCGCAGGGCTCGACGAGCTCGGCATCGCCCAGGGCGAACGCGTGGCCATGGTCAGCCACAACTCGGCCCGATTGCTCACTGCGCTGTTCGGAGTGTCGGGTTCGGGTCGCGTCCTGGTCCCCATCAACTTCCGTCTCGTCGCCGCCGAGATCTCCTACATCGTCGAACACTCGGGCGCTCGCCTCCTGCTCGTCGACCCCGAGCTCGCCGATGACCTCGCCAGTGTCGAATGTGAACGAACGTTGATCATCGGCGCCGAGTCCGACGCCGTGCTGATGAAGTTCGACACCGAGCCGGCCCCGTGGGAACCCGACGAGGATGCGACGGCCACCATCAACTACACGTCCGGGACAACGGCGCGGCCCAAGGGCGTGCAGCTCACCCACCGCAACGTGTGGATCAATGCCACCACGTTCGGCTGGCACATGGGCGTGTCGGACCGCGACGTGTACCTGCACACGCTCCCTCAGTTCCACTGCAACGGGTGGGGAATGCTCTACGCCATGAGCGCAATGGGCGCCAAGCACGTCATCATCCGCAAGATCGACGGTCACGAGATCCTCCGTCGCGTCGACGCCCACGGGGTGACGATGATGTGCGCAGCCCCCGCCGTGCTCAATGCCGTGCTCGACGCCGCCACCGAACTGATCGCCGACGGCCACGAGGTACCGGGCCGAGGCCGGGTGCGGATCGTCGTCGCAGGTGCGCCACCGCCCACCACCACCATCGAGCGGTGCGAGACCGAGTTGGGCTGGGAATTCGTGCAGATCTACGGCCTCACCGAAACTGCTCCGCTCATCACGATCAACCGCAACCGGGCCGAGTTCGACGACCTCTCACCGACCGAGCGCGCCAAGCGACTGGGCCGAGCCGGTGCCCCCAGCTTCGGGACAACCATGGCGGTCGACGAACACGGCGAGATCATGGCCCGGAGCAACACGATCATGGAGGGGTACTGGGAGCAGCCCGAGCAGACCGATGCCGCCATTCGTGGCGGGTTCTTCCACACCGGCGACGGCGGCATCATCGACGACGACAACTACATCGTGATCTCGGATCGCAAGAAGGACGTCATCATCACCGGTGGCGAGAACGTGTCGTCGATCGAGGTCGAAGATGCGCTGTTCCAGCACCCCGACGTCACCGAGGTCGCGGTGATCGGCATCCCCGACGAGAAATGGGGAGAGCTCGTGACCGCGCTGGTGGTGACATCACCGAACAGCGCCTTGGACGAAGCGTCGTTGATCGCGTTCACCCGGGAGCGACTCGCCGGGTACAAGTGCCCGAAGCGGATCGAATTCCGCGACGAACTCGCACGGACCGCCACCGGGAAGCTGCAGAAGTTCAAGCTTCGACAGCCGTTCTGGGACGGCGTCGACAAACAGATCAACTGAACTCACAGGCAACATCGTCGAGCGATCCGGTCGCTGCGCCACCTCGGCCACCGTCGATGAGGTAGACCGATGGTGTGACGATCAGCGCAGTAGCCCCGCACACCGGTTCCGGCATGAAGCCGTTCGAGGCGGTGAACTACTTCTTCGATCAAGCCGCCGAAGTGGTCGGTCTGGACGATTCGGCCCGACTCCTCCTCGCCACACCCGAGCGCGAGATCCGTGTGCAACTGCCGCTGCGACGCGACGACGGATCACTCGACGTGTTCATCGGCTACCGGGTGCAGCACAACAGCGCCCGCGGCCCGTACAAGGGCGGCATCCGATTCCACCTGAGCGCCGACCTCGACGAGGTCCGCGCGCTCGCCTCGTTGATGACGTGGAAGACCGCCGTGGTCGACGTCCCCTACGGCGGCGCCAAGGGTGGCATTGCCGTCGACACCTCGACGTTGTCGAAGCCAGAGCTCGAACGTCTGACGCGTCGGTACACGCGAGCGATCGCGGATTTGATCGGACCGACCCGTGACATCCCCGCCCCCGACATGGCCACCAACGCCCAGACGATGGCGTGGATCCTCGACGAGTACTCCCAGCGCTTCGGCCATTCACCCGGCGTGGTCACCGGCAAGCCGCTCGAGCTCGGTGGCTCGGCAGGGCGCACCGAGGCCACGGGCACCGGCGCGATCATCTGCCTCGACCAGGCAGTCAAGGCCGCTGGGATGGACCGAGCATCCACCACGATCGCGATCCAGGGGTTCGGCAACGTGGGCACCTGGGCGGCGTGGGAGGCGAAGGATCGCGGCTACAAGGTCGTGGCGGTGTCCGACGTCACCGGCGCGGTCCACTGTGCCGAGGGTCTCGACATCCAGGCCCTGCTCGATCGCACCGCCGAGCACGGAACGATCGTCGGCGCACCGGGAACGGAGCAGATCACCAACGACGAACTGCTGGCACTCGACGTCGACGTGCTGATTCCCGCGGCGGTCGCCGGCGTGATCAACCCGGACAACGTCGACACCATCCGGGCACGAATGATCGTGGAGGGTGCGAACGGCCCGGTCACACCACGAGCCGACGAGAAGCTCGCCGCCGGCGGGGTCGTCATCGTGCCCGACATCTTGGCGAACGCAGGCGGAGTGACCGTGAGCTACTTCGAATGGGTCCAGAACATCCAACGGTTCCGCTGGCCGCGCTCGCGCGTGATGGGCGAACTGGAGACCACGCTGTGCAACGGCTACCGCCTGGTCTCGCACCGGGCGGAGAAGTTCGGTGTCTCGCTCCGACTCGCCGCGTTCATCGTGGGTCTCGAGCGGGTCCGAGACGCGTCGGATCTTCGCGGCCTGCTCTAGACGTACTCCGGCCTACGGAGTGATGGTCTCGGACGGCTCGTCGCCGGCGTCGTCGAAGTCCGACGAGGACACCGTCATCGCCGCGGTGACGCTCATCGTGCCTGCTGCGAGGATCTGACACGACAAGCGAGCCCCGTCGAGGTCGCGGTTCGCGGCGATCTCCGCCTCCGCTGCGGTCGTCTCGGAGGGCTCACCCGACTCGAAGCTCACCCGGCACGTGGTGCACTTCGCCCAACCCCCGCACTTGTGCAGGATGTCGACGTCGTTGCGTTCGAGCGCGAGCACGAGCCGCGTCCCGTCCTCGACGTCGAAGGTCGTCGTCTCGCCGTTTGCCGTCGCAGTGATCGTTGCCATGCCAACGGCCTATCACTCCCACCGAGTGGACTCCATTCGGCCGATCGATCCGATTCGGCGACTGGGGTCATCCGGGTGGCTCCTCCCGCCCCTCACGTGAACCCGCTTCTCGTCTCGTCAGGATCGCCATCTCGATCGCCGCCTGCGTTGCTTCTTCTCCCACGTTGTGGCCACCTGCAGGTTGGCTGCGGGCTCGTGCCTGCGCCTCGTTCTCGACGGTGAGCACGCCCATCCCGATCGGGACCCCTGTTGCGAGCTGTACGTCCATGACGCCCCGGGCGCATCCATCGGCGACCAGTTCGTAATGCGTGGTCTCGCCGCGGATGACCGCACCGATGACCACGACTGCGTCGACGGTGCCGGACCCGATGACCGAGCGTGCAGCGAGGGGCAGCTCGAATGCTCCGGGAACGGTGATGTCTCGGCGGGTGGCACCCGCGTGTTCGATCGCCCGTCGGGCTCCGTCGGTGAGTCGTTGGACGATCTCCGTGTTCCACCGCGTCGCGATGACTCCGATGACCAGGTCACGTGCGTCGATGTCCTCCGCCGCTGGGCGGTTGTCTCCGCTGGCCATCGCTCAACTCCCCTGCGACGGGGTGTTCGATGGGCGGGCGTCGTTCGCATCGTCGGCGAGCAGGTGGCCCATCCGTTCCCGCTTGGTCTCGAGATACCGACGATTCTCCGGCGTCGGCACGGTCTGGAGCGCGACACGTTCGACGATCTCGAGACCGAACCCGCTGAGACCGTGGTACTTGGCGGGGTTGTTGGTGAGCAGACGGATCTTGCTGACCCCGAGATCGACGAGGATCTGTGCCCCCACGCCGTACTCGCGATCGTCGACCGGCAGCCCGAGTTCGAGGTTTGCATCCACCGTGTCGAACCCTTGCTCCTGGAGGGCGTATGCACGGAGCTTGTGGCCGAGCCCGATTCCGCGGCCTTCATGACCGCGTAGGTAGACGACCGCACCGCATCCGGATTCGGCGACGAGACGCATCGACTCGTGCAGCTGCGGACCGCAGTCACAGCGTCGGGAACCGAAGATGTCGCCGGTGAGGCACTCGCTGTGGACACGTACCAGTGCGGCATCGGCTGATCCGATGTCACCGACGCTGAACGCGAGGTGCTCGATGCCGTCGAGTGTCGACTCGAACGCGTGACACGTGAATTCGCCCCACTCCGTCGGAATGCGAGCGGTGGAGACGCGTGTGACGAGTTTCTCGGTCTGGCGCCGGTACCTCACGAGGTCCGCGATCGTGATCATCAACAGTCCATGCTCGATGGCGAGGGCGTGCAGTTCGTCGGCGCGGGCCATGTCGGACTTGTCGCCGGTGACGATCTCGCACAACAGACCGGCGGGCTCCAGGCCGGCGAGCTCGGCGAGATCGACGGCGGCCTCGGTGTGCCCGGTCCGCTTCAGCACCCCACCGGGTCGAGCCTCGAGCGGCAGGATGTGGCCCGGCCGAGCCAGGTCATCCGGCGCGATGTCACCGTCCGCGAGTGCTCTGATCGTGTCGGCTCGGTCACTGGCGCTGATCCCGGTCGTCGTGCCGGGTCGATAGTCGACGCTGACGAGAAAGGCGGTCTTCATGCTCTCGGTGTTCTCGGTGACCATCGGGTCGAGCCGGAGCCGACGTGCGCGCTCCGAGGTGATCGCCGTGCACAGGAACCCGGACGTGTGATGCAGGAAGAACGCGACGTCGGCAGTGGTGGCCTTCTCGGCGGCCATGATCAGGTCGCCTTCGTTCTCTCGGTCCTCGTCGTCCACGACGATGACCATCTCGCCGCGTGCGATCGCTGCGATCGCTTCGTCGATCCGAGCGAAACCTCGGTTGACGTGGCCCCCGGAGTACTCCGAGGTGCTCAGCTCGCCGGCGACCGCGTTCATGAGCACCGCCCGGTGGACAACGTGTGATCGGCCTCGTCGAATGCTGCGCCGACGTGTCGTCGACTGCCGTTGCGTTCGGTGATCGCACCGAGTTCCGCATCGAATCCTGTGAACACTGCTACCTCGTCTCCTGTCTCCGACGCCGCCGGGTGCAGACGTCGTGTTCGAAGGGGACAGGGCCACAGACAACGCGTCGGAGCGCGTGCAGGCCGAACCAGCCCGCAGGCGCCTCGGCACGAGCAGAAGCACCCGCCTCCCCCGCTCTCATCCGGACTGTGACCGTCGGCTCCTGGATACAACAGGATCAGTCCGTCACATTCCGGCATTTTCGGGTCGCCGGGTCAGTTCAGGAGTCGCGGGCTCGCACCGCCGATAGGGAATTCCACCCAACCCCGCGAGGGTTCGCGGATCAACAACATTAGCAACGGCCTCCGGATCCAAACATCGGAGCGGAACATCCTCCACCGGCACAGGACCACGCGATCCTCGCCGCACGACGTACTGTCGACGGCGTGAAGATCGGCGTGCAGCTCCCCGAGATCGAGTGGGAAGTACCGGCTCCCGAATTGATCGCCATGGCCCAGGCCGCCGAGGCGGTCGGATTCGATTCGGTATGGCTCGGAGATCATCTGTTGTACGAACTCGACACAGGTCATCGCGGACCGTGGGAAGTGTGGACATCACTCGCAGCCATCGCTGCGTCGACGTCGACGATCTCGATCGGGCCGCTCGTCGCATCGACGGGCTTCCATGCTCCGGCGATGCTCGCGAAGCAGGCTGCGACGGTGGATGCGATCTCCGGCGGACGTCTGATCGTCGGGCTGGGTGCCGGCTGGAACCGCCGAGAATACGACGCGTTCGGGTTCGCCTACGACCATCGGGTGAGCCGATTCGAAGAGGCCTTCACGATCATTCGCACCCTTCTGCGTGAGGGGGCCATCGATTTCCACGGCACCTACCATCACGCCGATCGCTGCGTGCTGCACCCTCGGTCGAGTGACAGCGGACCACCGTTGATGATCGGTTCGATCGGTGCCCGCATGCTCGACATCACGCTCCCCCATGTCGATGCCTGGAACATGTGGTGGAGCCAGTACGGCAACACCGCCGCCGGATTTCGACGCGAGAAGGAACGCGTCGATTCGCTGATCGTCGCCGCAGGGCGATCGGTCGAGGACGTGGATGCGACTGCGGCGATCGCCGTTCAACTCGATGGTGGTCGCGGCCGACAGATGGGCGACTACGCAGATTTCGACGACGTCCGACCGCTCAGAGGCGACCAGTCGGAGTTGGCTGACCAACTCCGGGAGTTCGAGGCCGCCGGCGCCGCACACGTCCAGCTGGTGGTCGATCCGATCACCAGGGACTCGATCGACTGGCTCGGTGAGGTGCTGGCTGCGTTCCACTCCGCTCACGGGTAAACACGACGGACGTCAGCTCACGCAGTGAGCACGGGGAGGAGTGCGGCTGCCACCTGCGCCGGCGCCTCCTCGTGGCTGAACAGGCCCACACCAGGGATCTCGACGAGGTCGGCCTGCGCGAAGTCGTCGAGCATCGAGCGGGCCGCGGCGATCGGGAAGAAGCGGTCCTGATCGCCCCACACGAGCCGGACCGGACACGTGATGCCCGTCTGGATCTCGGCGAGTCGGTCCACGTCCGCCATCTCGAAGCTCCGCAGCAGGCGGACCATCGCGGTCCGGTACGCCCGATCGCCGTGCAGCCGACGAAGGAAGAACTCGTCGAATTCGCCGTCGAGTTGCGAACGGTCGGCGAACGCATCACCCAGCACGAACTTGTTGCGTCGTAGTCGCGGTTGGCCGGCGAGCCAACCGAGTGCGGCACCGAACCCAGGAAGTCGGCGTGCTCCGATGAACGACCGAAACCGCCATCCGACGCCACTCGACGGCTCGGTGTCGATCAACCCCATCGCACGCAGCCGAGCATCATCCGTCATGGCGTGGCGGGCGATCATGCCGCCACTGTCGTGGCCGACGACGGCAACGCTGTCGAGATCGAGCGACTCCACGCTGCCCCGAACACTTGCGATGTGGTTGGCGATCGACAGGTCGGTGTCGCCGTCGTATCGGCTCGACCCGGCGCCCGGCAGATCGATCACATGGCACGTGACGTGGTCGACCAGGTGCGGGAGCAGACGTCGGAACGTCGCACCGTGGACCGGCCAACCGTGGACGAACAGCACATCGGGGCCCGAACCAATCGAGCGAACGGCGACCTCACCTCTGCCCGGGCCCATGTCGAGGTACCGATCTGGCTCAGCGCGGAACAACTCGCTGGCGGCTTGCGGTGTGAGCGTCGTCATCGTGGTCTCCATGTGTCGTCGAATCGGTTGTTGTAGTGATCACTACACAACGTATTCGCAGTGATCACTACAATCAAGGGAGATGGGACACAGACACACGCAGGACGAGATCCTCCGTGGCGCACTCGACACCGCTTTTCGTGACGGTCTGAGTCAACTGTCGTTCGGCCGCGTCGCGAAGGAACTCGGCATCAACGACCGGACGGTCGTCTACTACTTCCCCACCAAGACCGACCTGATCACCGAGGTGCTCCTCGCGTTGGGTGGCCAGCTCCAGACGACACTGGCCCCTGCGGTGACCACCGGCGTGGACGACCACCTGGAGTTGCTCCGTCTGGCGTGGCCGATCCTCGCCACCACCGATGCCGACCCCGTCTTCGCGCTGTTCTTCGAGGCGAACGGACTCGCCGCGGCCGGCCGCGAGCCGTACTCCTCTCTGGTCCCCGACCTCGTCGCCGCGTGGATCGCGTGGGCGGTGGAGTTCATCCACGGCCCCGACGAGCACCGACAGATCGAGGCTGAAGCCGCCATCGCGCTGATCGACGGACTCCTCCTCCTGCGTCAACTCGCAGGCCCGGCCGCAGCCGAACGCGCTGCCCGACGGCTCGGGGTCGCTCCCCCGGCCGATGGCGGAGTGGTTTCGAATCCGGCGCGCTGACCAGCTCACTCACCGCCGGGTCCCACCGACCCGGGCCTCTCACGTCAGTCGATCGTGGCGTACGTGGTCGATCGATCGTCCGTGGTGGTGCCACGGACCTCGGCCACACAGGTGGCCAGATCATCGAGATAGCCCTCGATCGCACCGGTGTTGGTGTTGCTGACGGTCGAATGCAGGTTGTCGGGCGGCTGTTGGCGGTCGTGGTACCAACCCCGCTCCAGGAGCGCGTCGCCGAGCGCGAACATGTCGAGTCCACTGTCGGGTTCGGCTGCCATCGCGACCAGATGGAATCGACCGTCACCGAGCACTCCGACGCCGTCGATCGTCGCGATTCCCGCACGCAACGTGTCGGCGTTGAGCAGCGTCTGGCGAGTGAGTGCCACGTACCCGTCGATCCCGAGATGTTGCATGACCGCCCAGGCGCACGCCATCGGCAACCCGGACCTCGTGCCCTGCATGTTGGGCGACGCGTAGAACCCACCGAGCCAGTCACCGAAGACGAAGGTCTGGTACTTGCGGCTCTCCTTGGTCCGGTGCAGGATCACCGACACACCCTTGGGCGCGTACCCGAGCTTGTGGATGTCAGCCGAGATCGTCGTGACACCGTCGACCCGGAAGTCCCAGGGCTCGACCTGGCGACCGAGCATCTCGGCGAACGGGAGCACGAAGCCACCCATGCACGCATCGACGTGACAGTTGGCGTCGACGGAGGCCGCGAGCGCGGCGATGGCTGCCACGTCGTCCTGGACGCCTTGCGGATACTGCGGCGCCGAACAGACCACGAGTGCCGTGTTCTCGTTGACCAACTCTGCCATCGCATCGACGTCAGCGGTGAAGTCGGCGCGAACCGGCGCCTTGCGTACGACGAGGCCGAAATTGTGGGCCGCTTTGTGGAAGGCCGCGTGTGCGGACTCGCAGAGCACCACCTCGGGAGCCGTGACACCCCGTTCGGCGAGGGCGCGTTCGCGAGCCGCGAGAACGGCGCACAGAATCGATTCGGTCCCACCGCTGGTGAGGAAACCCGCAACTTGTTCGTCACCGTGGAGCAACGACGCCGTCCACCCCACCACCTCACGTTGGATGGCGGCGAGTGACGGAAACGCCTGGGTGTTCAGGGCGTTCTCGTGGAGATAGAGCCTCGCCGCCTGCTCGGCGACCTCGTGCACCGAGGGGCC
>Ga0307981_1003798_pt1 | contig 11064 bp, 7 predicted proteins | sample OrgLakmetagen987_FD_201849 | JGI IMG/M metagenome (GOLD analysis project Ga0307981, IMG submission 201849) | Saline water microbial communities from Organic Lake, Antarctica - #987 | ecosystem: Environmental > Aquatic > Non-marine Saline and Alkaline > Saline | place: Antarctica: Organic Lake... | reverse complement strand
GGGACTCGATAGTCACGATCGGCAACTTGCCGATAAGAAAGAGCGGAGCAATGACGAGCATCCTCCGAGATGCAATGAAAGGGATGAATGATAACCATGATGAACCTTGATAAGCGTAAAAGACCAATAAGTTGAATAACGACAGTAAACAAAATAAGTGAGCTTTTAGATTACGATTTACGACCCCGGCGCTTGGCTATTCAAGCCAAGTGTACAGGATTTCACAGGAAATTGAACTTTGGAGGAACGATGGTTATGGACCGTGGAAACTCCACCAATTGGCGAGTCCAACGAGAATGAAACCGTGCTATAACGGGAGAATCGTTCCTTGGACACAGCATCCGTTTCAGCAACGTTAGATATAACGTGACTAACTTCCGGGACTCCATTAGGATTCCCGACACTAACTTCCGGGACTCCATTAGGATTCCCGACTACTAGTCGTATGTAATAAGTACGGTACGCAGTCCGGTCCCGGTCCGGTCGAGCTCGGACATTTTCGAATTTCTGACCCGCGACGAAGGACGAACGAGTTCGCATCTATCCGGGACCGCGCGATATCCAGAAGAGCTCTTTCCGCGTTTCAAAATGCCAGACTCCACAAAACTTCGAAAGAGGAAAGCTTCACGAGCTTGGATCGGCCTTGCCTTTTGATGCTCTTTATTACCATACTACTGTAAACGCAGCCATGGGATGCTCTCAGAGTGCCGAAGCAGCGGCTCCCATTGCCGCACCCCCAGCCCAGAAAGCGCCAGCTCCGCCCAAGCCGCCTGCGCAGAGCCCCGCCGTCGACCACCGTGAGACCATTAACTCGGCTGGTACGTGTTGAAATGTTGTATTCGTTCGGCATAATTTCGTATTGGTGATGCTTTGCATTTTCGTTTTGCAAAGGGACACGCACGCTTCCCATCCATCAGGGTCGACAATGGCCGATCCTCGAGCGTTCGTTCGGTTGAACCACCATCATGCTACCAAGACTGAGCTTGAGATTCGATTGAAAACATTCCTTTCTTGGTTTTTTTGATCCCGCAGTCGGAATGGAAGAATCGCTCTCACTCGGAAATTGGTTCGACTCACACGACGCACGGTTCGCTTTTTCCCCACAAACCTCATCACGCAGCTTCTCGCGCGTCTCCGCACGTTCCCAACTACGCCGATCACGCCATCAAGAACGGCACCAGCAGTAGCAAAGGCGGAGACCACTCGGGGTATTCTTCCGATTCGGGTAGTACGTTGGGATCGCAGCCACGTCCGCGGTTTGCGAGCTACGCGTCGGGTGCTTCCACTCCGGAGGACTTTTCCGAAGACGGTTCGCACCACTCGAACGGATCTTCCCACGGAGACAGCGGCATGCTGGACCGCAAGGCGAGTAATCCAAAATTCATGACGCACAGTACGAGTCAGATCGGGTTGGATGAAATGATGGAGGAGCGAAGAGAAGCGGGCGACTTGCGTCAGAACGTGGTGCACATTGAGGTGCCCTTTGGCAGACCGATTGAAGAAGTCTACGATGGAATTCACACTGGGCCCGTGCTGGGATCAGGCATTTCAGGGCTGGTGCGATTGGCGGTTCACAAGGCGACGGGCTTGAAGTACGCGGTCAAGGTTTTGGACTTGGGTTTGGTAGACACGGTGGAAGGCCTCAAGCAGTTGCGAGAAGAGATTTTTATCATGTGCCAGTTGGACCATCCCAACATTGTGCGCTTGGAAGAGGTGTACGAGAGCCATTCCGAAATTTATTTGGTGCAAGAACTGTGTCTGGGTGGAGAGCTTTTTGATCGTTTGGATGAGCAGCCGGACTACCATTATACCGAAGCGGAGTGTGCGCGGTTGGTCAAGCAAATGCTGTCAGCAGTGCGATACCTTCACTCGAAGGGGATCATCCACCGCGACCTGAAGCTAGAAAACTTTTTATTCTCCAGCACAGAGATGACCTCCGAGTTGAAAATGATTGACTTTGGACTGAGCAAGCATTTCCGCTACGGAGAAGTCCAGCATGAAGCTGTCGGCACTCCGTACACGGTTGCTCCAGAGGTCATTCGCGGTAGTTACGACGAGCGATGTGATATTTGGGCTATTGGCGTTATTACGTTCCTTTTGCTGTCCGGAGATCCTCCATTTGGTGGTTGTGGAGGACCGGAACCCTTGATGCTAGTGCGATCCAATATTCTCAAGGGCGCCTTTGCCTTTGAACCCGAAGATATCTGGGCGAGTACCAGTGCCTTGGCAAGGTCATTTATCCGCGATATGCTGGTAACAGACCCCAAGTTTCGTCCATTGGCTCGACAGGCACAGAAACATAAGTGGCTTCAGGAATGGGCCAGCCGAAATCGCAAAGGAAACGACAACATTCTCAATCCCAATGTTGTCAAGGCACTTGTCAACTTTAAGGAATTCTCTGACATGCGCAAGCTGCTCTGCGAAGTGCTCAGCTTTACGCTTCTTCCCGACCAGATCAAGGATTTGCGCCGCGAGTTTGAAAAGATGGACACGGACGGATCTGGCGAGATTTCCTTGGCAGCTCTCAAGCAGGTCTTGATGACGAATGCGGGCGCTGGATCACTTGGCGCCTTGACGGAAGAAGAGGTTGAAGATATCTTTAACGCTATGCGTGTGCGAAAGACGGAAACCCGTATTCACTGGTAAGTTACGCCGACGATCCAAATTTTCAACGCAGCACTGTTATCATTGCTCACCTATTATTGCACCCAACCACACCTGCAGGCACGAGTTTATTGCCGCAGGACTATCCCAGTGTCAGGTAGACGATCGTAATCTGAGGCTCGCGTTTGAACGGCTTGACAGTGACCACAAAGGAGTAAGTTTGCTAGACTTGCGGTACGAGGTAGGAACTCTATACTGGACCCGAGCCGATCAGTCACTAAATCTTGCCTTCTTTTGTCGTCTCTAGTACATTATTCTCGATGACATTATGGACCTGATGGGATCTGACGCCCTCCAGAGCGAAGATGCTATGCGAGAAATGTGGGGCGACTCTATCAAAGCCGTCAAGTGTCAACACGCGCGTATCACCTATGGTGACTTTTTGTTATTGATGAAGGGCCAGACGAAGGACACTCCGGCAATTGATCAAAAGAGTGTTGCCTTTGGTGTTACTAAGGTGGAAGCCGGTGCTTCCTCCCGGCTTGGAGCTAGTACAATGTTACACGTTGTGCCTGAAGGGCTCAGCACTGTTGACGAAAGCGAAGACACCGAAGAGCCTGGCATCATTAAGTTGCCAAGTGGCGGCAAGGTCACAGTCGAGGGATCGATTCTGGACGACAACATGATGGCGGATGGGGAAATGAATGGCTCGGGCCATTCCACTCCAAGTCGCCCCATGTTTTCTGCTGTACATCCTAGATCGGCTCCTACGACCCCCGCGGAGCACAAACATATGCTGGATATGGAAGACATGGACTCTCCTCTTTCGATGGACGAAGACGATGATATCACGTCCTCGGGTCCTGGTGTCCCTGGTTCGTCGGCTTCTTTGACCCCGCCAGTGTCCCCGGTGCGCGGGTTCCAGGACTTTGTTACTCCGTTATCTGGACGCCGCGTATCGAACGACTTAATGTCTGACAAGGTGAAGCTTGAGAGCCTCATGCTTCCCGGTCTTCCCTTGATTCCAAAGCCCCCTCCTCTTATGACCCGTCGTCGCTCGCGCTCAGTGGGAGACGAAAACGGAAGTGACGTGGAGCCGTCGGATCCAAAAGATCTTGTCATGGTCGCAGATGTTGTCCGCGACCTGCTGTTCCCGGAAACAGTCCAACATCAACAGAGAAAGAAAATCGACACTGCTTTGAAGGACCCAACAAAGTCGGCTCTTGTGGTGAATCGCAAGTTGTATCGCGCGCACCGGCAGATGCGGTTGGCGGTGTTGGACGCGTCAAAACGGTTCGAAGAACAGCAGGCTGCTCACGCCCGCGAGGTGATTCTGGCAAAACGCGAAGAACAGGAAGAGGCCGAAGGCAAGACGGACGCCAGCATGGGAATGATCCAAGCTGGTTTGGTGATGCGTCACGGCCACAACAAGCAAGTCTCTTCGAAAGACATTGCCGCCTTGCTGAAGGAAAACATGGTCCAGCAGCAAGCTTTGGTCGAAAAGGCCACTCGCCGTGGCGGCCGCGGACGAAGATCGCGCAAAAAGACTATCAGTGACATGTCTGCCATGATGAGCAGCATGGGCCAAGACGAATTGCTCAGTGTTGCCATGAGTGCCGCCTTGGACCCGCCACCGGAAGAAGATACTGGTGTATTGGACGAACACAAGCAACCGGGCGACTCTTCTCCTTCTGTCAGCGATCCTGCTATTCCTGAGCTTCCCGACCTTTCGACCGAAGGTCTATTGCGTGGGTCTACTGTCCCTGGCGAATTCCGCAAGACGAAGGATCCCTTTAGCATGCAAGGACGTTACGGTGCTGTTGCTGCTGCTTGGGACAAGGACTCCCCGTGATTGTGAGTTGTGTGCGACTCGTCAAGATTCAAAGGACTCTCTTTTGTTGTCGCATGTTGCACACACTGTTGGAATTGAAAGTAGAGCACACGCACAATCTTTCAACAAGTTACACATTATGATTCCATTCCATGTTAGCCATGTAAACCATTCCGCTAGTATCGTATCCCGATTATCTGCGGTAGTAGTCTCCAGCCCGTCCATGCAAGGCGGGTTATGGCAGCACGTCACAAGCATGCATACATAGTGCGCGATCGTCAGGGATAAGCAATGCGGCCAATTGAATCGAATGGCTACGCTATTAGTTAGCTATGTAAGCTGTCTCAAGAAAGACTTATAAACAGAGACAGTATTGTTGTAACAGTCGTTGCGGCTGCTGTTATACATTTTGTATTCTATTGTTGTTCGTACAAGTCAAATCAGGGGTTTCTGCTGGTGGCTACTACTGTTGACGGGTCGCTGGTAGGGAACCACCGCCTGACCCGCCACGGCCCGCTCCAAGACGGACTGCAACAGCGTACACCACCGCGTTCCCGCCCGGTACTTGATGTACTTGTCGTAAAATCCCATGGCGCTGGCCGGAGCCAAGACGTGCAAATGCAAGTGATTCACCGAGTTGCAGGGTGGAATGTGAAAGCAGAGCATGTAGTCACCCGCTGCATACGCGACGGGGTACCGTTCGCGAACCAATTGGACGGCCATTTCTTGCATTTCCAGCAAGAGACCCACGTCGTCGTTCTTGTCTGGATTCTTGCCATCAATAGCAGCAGCAGCAGCATTGGAAGCGGGCTGCAAGTCAAAGACGCTTCGAATGAATCGCTTGGGAATAATGAGCGCGTGGAGAGGGGCTCTTGGATGAATATCCTCGAACGCGAGCAAGTCGACAGACTCTTGCAGGGAGACGCAGGGACATTCGCCGCGGAGAATCTCTCCAAAGACCGTGTCGTCGTCGGCGTACGCGACTCCTATGGAAGGAGGCGGCGGTGGGTGGTATTGGCAGACACCTTTCTTGGGTTGATGATTTACATGAATAGCTTTGTTGGTAGTGTCCTTGAGGACGGAGGAACAGGAAAAGAGACTCAACATGATGCCTTGGAGGGCGGCGGGTCGAGACAAGAGCTGCATGCGGAATGCGGAAACGGAACGAATCAATGGAGCTACAGTAGCTACTAGCTCGCGACTTGCGGGGAAGAAGGATAGGCAGTGAGCAGTGCCGTGTTCTCAATCTTCCAGCTAGCCTCTACTCGTACGTCACGAAAATGATTTTTGTGTGGAGAATGGATGTCCATCGTCCTCTGAAACAAATACCAGCGCGGGTACCGTACGGTAAACAGTAGAGACCAGCAGGGACGGATAGAGGCGCCAAGTCATCATTGCGAATCCATAAGTAAATTTTTGAAAAAAAAGTGTCAAACTTCAGCGCTCTAGGTAGGATTAAACTCTTGACGTTACCTTATCATTTATCAGGTGTCTTTTGGACCGCTGAGGATTACCCTCGGGACATCACAAAAGCGACAGTTTTCAATTTGTAGAGTAATACTGTATCCGGGTTTCTAGATGTCCCGCAGAACGCGGAACGTGCTCGAACGAGTGGTCGCCGCCTCGCCGCAATCACATTGCCCTTCACCAACCGATCCGCTGACGGTAGTGTCATTCTCTCTGCACTTTCCTTCATTCCATTACACTCAAACCTATTCCAGTCTACTTCATCATGTATGGCGCCACCCGCTACTCATTGACGCGCGTCATCTCTCGCCACTCCACCAAGGCTCGTACTACTAGCAGCAGCATGTTCCTGTTGCGGCGCGGAAACGCCACGGCCGCCGCCGCGTCCACCAAATCAGAGCCCGTCCATCCGAGCACCGATCTGGTACGAACGGCGATTCAGCGCATGCTGGAGGATCAAATGTCAATGTCGTCGTCCGCCGACAGCAGCAGTAGCGAAAAGATTACGGCCCAGCAACAGGCTCTGGAATCGGTACAGGTATGTCAAGCGAATATATATATATATATAAATACACGACACGACACTCCAAATGCATGCATGCATGCAATCTCTCTCTCACACACACACGCAACCATTGTTAACATTCGTATAACAGAATCAACTTGAAGAAGTCCGCCTCTGCATTGCCGACTGCGCCGAAGCTACCGACGCGGTCTCGTTTCAGGAAGAGTTTCAAACGGCCGATGCGGCCTTGGAACAAGCCGTCTTGCGGTTTACCGACTGGCTCGAGGATGCCCGCTTGTCTGCGTCTAGCAGTAAAAGTAAGGAACTGCGGGAAACGGCGTGTTTGCAAATCAAGCAACTTCGCCGTCAGCTGGATGCCTTGAAGGATCAAAAGGAGGTGGGTTTCAATTAGTGGAGAGACAGACAGCGACTTGCGTATAAATATATATATTTGGCAGTACTGGTGTGCATGGTTGTGGAAGAAACATAAAGCGTACCATGGAATGTAAATTGTCAACCAAGGAATGTAAATTGTTAACCAAGGAATGTAGATTGTTAAACGGTTTGTGATTTTGGTATATGCGATGATGTGCGACCTAGCTAGAATATCATTCCAGTCTAGAGTCGTCTCAGCTATAAGGATTGATTGTCGGAATGTTCAACCTATTGGAGATGCTCTACCTACTATATTGCTTCTACAATCGTGCTTGCTTGATAACTTTTGAATGCCTCTGATTGTCGTCGTATAACGTCAGTCAGTCCGCCAGCTGGCGTCCGTTCCGGACTGTATCTTTGGAATAGGGCTCTCTGCGGCGATTGCTTGGTGCATGGCTGGTCGAGCACCGCCTAGTTCGATCGCTTTTAGACTTGGACTCATCCTAGTGAACCAGGCAGCTATATAGAATTACCGCTGATCCGTACAGTAGTCCACTTGAGAGATGGCTATAGCCATCTCTACATCGCGCTCGCTATATGTGATAGACCTAGATATCGACCACCATCATTGCCGGGAGCGGACGGAGCGACGAGCGCGAGCGGAGCCCGATCGTACCGGTACCCCAGATTCCGAAGAACACAACCATTGCAAACTTCCCGATTTTGCTCACTTTTTTTCGCTGACAACCACGAAAAATCGCTTCGCTTCATCATGGGTCATAATATTATTCTGCTCATTCCCATTCAGTGCATAACCCGAGTTAGCAATATCAACGATGACAATGGCAGAACCAGTAGACGTGACACCCCCTGTTGTAACTCCGGTCGATGAAGCGGCCAAGGCCATCCAAGAAGAAGAACCAGTAGAAGATTCATCACAAGATTCACCGCAAGCACCCGCGGAACACAGGAGCTTTTACCAAGCTGCTACTAGTCAAGCGCTGCGTCCCTTTGTCATTATCAGTGTCAGTTATCTACTCTTTACAATTACAGATGGAGCAATTCGCTTGATTGTCTTATTACACGCATATAACAAGAACTTTTCGGCGCTCGAAGTCTCCATTATGTTCACTCTCTACGAGCTGGCAGGTGTTTTTACTAATCTGGCGGCTGGCTTCATGGGAGCCAAGTGGGGAATCAAGTTGACGCTTGTGAGTGGTCTTTGTCTCCAACTTTTGTCCTACGGACTTTTGTTTGGCTGGCAAGACGATTGGGACAAGACGACTGCTATTATTTACGTGACGATTGCACAAATGTTTGCCGGAGTCGCCAAGGACTTGACCAAGTTGGGTGGCAAGACTGTCACCAAACTGGTGACTCCTGACGACCAAGATACTCAACTCTTCAAGCTGGTGAGTCTCTTGACAGGGTGGAAGAATAGTTTAAAGGGTGTTGGTTACTTTCTGGGCAGCGCCCTTTTGCAAGTGTCCTACGAGACGGCGCTCTTGTCCATGATGGCGCTTATCCTACTTGCAATGCCATGGGCTATTATGGGGTTGGACAGTAACTTGGGAATGGCCAAAACAAAGAACGCCTCTTGGCGGGATGTCTTCAAGTTGGACAATGCCAACCTGAATGTCCTCAGTCTGGCGCGACTCTTTCTGTTTGCCAGCCGAGACTTTTGGTTTGAAGTGCCGTTGCCCTTTTTTCTTCGGAGTCCTTCGTGTGAGGGTTTGGGTGTGGATATGTGTCTCAGTAACGAAGACTGCGGCTCAGGGGCCATTTGCGGGGAGATCAGCATGTTGTGCGAGGCTGTCAATATTGGGGGCGGCTGCGGCGGTATGTCTTTGAACCGAGTAGCGGTTGGTGCCTTTTTGGGTGGCTACATTATCCTGTATGGGCAGGTGCAATCGTGGACACCGCAGCTTGTGACGGGACCACTCAGGCAAACGCCACCCAACAAGCTGACCGAAGTTGTGTGGGGCATGGTGAATTGCATTCCCACACTCGTTGCTGCCTTTGTCGTCCAGTTTAGTGATCCTTTTGCAGACAACGATACCACGTTCATGACGGTATTTCTCATGCTCATCATCATCATCTTTGCCGTCATCTTTGCCGTTAACTCTTCGATTCATTCATTTTTGGTAGTCAACTATGCCAGCAAAGAGAAAGTGTAAGTACGACGTCCCCGACGATTATTCAACGATACAAGTAAGAACTCGGTCTCTCATGCTCTCATCCCTATTCTACCTTGCAATCAAAACAGGGCCGTGTCCGTTGGTTTTTATTACATGAGCAATGCCTTGGGTCGTTTATTTGGGACGCTTGGAAGTGGATTGCTCTATACATATGTGGGTGGCGAAATCAATGAATACTCGGGCAATGATGCCGTGGCTGGATTGGCCGCCTGCTTTTTTGCTGGTACTGCCAGCAGTGTAGTTGCCGCCTTGGTAACAACTCGTATCGATGACCACAAGGCTGGCCTGCGGTGTGGTCCGTGTCTGACGCTCGTTGCACCCGACGTTGACGGCGACGAAGAAGAAGAAGCGGATATTGGCGCCACAGAGGGGAGCGCAAAGTCTACACCGTCTGCGGCTAGCTAGGTCAAGGAACATGGACATTCCGTATGCATTTATACGATTCTGCTAGCTAGACTAGTAGACTACTCATTACTCCTCAGATCAAGTTTTCCATACAAACACAACCAACAACATTCATAAGGACTTTTCTCTAGTATAAGATTCGACTAAGCGAAAGGTTGATCGTTACAGTTCGCGTTGGTTGCTTCCAACATGCTTAGTCTCCTCTCAAGGGGAGTGAAAACTATCGCTTGCTCCAAAGAATCTCTGACCCACGCTATGTTGCTACTGGCGCTACCCGATACGACATGAAAGTACGAGAAACTGTTGGCCGTCTGCGCTCACTTCGAGCCATACAGGCATTTACATTACACGGCTCGTTTGAGACTCTCTTGAATGTAAATTTCACGCAATCTGCAGGCGACTGGCCCAGGTTTACCGTCACCAATTTGGACGCCATCCAGTTCTACGACGGGCATGACAAAGGATGAAGCTGACGTGCTAAATGCCTCGGTCGCCGTGTGCACTTCCTTGAGGGAAAACGCACGTTCCTGCAGCTGCATGTCCATTTCAGCAGCCACGCGAACCACAGCTGCCCTGGTAATGCCGTGCAAAATGTCTGTCCCAGTAATGGACTTCGTAACGATTGTTCCGTCGGCGAGAACTAGAAAGGCATTGTTGGAAGTGCCTTCCGTGACATTGTCGTGAGAATCCAACATCCATGCATCGTCCACGCCCAACGCCTTGGCATTCATTTTGCTGAGTGATTGGTAAAGTAGTTGCGTCGTCTTGATATCACAACGTTTCCAGCGCTGGTCCGGAATCGATACCACCCGAATTCCCGTCTTGGCCTTGGGATTTTCCACTAGCTGCATTTTTTGCGTAAACAACACGACCGTCGCTTCTGCTTGGGGCGTTGGTAAAAAGTTGCGGTCGCCAGCATTTCCCCGAGTGATTTGCAGGTAAACCACTCCTTCTTCCAAGGAGTTTTCTGCAATGAGTCGTCGGTGTATTTGTAGGAATGCGTCTGCCGTTAACGGCATGGGCATCTGTATGGCTTCCAAGGACCGTTCCAATCGCTTCACGTGGCCATCAAAGTCGAGCAGCTTACCTTGCAAGACACTGCTAACTTCGTATACGGCGTCGGCAAACAGAAAGCCTCGATCGAAGACGGAGATCCGAGCGTCTTGCTCGGGGAGAAAACTCCCGTTGAGGTAAACTGTGCGACCATTTGTATGAATAGAACCAGACATTTTCATCTTTTGCTCTTGCTTTTTGCTGGTTCTGTGCGTAACCATCTGACCTTTGCTGCCCTTTGCACTCAAGGCGGCCGTGGCGTTTCCGCGCCGCGACAGGAACATGCTGCTGTTAGTAGCAGTGCAAGCCTTTGCGCAGCAGTGGCGAGAGACGACCCGTGTCAATGGGTAGCGGGTGGCGCCATACATGATGGAGTAGTGGGAGAGGTTCGAGTGGAATGGAATGGAATGAAGGAACGTGCAGCAGAGAGAATGACACGCAGCAGAGAGAATGACACTAGCGTTAGCGGATCGTTTGGTGAAGGGCAATATGATTGCGGTGATCACTCGTTCGAGCACGTTAAGAGATTAGTCTAACCCAATAGGTAGAACATACGGCGGTATCTGGTATCCCTCTCTCTCATATTGACTAAAAGAACAGTTTGTACTGTTCCCTGGCGATCTTGG
>Ga0307981_1003795_pt1 | contig 11068 bp, 7 predicted proteins | sample OrgLakmetagen987_FD_201849 | JGI IMG/M metagenome (GOLD analysis project Ga0307981, IMG submission 201849) | Saline water microbial communities from Organic Lake, Antarctica - #987 | ecosystem: Environmental > Aquatic > Non-marine Saline and Alkaline > Saline | place: Antarctica: Organic Lake... | reverse complement strand
CGATTGGAGCTACTTTTGGAGCCGTGCAGAGCGCGCGTCTCTACTTGGTGGCGCAAAATCCGAGCGCACTGACCTTTCTTTATGGCGCACTCTGTGGTGTGTTCGGTTTGTATTTGTTCGGAGCATTCTTTCGAGTGTCGGGGCGTGCCTTTAAAGGTAATCCCAAACCGAAGTCCGTGCGCACTTCGCTTGGACTGGGTTTACTCCCATGGACGCTTTTGTTCGCACTTACATTTTGGCTGATGCGGGCTGGACAAGATGCTGCTACGATCGCAAAGCTTTATCCGTTGTTCTTTGTGCTCTTTTTATATGGATATATTGTATTGCTTTTGAGCCTTTCGGTTTCTCTAGGCTTAAGCCTATGGAAAACATTTTTTTGTATCGCAGTTACCTTTATTGGTAGTCTATTCCCGCTGACACTGCTTGCACAGTTGGTTTTTGCTACGCCTGCAACCTAAGTTTATAAGTATGCTCCAATATTTAACGATCAAGAATCTGGCACTACTCGATGCGGTCACCCTAGAGTTCGAGCAAGGATTTACCGCGGTCACAGGTGAGACTGGGGCAGGGAAGAGTGTCTTACTGGGAGCACTCGGTTTACTTTCAGGAGCACGCACCGATAAAGGGTTGATTCGGCAAGGTCAAGACCAGCTAGAAGTCGAAGGTGCGCTCTATTTTGAAGATAGCTCAGAGATCGATCGTATATTAGAGGACCTGGGATTACCGAAGACTGAAGAAGGAGTGCTTTTGTTACAGCGCTCAATTCATCGCAGCAAAATGCCTCGGGTGCAAATCAACGGTAGTGGGGCGACCCTTACTCAATTAACTGCACTCGGGGAGTCGTGGATCGATTTCCACGGTCCGGGTGAGCCGCAAAAGCTCTTTCAAGAGCGTCGTCAGTTGGAGATGCTCGATATCTACGCGGAAAATGGGGACGCATTACAGAACTATGAGATGGCATACACAGATTGGCGCGCCGCCTTGGCCGCGATTGAGGCGCTGGAAACGGGTGATCGTCTGGATGCAGAAGAAATTGATTTTATCAGCCAACAAATTGGAAAGATTGATGCGGTTGTTTCGAGCGCGGAGGCAATTGAAGAACTGGAGCGGGACTATTCACGTATGTCGAGCGCTCAGGAATTAGTTATATTGGCTTCTTCCAGCGCGGATGCGCTATCCGGCGAGAATGGCCTGACCGAGCAACTTAATTTGGTCGTCGCCCGCTTGGAGGACTTGGTCGATTTAGATGCGGAAACGTCGCAGTATTTAGAACGTGCCCGCAGTGCGCTGATTGAGCTACAGGATATCGGCGAAGACGTCGGTCGCTTAGCTCAGGATTATGATTTCGACTCCGAGGCGATCGAGCAAGTGACTGAGCAAATGAACCTTTGGCAGGAGTTGCGTCGCAAGCATGGGGGAAGTGTTGAGGCGGTGCTCTCGAAACGTGAAGCACTTGCTGAGAAGTTGGCGATGCAAGGTGATGTTGAGGGCACTTTGGCAAAGCAACGTGCGGCGACGGGCAAACTGGAGGCGAATTTGCGCAAACAAGCAGCTCAACTGAAGGCTGTGCGGGCGAAAGCGGCTACGACCCTGTCAGCTAAGGCTGGCAGCTTGTTACAAGCGCTGGGCTTTAAGAAAGCGCAGCTCGAAATTGAAATCGTATCCGAAAAGGACTTACACGAGTATGGGGACAGTCGCTGTCGTTTTCTTTTTGCCCCGAATGCAGGCCAAGACTTGATGCCGCTGAACAAAATCGCTTCCAGTGGTGAAACGGCGCGAGTCATGTTGGCACTTAAAACTGTATTAGCGGAAGCTGATGCGACTCCGTTACTCGTCTTTGACGAAGTCGATGCAAACGTAGGTGGCGAAGTCGGTCGGGCGGTCGGTGCAGAGCTCGCCAGACTCGCGGGCAAGCATCAGGTGCTTTGTGTGACGCATTTACCGCAAGTGGCATCGCTCGCGCAGAATCATTTTGTGGTCACGAAGTCGCAGGACGACGATTCAACGACAGTTGAAATCGGACCAATTCACGACTCGAAAGAAGGGCGCCTCTCAGAAATCGCCCGGATGCTCGGAGACCGGAATTCGGCTTCAGCCAAAGCACACGCTCGGGAGCTGCTCGATCACAGCATTTAGCTCGTGAAAGTAACTTTACGCTTAAACTTGGTTTACGGCTGAATACGCGCGGACTTAGCAGGTAAACGGTCTTAAAAACATTAACGCTGCGCCGAAGTGTTTCATGCCTTTTTAGAATTAGAATGCGTCTGTTGTCGTATGTAGTCACGGCGTTCTGTCGCCGTGTCCCAGTATCCTAGTGAAACGCCCCGACAGAGCGGGGGCGGCTACAATACATTAATTGGGGCCGCATCCGTTTGGAGCCCATTATACCATTTCGCAAAAGGTTTGAGCTAATGTCTAGGTCAGACCGTGGCCTCGAAACTCTGTTTCGGGGTTCGATCTTTTCGACCCCGGTTCTGAGAACCGAGGCTACGCGAAGAATCACTTTAAGCGGTCAAACCGTGGCCTCGAAACTCTGTTTTGGGGTTTGATCGAAGAATCACTTTAACCTTTTTGAAAATGGCATTACATATTTAAAGCGGTATCAGTCGTGGCTTTCTGCGAGCAATGCAGACACAAAAAAACGCACTCTCTAAAGAGTGCGTTAAAAGTGTTCTGCACCGATCGTATTAAACGAACGGATATTTAATTAAACAGAAGTGACGTTAGTCGCGCATGGACCTTTTTGTCCGCTACCTACTTCGAAAGAAACTTTTTGTCCGTCTTCTAGAGAAGCGTAGCCCTCTACTTGGATTTCGGAGTGATGGACGAAGAGGTCTTTACTGCCGTCTTCGGGTGTGATGAAACCATAACCCTTTTCAGCGTCGAACCATTTTACTATACCTGTACTCATATTACTTGTGTGTCTGTGTTATTGAATTTGCAGAATTCACCGTTTGCGAATCCTGCAATGAGTTATGTATAGTAAATAATTGCGTGTGTCGCTAATAATCTTCGTTAAAGTCTTTTAAGCTTCTATCGTCTATTTTTAGGGTTCTAGTAGGATGACTTTAATCCTTAAGTATCGGAATTGCCCGTCGGCAGAAGAACTGGCAGAGGTATTGCCACTTTCGTCGGTATCACCTTGTTCGACATCGAGAACAGTCCATGAATCCGGATCACTTAAATCAGTCGTGCTTTCAACGACGTAGATGACTTTAGTTGGAGCTGCTTGAGTATAATTCAATACGATCTTACCGTCGACGATTTGTGGTTGTGGTAGCGATTGTGAAGATGGCAGTGCCGGATTACCTCCGAGCGCAAACTCAATGAGGTTGGGTATGCCATCGCCGTCCGCATCGTCGAGTGGACCCCGCTTATCTAGTGGAACGCCCGCTGCTTCCAGTTGAGTCGAGAAAGTTTCGCCTACGATGGCTTCAGTGGTATGAATATTATCGATTATGAGACGATCCAGAAGATCACGGTTTGTATCGCTAACAGTGGCAGTCATTTCTATATCCAAACTGGATTGTCCTGCGGCGTTGGTCCATCCGCTGAGTGTGTAGCCATTCGTATTGAGGGCTCTGTCTTTAGCTATGTTGTAGCGAGCGGAACCGTCTTTCGCTGCAATGATGGCGGACCATGTATTGTTCGCATAGTTTGTGATGAGTGTGAGTCGGTAGACTGTATCCGGTTCAACCCAAAACGCGGTCGAGGTGAATTGCCCAGCATTCGCGTTGAGTGCGGCTCGATTGTCCGCAAATTCAATCGAGTTATCCGCTGCGATACGAACGTAGGAATGATAAGTGAAGGTGCCACCGTCGCTTTGATCGAGCGCATCCCATAGATAAAAAAGGAAGGCTTGAGTGTTGGTCCCGGCGTTTCTTTGCACAACGAAGTCGGTGGAGATCGTTCGCACTTGCTTATCGGAAGTTGCTCGATCTTCCGGCACGATGTTTAGATATGCAGGAAAGACCAGAATTTCCAAGTTGGTCGCTTCTGAAGGAAGTGGGCTATTGGTGCCTGCGCCACCGAGATAGCCTGCAGGCCCACTGCCGATTGGCGAGCTCGGGAGCACGCCTTGGATGGGGTCTCCAATCGTTGCCACTGTGCCGTCGGCTAGCGTGAAACCAAGGAATCCGCTAAATGGATTTGTAACGATGTTACCTTCTCCAATGGGCAAGGTGCTGAAGGATACCGGCCAGTCGAGGTCTGGACGGACTGAGTCTACTGTTTTAATGTTGTCGAAGATGAGTCGGTCTAGCAGCGAGGTGTTACCCGGGCTCAGTGAAGCGTTTTGCTGGATGTCTAAGCTGATATTTGTCGTCCAGCCGCTTACTTCGTAGCCGTCAGAATTTATCGAGCGGTTTTTGGCCACTGTGATCACCTCGGTGCCATCGATTTGTCTAATCACCCCAGACCAGGTTTTGGCTAAGTAGTCAATGGTGATGGTTAGCGTGTATGGGCGACCTGGAGTAATCGATCTGCCTATTGAAATATATCCATTTGCATTGAGCGCCTGTTCATTATCCGCAACCAGGATGGAGTTACTCGGATCAATAAATATGAAAGAGTGGTAGCCTTCAGAATTTGGTATTTCAGGATCACCTCCGTCAAAAACATAAAAGGAAAAACTTTGGTTGTTGGTGCCACCGTTGCGTTGAACTATGAAATCAGCGGTTACCGTCCGAATGGCTTCGCCTCCATCGAGTCGATTTTCGACAGGATCACCGACCGCACCGGGAAAAACCAAGGTATTGAAGTAAGTAGTCTCTACGATGGAGGCAGTATCAATGTTAGTACCGTTTCCGCCAATGTAACCTGCCTTCCCCGTGTTTAGCGGTGAGGTTTCAAGGATGCCTTGAATTGGGTCATTAAGGGCAGATCCAGATAAACCACCGAATATAAACCCGGTGAAGCCGGAGGATGGATCGGTGATGAGCTTGCCTGAACCAGTCTCGAAGGTATCAAAGTTACTGGAAAAGCCGGCTGGTGAATCGACGGTTGTGATGTTGTCGAAGATAAGGCGGTCTGCCAGTGCCTTGTTGTTGGCGCTAGCGAAGGCGATCATTTCAATGTCCAGAGATGCGATGCCCTCGGCATTTGTCCAGCCACTTAGCTCATAACCTGCGGTGTTCATCGGGCGATTTTTGGCTAGAATGAACTCTGAGGATTCGTCGAGCGCAATGATCGATGCAGACCATGTCGCCGTCAGGTAATTGATCTCGTAAGAGAGTGTATATGCTTTGCCTGGAATGATCGAGTAGGGTGTTCCAGTGAAGGCGTAATTGGAGGCCTCAAGCGCATTCCTATTGTCGGCAATCCCGATGGAATTATCAGGTGCGATTCGGACATAGGAGTGATAGCCGTGAGTGCTGTTATTATCTAAATCAGAACCATCAAAGATATAAAAAGAAAATGCCTGGTTGTTGGTGCCTGCGTTCCGCTCAACCACAAAATCGGTCGAGATCTTACGAATTGGCTGGGTCGAAAGACTCCTGTTTTCGAGGGTGTCGCCAGGATTTGCTGGAAAAGTCAGGAAACGAAGGAAAGTATCTTCTGGCGGCAATTCTATGTTAGTTGAGTCGCCACCAATATAACCTGCGCGGCCAGAACCGATAGGTGATGACGGTAGGACACCGTGTACCGGATCGTCTGCGCTTTGCTGATTATTTCCAGCTAGATAAGACGCAAAGAATCCAGAGAAAGGGTTTGTCGCAAGATTAGAGGGGCCGACCGCAAGTGTATCGAAAGTCACGGGCAGGTCTAGAGGTGGACGGACGGAATGCGTAGTCGAAAGGTTATCGAAAATAAGGCGGTCAGCGAGGTCAGCATTTGACTGACTGATGCTGCCGCTCATCTCTACATCGATTGTCGTGCTCGTCGCCCAGCCACTGAGTTCGTAGCCATCCGAATTAATGTTACGATCTGTCACGATTGTGATTACCTCGGAATCGTCTAGTGCAACGATTTCGGCCGACCATGTAGCTCCAAAGTAATCAATACGATATCTGAGTTGATATGCTTTGTCGGATTGTAATGTTACCCCAGTGCTGAGGTATGTGAAGTTGTTATTTATAAGGTATGAACGATTGTCTGCATACATTAGCTCGTTAGAAGACGAGATACGAACGAATCCGTATGACCCGGAAGTCCCGGTTTGAAGACCAAGCGGATCAAAAATAGAAAAGGTAAAGTCCTGATTATTAGTTCCACCATTACGTTCAATTAAGAAATCAACGGAAACCGTCTTGAGTTGAGTTCCAGCGTAGATTCTCTGTGCATTAACAAATCCTTCTCCGGTAAAGGTCCCGATGCCAAAGAACGGCAGATCTCCCTCCATTAGTGGATAGTTGGTGCCATCACCACCAAGGTAGGCAGCTTTACCAGTTCCGAGTGGTGAGGTTTCTAAGATTCCTTGGATCGGGTCGTTGTCGGGGGAGCCTGAGAATGCACCATACACAAAACTGTCAGAATCAGTTTGCCCTTCAGTCAGGAATTGCCCTGCTCCAGTTGTGTAGTCTTCAAAGTCCGTAGATACCGTTTTCGGTATATCCATCGTGTAGATGTTGTCGAAGAGAAGTCTGTCTGCAAAATCGTTATTACTGGCGCTCCCGAAAGCAGTCATCTCAATGTCCAGAGATGCGACTCCCGCTGCATTGGTCCAGCCTGTCAGTTGATACGCATCAGAGTTAATCGAGCGATTGTAGGCGAGGGGGTAGACTTCATTGCCATCGAGTGAAGCGACGACCGCAGACCACGTAGCGTTCACATAATCAATCGTAATGTGCAACCTGTACGCAGTGCCCGGAGTGATGAAGTAGGGGGTATCTTCGTAAATAAAACCTGCCGCCGCAAGATCGACACTATTATCAGCAATAGCTAGCTGATTATTTGATTTAATTCTTATGTAAGAATGGTAGCCGAATACATTTGTATTCGCTTCTTCAATACCGTCGAACACGTAAAAAGCAAATTCTTGATTGTTGGTGCCACCGTAGCGCTCGACTAAGAAATCTACTAGAACGCTACGAACCGGTTTATTGGATGTGGTTCTATTTTCAAGTGTCACACTTGGGTCAGCAGGAAAGGTCAGGAAGTAAACAAAAGTGTCTTCGCTGGGTAATTCAGCAGAGATCCCATCACCGCCAAGGTATCCCGCACGACCTGTTCCTATTGGGGCGTTGGCGAGCACACCGTGAAGGTTATCTCCCACTGTGTTAACACCGACCCCATCAATCGACATAAATCCAGAAAAACCAGAGAACGGGTCGGAAATGAGGTTACTAGCGCCAACTGGAAGGGTGCTGAAGGTGACCGGTAGATCTAGTGGAGGTCGTGCTGAAAAAGTAGAATTCAAGTTGTCAAAGATAAGGCGGTCAGCGAGTCCTTTGTTGGTTGCTGAGAGACCGCCCCCCATTTCGATATCAATCGTCGTTTCAGTGGTCCAAGCGCTGAGAGTATATCCGTCGGTATTGATTGATCGGTCAGTTGCGACCGTAAAGCTTTCTGAGTCGTCGAGGGCGTCGATTGTCGCGGACCAAGTCGCCCCTTCGTAATCAATTTGAACGGTTAGGCGGTAGGGCACATCTTCCTGTATGGAGATACCTGTATCGGTGTAGCTGAAACCAGCAGCAGCCAAAGCGATACGATTATCTGCGATTTGAATCGAATTATCCGGACGAATGCTCACATAGGCCATGAATTCGTCTGTTCCAACATTATCAAAATCTACCGCATCGTATCCATAAAATGTGAATGCTTGATCGTTGGTCCCTCCATTTCTCTGGACAACAAAGTCTACTGTTGTCGTTCTTAGTGGGGTGCCTGCATCGATTCGCTCTATGTTATTATTGGTTCCAAACCCAGAGAAAATGACGGTCCCGAAAAATCCGTAGGTTTCTGGCAACGAAAAATTAGTGCTGTCACCTCCAAAGTAACCTGCTTGCCCGGTCCCGATGGGAGAGCTTGCTAGGATACCCTGGATGGGATCACCTGCCACCGATCCAGATAGTGCGCCGAATGAGTAGCTAGTTACCTCAGTAAACGGATCGGTCACTAAATTTCCCGCTCCGACGACCTGCGACTCAAAGTCAGTGGTAACTCCGTAACTGTTGTTAAAAAGAACGACGAAAAGTAATCCGGAGAGTACTCCCTGCCTGAATAAACAAAGTAGATCGATCACAAGTTCTAGTAATTATACGTATTATTTACTCATCTTTTAGATAATTTTAATATTAAAGCAAGAAGCATGCTTGATATTAAAGTGGATACATATTTTACTGAGCATACTTGCGTTCGTCTTACTTTTGATTGCTTCTTTCATTTGTATCGGCTCCATTAACGAATGACCAATGAGCAAAATCAGTCTACGTTTCAGATACCTGAGTGGGTGGATACAGTATCACCTTCTTTATACACACTTAAGGCGATGCCTCAGGACGAAAACGTTTTTTGCCGTGATGTAGACCCGCTCGCAATGGCCTTGAAATTGGAAGCCAATGCGCGCCACAAAAAAGAAGAGTGGTGGGTCTGGAGTCTTTTGATTCTACCGGATCGGATGTTTGCATTGATCTCTGTCACCCCCAATCTGTCGTCCCAGATGAGTATTGCTAATTTCAAGCGATTTACGGATCGGACTTTGAAGATCAATTGGCGCCGGGGCTTTAAAGAAATTCCTATAGAGGATCAAGACGCGCTCGAAGAGGCTGCGGCCTATGTTAAATCGAGACCGGTTGAACGAGGTTTCTGTGAGACCATCGAAAATTGGCCGTATCATTGGACGTCAAAAGATTTTGCAGGCTAAGTTCTCTTAATCGCTGACTTAAACTACAACTTCGTCCGCAACGGCGCCGCCGAGCAAATGCAAGCTTGGGTCGACCGAGAGTGTTCAGATTATTTACTCTGAAGCCGACCCGGGAAATATAGACTGGTCGCGCAGCATTGACGCACCTGGCTAGAATAAGCCCGCGCCTGCGACCGCGATTGTCGGACTGAGGTCGAGGTAACTGAAGCGTGCTGAGAGTCTTTTATTCAGTATTTGTCGCTTTTGCGTAGATAGGTTTCACAACTACTCCGCAAGGGCCCTTCTTTTTTTGCCTATTCTCTTTTATTTCTCCAAGCGTAGTGACGACTGTTTGCTTGGAAAGCCGCCTGGGGTAGCTTCTGAGAATCAATCGATCAATTCTGTCTTTACACAGAAATAGTGCGCGCTATTGTAGTGTAGTGAAAAACATTACACTCAGTGCAGACGAGCGCTTGATTGAGCAAGCTCGTGAGCAGGCGAGGGCGCGGCAGACAACTCTCAACCAGCTCTTTCGAGACTGGCTTCGGGATTTAGCCAATCAAGAACAGCGGACGCAGGCAATCGATGCGCTCTTTGATCGCATGAAATCGGTTGATTCTGGCGGAGCCTTTGATCGAGAGGAAATGAATGCCCGCTAAGGTCTTTCTCGATACGAATGTTTTAGTCTATGCCTTCGACCGGGCAGCCGATGCCAAACGTGAACGAGCGCGAGCCATCATCCAGAACCAGTCAGAAGAATGGGGCATCAGTTGGCAAGTGATCCAAGAGTTTTGTAATGTCGCACGTCACCGGTTTAAGGTGCCAATGCGAAGAGAGGATTTGAGTGATTACCTTGAACTGGTTCTAATGCCCCACTGCGAAGTTATGCCGAGCAAAGCGCTTTATCTCAAAGCGCTCGCCCTACACTCACAGACCCACTATCGGTTTTATGATAGTTTAATTGTAGTCAGCGCCTTGGCCTCCGGAGCCAAGGAACTCTATTCCGAAGACCTGCAATCGGGACGTAAAATTGGCGACCTGCAAATCGTGAACCCATTTCTTTGATGTCAATTAGAAGCTAACTTGTGCATGCAAATCAAGGGCAGGATGCCCTTGATTCGTTGAAAACGGATCGCGAGGTCTAGGGCTCAGGGCATCCTGCCCTGTTTTATGACTTGTTGAGGCAGTTTCCAAAGCTGCACGCTACTTATGCTTTAAATGCTAGTTGGACCAATGCCTGTAGACGCACTACGTCGGCGCTTGAAGTCTTAGCGATAAAGCCACGAGCATGGGCAAAGTGAACGTCGGGCTCCGATTCAATCTGAGTAAACTCCATCCGTTGGTCATCGTTGAAGCGGCGCATACCATAACCAGTGCCACGGCTGTCGGGATAGACCAATGCTAGGATTTCGTTCTCGAGACCAAGTTTTTCGACATGATAGCCGAGTCCGGCAGAGGCCTCGTCCGGCATCGGCTCGGTCCGTGGCATAAAGAGCGCCTTGAATTCGGTGCCATCGGCTACGACTGTCCAGACTTCAGCATGCTCGGCCACAAAGTCGAGGCGGGTGCGTAGATTCGTAATATAGTCGACTGTGTCCTGCCCAATCATTCGCATGATTTCCCAGATCGGCTCGCCGGGCTTGTGCTCGGTCTCACTGGCGAATCGGCGTAGAATGGTGATGTCGAGCGGTGAGTTGAGCTTTCCTAAAGTGTCCCGGTCCATTCCGAGCCATTCGGCAGTATCGTTGGGTCCGCGGCAATCGAACCACTCGGCGACTTCCAGCCAACTGCAGAATTCGCGAGCGTCTTCGTAGAGCCCAAGCTTTTGGAGTACAAGTGAAAGGGCGCAGGTCGGCACATGATCTCGCGGTAATTGGTGGTGATCAAAGTTGGAAAGTTCGGGTGTGTGTTGATGTCCGATGTCGACGACTGCAATCTGCGCATTTTCAAGGTCTGTATCGGTGGGGTCACGCCGTTGAATGACGACGGGTGCTTCTGTGAGTAGAATGCAGCAGGCTAAAAAGTCGTCTTTATGAGCTCCGCCCGGGTGGGTTACTATCGTTGTAAACATCAGCCGAGTGGAGAGTGCGCCTCGCTGTGTGGCAAGTGATTTTCAAGTGTAGATGCTTTTATCTTCGGGCTATGGTAGTTATCCATGTGACCCTGCTATGGGAAATATTGTCAAGACGGTTTCGAATGTTTTATTTCATGGTGTAGATATATTCATCTGGTTGGATTGATGAGCTCGCGTTTCGCGTAGTCCATCTGAGATTAAAATTATTGGTA
>Ga0307981_1003793_pt1 | contig 11071 bp, 8 predicted proteins | sample OrgLakmetagen987_FD_201849 | JGI IMG/M metagenome (GOLD analysis project Ga0307981, IMG submission 201849) | Saline water microbial communities from Organic Lake, Antarctica - #987 | ecosystem: Environmental > Aquatic > Non-marine Saline and Alkaline > Saline | place: Antarctica: Organic Lake... | reverse complement strand
GGTGGTCTCAAGGTCTGGGATCTGTGGCAACGAACAGCGGACATGGCCGAAATGAAGAGCAAGTGGTCCGACGCCATGCGATGCCAAGGTCTCGATGTTCTCATTCATCCTGCCATGCCTCTACCAGCTTTTCAGCACAGTCTATCCGTCTATTTGACAGGTGCTTGCTCGTATATGTTTATGGCTAACATGCTACTGTGGCCGTCGGGTGTCGTGCCGGTGACAACCGTTCGAGCCGACGAGGCGCATTATCGCAAGGAAGATCTACCGGAAAACCAAAGAGACTCGATGGCAAACTTTGCCGCCAAGATCATGCAAGGTAGCGAGGGTCTACCCATTTGTGTCTCTGTCACGGCGCCACCCTTTCGGGACGAAACCTGTTTGCGAGCAATGAAGGAAGTGGAACGGCTCGTCAACTACCAAGGAAAACCTGAAGCGTACAAGCATGTCTAATCAACAGAAGGACGAAGCCAATGCATCGATTACACTCTCTAGTCTACTAGACTAGCTAGGGACGAATCAGTCAGGGCTGACTATAGTCTGGATCTGGGCTATTGTCTGATTTCAGCTTTATGTCCGGGTCTGTGAAACCGCGATCTTTCCTAACGTTGTCGCAACCGGCAAAATCCTTCGAGCTCACGGCGAGCGGCCGCTCCGAATCCGATCGATGCCGCCATCATCGATCATCGCGGCTGCACTCCCATGATCCTCATTCCTTCACTCTAGACTGCTTTTGTACCTTCCCTCGCCTCAGAATGTCGGACCCCAACGTTGATCTTCCACTGCCCCCAGGATGGTCCCGTGGATACTCTAAGTCGCAACAGCGACAGTTTTACTTTCATAGCGAAACGAAACACACCCAATGGCACTTTCCCACGGCATCCGAGGCAAAGGATCCACTCAAGGCCAAGCAACGCGCCGATATGAACAAGGAGAGACAGCAAGCCGATACTAATCGAGACAGAAAACGACCCCCAGGAGACAGTAAAGCTGACACCGACGCCAAGCGGCCTCGCGGTTCTGGACCAGCTGCTGCGTCTGCTGTGTCTGCTACACCCTCCTCAAAGAGCAAGGCAACGGACGACTTTCTCGAGCTGGCGGATTCCACTTCCGTCGCTATTATCGTTCCCTACCGTGACTTGCACGCCGCTCAACAGCGGGCGTCTCATCTCGCAAAATTCATCCCGCACATGCTCCAGTTCCTGGGCAAACTCAAAGTGTCAGGTCTCGTCTCGGACTATCACGTTTACATTATCGAACAGAGCGACGACGGCCGCAAATTCAATCGCGGCAAGCTACTCAATATAGGTTTCGACTTGGCCCGCAAGTCGGGTCGGAATCATGACGTTTTCATCTTTCACGATGTCGATCTCCTACCGGACGACAATCTCGATGCTTGGTATGCAAAGTTTCCCACCAAGCCGATTCATATTGCGCGCGTCTGGGGTCGGTATTCCAACAACCCAAAGTACTTTGGAGGTGTCGTTAGCTTTTCTTTATCGGATTACAAGCGTATCAATGGATACCCAAACACCTTTTGGGGGTGGGGTGGCGAAGATGATGAAATGCAAAAGCGTTTAGAAAGGTTGGGTATCAAGTTTGAATCGCCCGACAAGGGGACCTTGGTGGACCTGGAGAACATGACATTGCCGGAGAAGTTAGACTTTTTACGAGCGAACCGCGAGTGGAAGTGTATGCAAAAGTGGGAGGCCTTGGAAGAGCACGAAAGCACATGGAAGTCGAATGGAATGGCCGACCTGAAATACTCCGTGTTGGAAACCCAGGCGTTGGACGAAGCCAAAAAGTCCACGAAAGCTACGGTCGACGTCAAGCTCAATGGTAACCATTGGGCGAACGATAAAAGTGGAGTTAAGTTTCGGGGATAGATTAGAGCGAGAAGCAAGGACAAGATTCGCCACAGGCACTCTCATGCTGGTGGACCGTAGGCAACCAAGAGAGAAGGTAGTAGAGAGAGCAAGTTAAGAGCGAGTTCTTTTCAAAAAGCACGCTGCTCTCATATTTACTACTCGCGATTTAGTAGGCCCCACTGACTGTTCTGTTAGAATCCACATCACTCTCAGACGTCTGCTTGTCTTCTTGCAATAACAGCTCGACTTCTTCGTCCGGAAGCTCAGGCAAGTCTTTCTCCGAATCTTTTGTCACTTTATCGCCTGAGGACTCGCTGTTGCTCAACGGTTCGGGCGGAGTTGGGTCAAATGTGTAGTTGCAAATAGATAAAACCACCTGCACTCCCGCAATCATCATGACGGGTGTCAGCGGTCCACCCAGTAAGACGTGATCCAATACGGAAGACAAAATGATGGCACCCGTTGTTGCTAGCGTCTTGAGAATTGAATCACCATACTTGATGGAAAGAGCGACCAATAGACCCCCCGCTGCACCGAGAAGCGAAACTACAAAGGCGACATAGGACCACCCGCCCCCAATACCGGCTTCCCCTCCCGCGTCCATAGCAATGAAACATAAGTAGACTGGGAAACTTCCCAGAGCCAGCTGAAAGTTTCGCTCCCATATACTCAACTGGAGAGCGTCCATCTTGATGACCTTTTCAAAGTAAATTGAGGCGAAACCTGATAATGTCACTTCAACCAAGACCGCCATTGTACCCACAAAGACGTTTGCTTCGTTGTTACTGGATGTCAGGTTCTCGGACTTGCTCCAGATGGGTTCCGAGAACAGCAAAACTCCAAACATTAACGACACCAGAGCTCGCCATTTAGTTTGGGAGTATCGTCGATTCAAAATAATGGTAGAAAAGGTGGCCGTCGTCAAGATTTTGCACTGTGCAATAATGGTAAAGAGACCGGCGCCAATATTTCGCAGCGAAATGAACGACAAAATGTTCATGGCGCCGTAGATGAGAGCGAGAACAGCCATTTTGCGACTGGTCTGTGCGAGGTACTTGAGACGATATAGAAAGGTCGACTTCTCTTCAAGACCTTCGCGGATCATATAGGCGGAAAAGGCCATCTTGACGATCTCGCCGACCAGCAGTACCTCGTGCTTACTGTAGTTTTCTCTCAAGACGCCTTGACTGTATCTCCGTAGAACGGTAAACATGGAATTCTGAAGACAAAGAACTATCAGCACCACCATACGAATGGAACTCATGCAGTGGAAACGTCCCATAATACCGCTGCCATTACCCATCTTGGCTTTGCGTGTATGGTCACTACTGTCGTTGTCCCTCTCGCCCAAGTTGAATTCTGTCGTAGCTCTCTCCTCTTTGCTCTTCGGCGACCCTCTATGTACAAAGTTCATTCGCAGCCACTACCAGTAATAGGAACCGCGCTGCGCTGCTCGATACCGAAACTCGCAAGTACTTTCTCTAACTTAGACTTTCAGCCTTCATCATGGCCGGGGTCATCGTCATCATTCTCTCTTCGTGGAATTCAAAAACCGGAAAATGTTCTTACACAGTCTACTGTACGGTAGGGTACGGGTTATAAAATAGCTCGAACGCTACTAGTAGCTAGTAGCAGTCAGCTAGTAGTCTCTAGTAGCTAGTACTGTAGTATGAGGGTAGCAAACGACACAGGAACCGGTACCTATTGGTAGACTATCACTGGAGATTTCGTTTAGAATATTCACAGTCTTCGGGGTGGGGACTGCACAATCGATCCCGCGGACAAGCATGTCGAGGTGCGGCACAGTATCTCAGATCTTAGTAGCAGGCTGAGGCCCGAAATGGAGTTCGGGGATTTTCACACACGTAGAAACTCTAGCACATAATAGTCTAGATAGATGTTTAAACGTCTTGTATTGTCCACACACCATGCCAACCATCATCGGAGGCACTTGAGAAGCCTGCACAAATAATGGTAGTGTTTCTTGCCGTCTCCCCTCGTCTTTAACATTGTCCCCCGCCAATGATCGTCTTCGTCTCTCTGCGGTCTCAAGTCATTAAAGTGCCACATCCAGCCTCCTTAGCTAATTGTACAATTCTTGGGCAGCTCTTGATCGCTGACCGTCTTTGGTGCATTCGACGGCATGTTGCTGGGAAGTTTGGCAAGTTTGGTCTCGTTCTCGACGTCCTCGTCACGGCCTCTCTTCTTGACGTTCGCACTCTTGTTGGCGGCGACTTGCGCGTTAATCTTGGCCATTATATCGCCATCATTACTTTCATCGCTTTTGCCTTCTTTATTACCAACGTCATGTTTAATTTCCTCAATGGCACTGTTTGCCATGACGAGTTCGAGCAGGCCTTGCTTGCAAATAAACTTGTGAACGTCCAACCGCAGAATTTTGAGATCCGACGCGCTGTGCAGGGCCGAAAATAAGTCTTTCCAGTCTTGTTCGCGCATTTGAGCACGTAAGTCGAGCTCTTGAATACCTTGCAAGTAGCTTCCGAGGTTCTTGCCTGTAGCCATGCCTTCGCAACAAACATCAGTATCAATCACGGTCAGTTTGCGGACCTTGGACTCTTTGGATGAAACACCCTTCGGCAAAGCTACAATTCCGATAGCCAAAGATCCTTTCTTGGTCTCGACTGCTTGAAAGTAAAGATTGATGACATCTCGGCTCTTTCCAAACATGGCCAACAACCCGCCTGCGGCCAACGCTCGCTGAGAATGATCCATGTCTTTGTAATCGCTTTCTCCATCCACCAGAAGGGTAAAGCTTTTCCACCGACGACTGGGAAGAAGCTGACAGTAAAAGGTATAACGATAGGCCATGCTTGAAAAATCGTTAAACGGTTCATTAGCAGCCTTGGTAACGAGTAAACACGTGTCGTTGAGGCGCAGCATGCGCTGGTCGTCGAGAAAGTCATGCAGTTCCGCGTAGGTCCAGTCCGTCTGGAGCAAGGCGTTGAAATCCACCTCGATCTCTTGGATGCCTTTCTTGGCGCTTTCGTCAAAGACTTTGGATGGCTGAAAGAGTGCTTCCGCCATGGTATACAGTAGGCTACCGGTACTGATCTTTTGTTGGGATGTTGCTTGTCTTGAAAAGTGTGTCGCAGGTCTGGGTCATTAGACCTGTCATAATCTTGGCTGTCACCTGTCACGACGTCACCATCTTTGCCTGTGGTCTGTCTTCTGTTCAAGTGCGTATGATGCACGTAGGTGAAAAAGTGGTCTACGTTCGTACGACGTACTCTGTTATGTTTTTGACTGATGATTCGTTAGCTAGTCGGGACTTGGATAATGTGTGATCACTGGCCCAGGTCGTATTCCGCTAGTTTTTAGTTGGACAGGTGATTCGTGAAACTGTGGCCGGTTTCAACCCTAGTCCCGTTTCGCTTGTAGACTAGACTAGGCATTTTCAAGAATACCACCGAATCACCAACAAAAAGAAAAATGGAAGCAAAGCCCGCCGATGCTGGTCTCATTCTTTTCAAAGCAGCACTTTGAAAAGTCTCCTCACATCACTGCTCCCCGCACCATGGTAAACTATCTCATTGTTGGTACCGGCGACTTTGCCCATGGTATTGCTCATCTCTTTATGAACTACAACAGCGAATCCTCACAAAACCAGGCATGACAAAGGCAGGTGGAGCCTTTCATGAGACTGGCGTGCCCCTTGCCAAGTTCGGGGACGCTCTACAGAGCCGACGCTGTCATTCTTGCCCTTCCGTCCGCTGCGCTCAAGTCGTCTGTGACGGAAAACATCCATCAACACCAGGATAAGATCCTCATTGATGCGACCAACTCTACTACTCGCAACGAAGCCTTGGACTCGATGCTTTGCATGACCAACATGTGCTCTGTGAAGGCCTTTAAAGATAGTGGCGCTGTGGATGTCCTCCTCAACAAGCCGTGCGAGCAATCCCACAGCTGTCGCCATCCTCAAGCAGTTTGGCGGGGAGACGAGCCTTGGCCTGGATGCCGTACGCGCGTTACTCCGGCATTGTCATGCACCAGAACTCTTTCGGCGAGGAACGGATGAAAGCCACCACTGTCATGCTCATCAGTTTTGCACTTACTGAGCTTTATTCTATCACGAGGTAAGTAACCAGAGAGGTCATTAAGCATTGATCATATATGGATCTAACTAACTCGTATTGTTTCTTGTTTGTGCCCAGGTACAACGTTCACAAAGGATATACTTGGTATCACTTGACTTTACAGGTTACAAACAAGGCATCTGCTGGACTGCTATGACGGGTTTTGCCGTCTCAATCTTGGCTCGTATGTCGAACGCCATCCATGGAGACTCGCTACGTATCAAGCTCGTGTCCTTCCTCGCGGTTAGAAGGAAGCATCTCGGTCTTCTCTCGCTCTTCTTCCTAACGGTCCACATTCTCATGAGCCTCGTTCTCTTCAGTCCTGCCTACTACGGCAAGTTCTTCATGGACTCAAAGGCTTCCTGAAGCAAGCTGAATTCCACTGGCGAAAATAGCATCTTTTTCTCAAGTACGGGCGCATCATTGTACTTTATCCTTGGGATTTGCTCCTTTCCTTGCGTTGGATCACAGATGACCTACAAACAGTGGCAGCTCATCTATGGACCACTCGCCTGGATCGCTTTGGTTTTCGCAACAATTCATGTTTTGATCATTGGGGTCACAGGATGGTCGCGCCAGAGTGGGTGGCCCGGAAACCTCCACCGATCACGTTGACCTCGACAGCCTTTCCTCTTTTTATCATGGAGTTGAAGTGTGTCTTTTGCCAACGCCAAGTTGTTTCAAAAGCAGACCCCCAAGAGAGTTGTTGATTTTACGTCTTAAACTGACTCGTCCGATGAGGGGTGTAACAGCCCAGCAGCCGCGGTTCGGTCCAGACAGCCCCGATGGTGGCGACGCTCCGCCCACGAAGTCTCCCTCGAAAGCTGCGACTACCAATAAACTCCCTTCGAAGCGCACTCTCACTCCCAGGAAGCCTGCAGCGAAACCTGTTGCTTCTGGAATGATGGAAGGCAACACGGATCGACCAAGGAATATACAAGTTACATAAAACGAATAAGATCTCATTTAGTTTAGGAACGCAACAGAAAGTCATTCCCCTAGTAGACATCAACAATACTAGTCTACCATTCGTCTCCAAAGTCATCGTCAGCACCTCCTTCGTCGTCGGCAGAAGCAGCTGCTTCAGCCACGGCACGTTCTTCTGCTTCATTATTTGCAGCCTCTCCGGCTGCCAGTTGAGCTGCGGCAGTAGCTGCTTCTTTCTCGGCAAGCATCAGCGCCTCGTTAGCCTCTGCCGCCTCCGCAGCTTCTGCCGCCTCCGCTGCCTCAAAAGCTACTACAGCCTCGTCACTTGCATCATCAGCGGGGTCGGGTACCTTACTTTCGGCCTCTGGAGGTGGTTGCGATGCCGCACGAGCCTTGATCAGCTCAATCAGATTCAAGTCCAGATCGTCCTTGGCCGTCAAATAGTCGGCTGACGGAATGCCCGTCCCTTTCGTGGCGTCTCGTTGCCCTAAGAACATTTGCTCAACCTGAAGGGCGATTTCCATGTCAGGGAATAAGGTCGGATTATCGCAGGGTGCCGCCAGGGCGCTAGCGGCAGACTCGCTCACGGACGAAAGGTCCTGCTTCCAAAGCGCAACAACCTCATCGATTCGAGAAGGCATGTAGGTACGAGCAAAGAAGGCAGCTTCGGGTAATCTTTTCGTTGCAATTAGAAGGTCGGCACACGCTTCAACATTCGCACTCAAAATGTAGGCAACAAAGGCAACGTTCGTTTTGCCTCCATCAGCGGCAGCCTTGGCAAGTCTCTGCATACCGGCAAGATTACCAGTTGCTGAATACATGAGGAGTAGACCCGAGAAGTCGTTGCTAGCAATACTAGCGGCTTCACACAGTTCAAGATTGGTATCCTTGAGTGCCGCATCACTCAATCGTTTCCACTTGGTCTGTGTGTCCGTCGAATCTTTTTCTTCGTCGGGAGCCGCAACGAGAATAGAGTGAGCCAAGTCGACCTGGCCAAGTTCCAGAGAGAGATCGAACTTGTGATCGTTATCCTGGGTAACAGCAAGTGCCTCCTCCTTGAAGCCCTGTGACTCGAGGAAGCGAGCAACCTTGGTGTACTCCGTCTCGGGAATGCCAACCAGCAACTCGTTCGCCGTGTCAAAGTCACCGCGCATGACAGCCGTTTGATACTGAAGGACCGCCAGCATAATCTTGTAAGAGACAACGTTGAGGCGCTTGTCGATCAAGTAGATACGATCTTCCTTGGCCAAGTAACCAAGGACGGTGTGCTGGACGACTCCACCAGACGAAGTATCCAAATGAACCAGCGTCTCAATTTGGCCACCAACACTGTAGTTCAGACGACCCTTGTCGTTGACGTAGATGAAGCAATCGCCCACCCATTTTCCAGAAGTGACGGTGTCACCAATTTCGTACAGCAAGTCAAAACTTCCGTCCACACCTTCTTCGGGCGAAACTTGTCCCATGGCAATGGCCTGCGCGGTAACTTCGGCGTTATGTGAAAGCACATAGGCCGAGCCTTCGCAGGCCAACAAGACCATGTTGCCACTATCCGACCAGTACACCTCCTTGGGCGTGGCATCAATCTTGCGGACAAAGGTGCCGGTTTCCCAATCGTAGAAAAGAACCGAACCATCGCCACCCTTCACCCCAATCATTTGTCCGCCAAACAGACCTTCAGCCGACGCCGTGGCCGGGACAATCGTCTGACCTTCCTTGAAATTCTTAAAGATCTTGACACTGTTGATAGTCTCACGAATGGCGTAATCACCAGTGCCTGATCCGGACCAGACAAAGTCGAGAGCTTGTCCAAACGCCTTGTTGCGCAAGGCTTGGGCCGTGTAAATAATGAATTCACCGTCACCACACACAGCCACAAAGCGACCGTTGCAATTGTGACGCAAAATTTGCGGAAAGAGTTCACACGAGCCAAGGTCACGTGGGACAATCGGCAAACGTTCACCATCCGGCAGGGCGTCTTCACCCGAACCAGCGACTCCACGGATCGAAGCCGTCTTGATTTCATTGTTGGTGGCCCAAACAACCTTGCCCGTCGTGTCCATCGAGGCGACAGGGTCGTCCGAACCAAGTTCGATACAAACGCAACCTTCGTCGAAACCAATGGCGAGTTTGTTGGATTCCGGCGAAGCCGCCAAGGTCCAAGCACGTTCCATACCATAGTTCAAGGTAGTCTCAGCACGGTAGGTGGTGCTTTGCCAGATGCGGACCGTACCGTCTTCCGACGCCGAGGCAATAATGGGCAACTTGGGATGGAACATGACTGCGCAGACATTGTGGGTGTGACCTTCGAGCGAGTGGACAATCGATTTGGTCTGCGTAGATTGCGTGTGTGAGAAACGTCTTGTGTGTGACCAACCGAAAATACAGCACGGCAACTGTGACAACAACAACAGTCCTCAATTAGCGCTTACCTGGTAATCCCAAATCTTGACCGTCCGGTCATCAGCACCCGACAAAATGTAGGGCTTGTCACCTGACGGATAATAGTCGACACAATTGACACCCCGCTCGTGACCTTCCAACGTGTAATGCGGCACGTGCGAACCCAGACCCCACACCTTGATACTGCGATCCAAACTTGCCGAAGCAAAGGTATTGGTATCCTTAGGGTTAATCTTGACCTGCATGACGTAATGGGCATGTCCTTCAAACATTTGCGTACAATCAAAACCGCGATCCCAATCCCACAGTTTAATCGTCATGTCGTCCGAGGAACTGAGAACATACGGAAAGGTAGGATGGACTTCCAAGGATCGAATGTAATCCGCGTGGCCTTCGAATTCCTTGACTTTTTCCATGGTATTGTAATTAAAGACACGGAGTCGCATGTCATCGGACGCCGCAATAAACCACTGTTTACGCTCGACAAACTTGGCGCAACGCACTGGCAGTTCCGAAACTTCAAAGGATTTGGCCAAGGAACCACTCTCGTAGTCCCAAATCATGACGTTTCCCGAGTAAAGGGCTGCCAATACCCATGGTTCCGAGTCGTGCAAGTCGACAGACTTGACGCGTTCGGACGATGCCGATAGCTTCTTTTTGATATCCAAACGGAGCGGCTGTAAAAGGAGTGAAAAGATCGAGAGTAGACGGTGAGCTGTGTTGTTGTGGTTGTGGAGAAAGAGACTCGCTCCATAAACGATAAACACGACGGCCATAAGACGGCAGTAGCGATAGCTTCTTGGGCCTGCAGGGCACCTTGTTTATCCCATGCACACAGAGCAGACGCCTCCGACAAGATCGCTCGTCCAGTTTCGCTGGCAAGGGCATATCCTACGAGGGCCTGGCAATGGACATGTTTTTCGCACTACCGAGCTTGAAAAATGACTCTTTCACAAACGCCTTTGTCCCCTCGGTCAGCTAAAAGACCCATCAACTACACTACCAACCGATAAACAGACAAGAGACTCTGACAGGGACGCACCATGGTGAACTAGCTGCAGCGGCCTTGAAATGACTCTCGCGGCATCGGCTGTTCGGCTGTGCTTGTTGCGTCCGTTGATCGGAGTAGATTGGAGACCCGGATTCGTATCAAGGATCAGGGAGCAGGAATCAGGAATTTATTATTGATAAGTAGAATACAGTATTGTTGCTACAGAACGCGGCCCGCTTTCATGGCTAAGTTTTTCGAAATGTTCTCCCGGCCGGCAAAGAAGCAACGACCCCGCATTCGACCCCGCATTGACATTGATGTTGTTGGTTGTTGACCAAGTCCAGTCCTTCCTCTTGCCTTTGTGAGACCTTCAGAGAGTCCAAGCCAAGTCAACCAGGACAATGCCTCAGCCTAAAAGCATGGGACGCCGCAGTGGCAGCATAATGGGCGGCAGTGGCACAAAGCACAACACGCTCAGCAGGAGCAAAGCTGTCATGCTACTTCAAGTCGACACGGGCCTTGGAATATCGCCGCAAGCAGACGCGGCAACACCCGCCACGGTCGCTATGGAAACACCCCAATCTCACCATGTTCCTACAAATGGTAGCCCCAATAAGTCAAAGAAAGGTGGCTTTTTCAAACGGCCCTTTGCGAAACGAAAGAACGCCCGGATAAAGCAGCAGCAACGCACTCCGTCTCCAACGAGTACTACCGACGTGATCCTGGGCATTCAAGAGTCACCCTTTGCCAGAAATGGAATCCTTCAAGACAATTCCAACGGCATA
>Ga0307981_1003792_pt1 | contig 11072 bp, 5 predicted proteins | sample OrgLakmetagen987_FD_201849 | JGI IMG/M metagenome (GOLD analysis project Ga0307981, IMG submission 201849) | Saline water microbial communities from Organic Lake, Antarctica - #987 | ecosystem: Environmental > Aquatic > Non-marine Saline and Alkaline > Saline | place: Antarctica: Organic Lake... | reverse complement strand
ATTTAGTCGAATGCCATCAAAAAGCACTTGTTCTGCGCCTTTCGTTTTAAAGACACATCCAATAAGTTCGAATTCCCTATCCTCTCGGATCTCTGCAACCAGGGCACGACATTGATCCTTGTTGAACTTGAAATCCCGCAGTTGAAGTTGCTGATTCGCTCTTCTCCGTGTCAAGAATCGTGATAGAGCAAGACCCGAGAATCGACAAGAAGGACAGCCCATGGCAACACGGTCAGGGCTAATTTTCAATGAATACGCATCGCACGACTCCAACTGGTGAAGAACTAGATCATATGCAGCTCTAACGCGAGTCACCGGTAGCTGATGATGGGCCCAGACTTCCAGACCCTTATCTGAGTACGGGGACTTCATCATCATGATGAGGAGAATTTTCCGGTATCCGATATGGTGTTGTAGACTACTACCACTTCTTGTAATGCAGATCTCTTCCCCTAGCCAACAAATCCGATTCACGCCAACAAACGACCCATTCACACCAACAAACGATTTGGAAAACGCCCTCCATGTTGATTCTGACGAAGTGCTTGAAAGGATCTCTCGCCCGCGTGGGGAAAGCTCGACTTCTCTCGTCATGTAGAAGTTGTGTATGCCTAAAATCCCTCGAGCAAGGTACAAATCTCTCGCACGATCGCAGCGGATGAATAAATCCGCTTGGGTGAACGTTGCTTCGATGGACACTGATGATTCCGCCATGTTGCTATCTTGCTTGCTTGCTCGTTCACTGTTCACTGTTCGCTATTTTGCGTGTATTGCAATTTTGTGCCTCGTCTTCATCGAGTGTGGGCTTTGACACAGATGCCGTCGACACAGCGTATCGTGGACGTCTCATCGTGGACGTCTCATCGTGGAACACTCCATCGTGAAACACTCCATCGTGGAACACTTCATCGTGAAACAGCGAGTGAAGCATATGAATTCAGTATACTGCGTACTGCATCGTGGAACAAGTGAATCCAAAATTGTAAGATTTCTGTAGAAACGGAAAAAGCAAGCGGCACCTGCCCCAAACCCAACCCCCACCGGCCAGCTTTCTACGGAGCGCAACTTGGATCAACGGAAACCAAGCAAATAGGCACAGACACACACACAGTATTATTTGCGTCACAAGAGGGAATGACGTCAGTCGTCCAGTCCCACACAATTTGCGGTCGCGAACTCCCCGCCAGCGCCAGAGATTCGGATCGGAGAGATGACGATGGTGTTGTGAATCGCACAGACTTCGTTTCATTTCTTTACTAGAGAGCGCGCACCGATCTACAGTATTATTAACCCCCCACCCCCCCCCCCACACACACACATAGCATTCGAAACATACCATGACACAGAAGAGCGAGCTTAACGCCTTGGGGTATCCCCTCCTTAAGCCTTCGGTGCCCGTCCCCAGTGACATTGAAGTCAGCCAACAAATTTGTCGCAACGTTGGACTCTTACCAATTGCCCAAGTCGCCGAGCAGTACGTATCAAGACAAGGTGCCGTCTGAGCACGCTCGTGATTGGGTCAGCCAAAGGCAAGGCTGGACCTGACTCATTATCCTCTCTCTCTCTCTTACCTCTCACTGCTCATTCTATATCCATACACAGAGTCGGCTTGAAAGACGACGAAGTCATTCCATGGGGCATCGCCAAGGCTAAGGTCGCCTTGACCGCCTACAGTCGTCGTAAAGAGCAACCCGACGGAAACTACGTAGTTGTGACTGGTATCAACCCCACTCCGCTCGGAGAAGGCAAGAGTACCACCACCATCGGCTTGGCTCAAGCTCTCGGTGCGATATTGGGTAAACCCACCATTGCTTGCATTCGACAACCCTCACAGGGACCCACCTTTGGTATCAAGGGCGGCGCTGCTGGTGGTGGCTACGCGCAAGTCGTACCCATGGAAGAGTTTAATTTACACTTGACGGGAGATATCCACGCAGTCACGGCCGCCAACAATTTGCTCGCGGCCGCCATTGAAACGCGCATGTTTCACGAAGCCAATCAGAGCGATGAAGCCTTGTTCAAACGATTGATGGCGGACAAGGGTTTTGCGCCGCCCGTCATGAAAAAACGTCTGGTCAAGTTGGGAATCGACCCGACCAAATCACCGGATGAGTTAACAGCGGACGAAAAAAGTCGATTCGCCCGTCTCGACATTGATCCAGATACGGTCACGTGGCAGCGTGTCTTGGATACGTGCGATCGTCACTTGCGTCGCATCGAGGTTGGTCGAGGACCCAACGAAACCGTGAAAAGTAGTCGTGGTGACTCTGATGATGGCACACGGGAACCTCACATTCGTGAAACGGGCTTTGATATTACCGTGGCGTCGGAAATCATGGCCGTCTTGGCCCTTTGTCGCTCGTTGGCAGACTTGCGTGAAAAGCTGGGTGCCATGGTGATTGGTTACAGCCGAGCGGGTGAACCCGTCACAGCAGACGATTTGGGTTGCGGAGGCGCCTTGGCCGTATTGATGAAAGATGCCGTCATGCCAACGTTGATGCAGACCATTGAAAGAACGCCGGTGCTGGTGCACGCTGGGCCGTTTGCTAATATCGCAACGGGCAACTCGTCGGTAATTGCCGACGAAATTGCACTCAAGCTCGTTGGAGCGGATGGTTTTTGCGTGACGGAAGCGGGGTTTGGTGCCGACATTGGCATGGAAAAGTTCTTTCACATCAAGTGCCGGGCGTCTGGCTTGAAACCAAAATGTGCCGTGATTGTGGCCACGGTCCGCGCTCTCAAGATGCATGGTGGCGGACCACCAGTGTCGGCGGGCAAGCCGTTAAGCAAGGAGTATATCGAAGAGAATGTTGAATTGGTCACCAAGGGAGCAGCCAATCTCGTCAAGCACATTGAAAACGCAAAGAAATTTGGTGTCAACGTCGTCGTGGCTGTCAACCAGTTCAAAGCGGACACGCAAGTTGAAATAGAAGCTATCCGCAAGGCGGCTCTCGATGCTGGCGCTTACGATGCTATTCTTTCCAATCACTGGGCCAAGGGTGGCGCGGGTGCAGCAGACTTGGCTGTTGCAGTGGAGCGTGCCTGTAAGGATACCAAAGACAACTTTCGTTTCTTATACGAAACTAATCTCCCAATCAAGGACAAGATCGAGACCATTACCAGAGAAATCTATGGCGCCGATGGTGTGGACTATTCAGAGCTAGCCGAGAAGCAAATCGCGCAATACGAAAAGGCTGGCTTTGGTGGCCTCCCAATTTGCATGGCCAAGACACAATACAGTTTCAGCTGCGATGCGGCAGCAAAAGGAGTTCCGACTGGCTTTCGCGTCCCTGTACGCGAGATTCGGAGCTGTGTTGGAGCAGGCTTCCTTTATCCAATCTGCGGAGATATCATGACCATTCCTGGTCTACCAACGCGCCCTGGCTTTTACGATGTTGATATTGATGAAAACGGCGAAATAATTGGCATGTTTTAATTAAAACCACTCGGTAACTGTTTCCCCTTAAAGGTTTCGTCCATCTCTTCGTCCACCTGAGCCAGCGTTAGGTATGCATGAAACTGGTCAGCCGCTGAAAGGTACTTGATAGCGATGGACGGCTCCTCTTTCAATAAATTACTAATCTTTGTCCTCAAAGGCTCGGGTGCGTACCGTAAGCAATATTGCAGACACACGCCCGCTGCGCCAGCTGAATCGCCGGCGAAATCGTTCCGATACACTTCACAAAGCTTTGGAATGAAGATCGTCTTTCGTCCATCCAAGATCAGGTTGCGGCGCAAGAATTCACCGGCAGATAAATGCATCTGAGCTTCGAGTTGCCAAGGTCTCAAGACAAATACCTCACGAGGGCAAGAGACGTCACCAGTGTTCAGTAAAAAGTTGACGCACGGGCTCGAAAATGCCAATGCGAAATGACGGTAAGCATCCGATTTCTTGGAGACGTCGATGTAAGGAGCCTTGGGAACGATGGGGCGAGACATGTGCCCACGGATGATGCAGCAATGAAACTCTGCTAGCGAAAAGACGTCACCGCCAATTTCGTAGCAGGAAGTTCGCATGAAGTGCCCAAACGAGCGCTTGTGAAGAGGACCGTTCACCGAGATAAACAGAGCGTGCTGCAATAGACAATGATACAGATTGACGAACATGCAGAATGCGGACTCACTAGCAAGATCAACCTGATCAAGCGAAACACTCCGTAGTTTGCTAGCCGAGTCGAGAAATTGAAGTAGCTCCTCTGGATGCTCCTCGAGTGAATCGAGAGAGAATGAGAGACACGTCGATAACAGGTTTTCAACAAACTTGTTCGCGACAACGCGTTCGGATTTTAGATCAAACACCATTCTTCGATTATTGATGACTGTGCGTCGCTTGGATTTCGTCCCAGACACAACTTCGGCCCACTTTCCTTTCCCAGACGACAGCGAAGATTCAATTGAGCTCTGGAATCCCTGCCAAAAACGAGCTTTCCAAAGCTGCCTCTCTCGTTCGGCCTGCTTCGGGTCACTCTGTTCAACAAACTGCAACTTCGTCTCCTCTATCTTTAGACGAAAAGCTTCTCGTGCACCTTCATCGGCAAAAGCTGCGTAGTGACAAAGCCACGCGGTTTCGATCACCAGTATCGGGTACCCTGGTAGAGGAGTCCTCGCATCGGCACTCAGGTATCGAAGTGACTGAATGTCTGCAAAAGACAACTCGAGGCAAGGGGAACGACTCAGGGGGGCGTAAAAGGCGAGTCCACTTTCATAGAGACCAAGCCACTCTTCTCGCCAATGACTTTCCCAAAGACATCTCGCCACCAAACAACCAGAAAGAAGAGAACCTTGTGAAAGACCTCCTTTGCTAGGAACAACGCCGACTTGAATAGCTCCACCACTAAGAAACCCATCGTCCTGCGCTGTCTTATTCTCCACTTGAGCAGAAAGAAGCGAGCTGAAGCTTGCTAACAGAGTGGACGTTGGTGGTAGATCCGACATGATCGAAAGCATATTCGAGACTGATCGACACGATTGCTCAGGCGCAGAAAGCTGGCCTGCCAGTATATGTGGGGAGCCCGACAGTGAAGATGTCGACTCGAACCGATCGCGTTGTTTTGTCGTTCTGCCTACAGCCACGTGCAGATCTTTTTCGCGCCGTCTCCTTGAGCCACCACGCTCGGTAGTCTTTGCGGACTTTGGCTCCACTGAGCGCGGGTTCTTCGGACGAATGGGAGCGATTCGTGATATCGCTTTCCCTGCATTCACTGTGCCTTTACCCACTTTCACGCTTTGCCGTACCATCGTTTTCCCAGTCGAAGTAGTTTTGTTCTTTACGGACTTTGCAATCTTTCCAATAAGCTTTCTACCTTTTGATCGGTTGTCAGATGTCCCAGTCGGGGCATCAGGGTCCTCAGTATCGTCAATAAGATCCATTGGATCTTCTGATGCGTCGCCCTCCCACTCGTCGTCGCTGGAATCTTCTGCTTTGGGAGAATCGAAAATCCCCTCAACTTCATCAAAAGAGTATGAAGAGAGTCTTGCGATGTCCCTGTCCGACGGGTTCGACACCTTCCTCGTCGGCCACGATCGCCGTGGCGATGGAGTCAGAGGCGTATCACTTTCATGATCGTTGTTTCTGGATGATTCAATATACTCTGGCGGTTTCTTTTCGCGAGGCGACGTGCTGTTTCTCCAATTCAGCCCAGTCCGCACAGCCGGAGCAAGTTCACGCCCAGTCCGTAGACGTAAGAATGCAACGTCGGTAGAAGAGTCTTCGTCGTCTTCCTTTTCTTGCTGTTCCGGTGGCAAAACGCGAACAACGTAGGTAAGCTGTCGAACTCTTTCCGTTCGATTCATGATTTCAAGCCAGGCTGGGACATCCATTCGATGACCCTCGCTCGAAAAGACCAAGCGAGGCTTCTCTTCTTCAAGGATATCGTTGTCCAAATACTCGCTGCTTGGCAACCTCTGAGGAATACCCGTCCCACTCACAGTGTTTATGCCCTCATACGCCCGGAGTATCAGCGGTACCATCCAGTCGCTCTTGTCTCGTTCACCAGCCTCAGGTTGCTCCGGGTCGGCGTGCATTTCATCGCCAGAGATATTGTTATCTTCAGGGAAAGCGGGCGCGTTTTTGGGCGTATAGAGACCAAGTATCCGGCCTCCATAGGTAGCCGAGCCTTCTGCAGCAACCCCCACCAAATTACGCTTCCATCGCTTGTGTTGAAGCCAAAAAGACCCACCTAACGACAAGTAAGACGACTGGGTCTCTGCTGCGCGGAGTTCAGTGCTACCATGTTCACTAAATTCGGTCTCATGAGTATGAATGGTAAAGAAGCCATTCTTTGTGGGAGCTGTGCCAACCCACTTGAGCCACCAGCCGCGATGAATAGTGAGGTACCTTGTCTCGGTAACTTCTTCGCTCTTGTTATTTCGTCCCCTGGTCGTTACCTTGAACATCACGGTATCCCCGCTCTTGATTAGCTTTGATCGTGCGGCGTTTCGACCAGCACGAGACCTTTCTACCTTTTCAATGATAACATTGGTTGAGTTTCGCTCTTGTAGAATGGCAAAGCCTGCACCAACGTTCACATAACAAGGCTCATCGTTTCCTTCAGAGGTCTCATCGATCGAAGACCCTCTGAGGGTGATGGTGTCTCCGCTTTGAACGTAAATCCCTTCACCAAGCTCCGCTAGAGTAGCTGCGTCATCGTCATCGTCGGACTCTTCTTGAATGTCTTCCAGTGCAAAGTCTTCGCCCTGTCCACAGACTGCGTTGTTCGTCAGGAGAAGTGTGTCTTGGTGCTGTATCCTCCATTGCTTTGCGCTTCGGCCGATTCCAGACTTAGCTGAGTTGGACATTTCGATGCGAGCAATTCCACTTATGTCTCGGATATAGTGCTTTTCGTTTCCGCGATTTTCGGGAATCTCGTAGATAGTCAAGATGATGGGTTGGCTACCAATTACGTTGCAGAGATCAAAAGGACGAATACCGGGAAGGTTGATGCACTTCCACTCCAAAAAGTCCACATAAGCGCTCCACAGCGCCAGTGTATACGTATCAGAAGTGTTCCATTCCATCAAGACTCCCTTTTTCCTTTGCTTGATGGATTCCGGGTCTTCATAAATGGCTTCTCCCAGCGTCGGTGTGGTTTGTCCGGGACGCGTAACGACGCAACGGTCCATGGACCCTTCTACTGGAAAGGCCATGTGTGGTTTCTCATACCGTCCATCTTCAGTTTCGGCGCTTCCCGTCATGTTGTAGTGAAAGGATGAGTTCGTAGTCTTTACAAAGGCCATGGCAGCACCGACAAAGGCCCGTTGAATCATTCCCATCTTGAAGGATTCTTCCAGTTCGCATGCAAAGTAAACTCTTCCTGTTGGCACCTTTTTGAGCCGAATCTGGAACTGAAACTCGAATCGTCTTTGCTTTCCAGTAAAGTAATTTACCATGGCATCGTTTTCGTCGGTTCCTTTGGGGGCGCTCGGGTCGTCCACATCGGGTGTTCGAATCAAGACCATCATGGAACCAGAATAAAAATCAGTATCCAATGGAAAGACTTGGGCCGCATTTGGGAAAACACGCCTTTCCGTCGCACTGTCAATGGTAAAATAAGACCCCAAAGATGGATGCACCACCTTCTGAATCGGAAAGAGGTCCACAGGGCTGTTCGGTCCCACACCCTCCTGATCTGCAGCTTCCAAGTCGCGCTGACCCATGGCGGCGGGAGGCTCATCCGAAAGTTCTGGCAACAGCGGTCTTAGTTCGTCCATAATCAAATCGTCAAACTCTTCTTCCAAATCTCCGTCGTAGTAGCCTTGGTCATCTGATAGCACAGATTGGTATTTTCCTTGGCAAGCCGCGGCGACGATTATAAACCAGCAGGTAATCAAGGCCACTACTCCATACTCGGCCAACTTGCGTGCCACACCGACCCAACCCGGTCGATACACACCCGCACAATAGGCCGCCAGAAGCAAACACACGTGTCGGAGAAAGTGCTCCAACGAATACACAATCCAGTTGCGACTCCGCTGGACAGCCGATACAGTGCAAAACGCTGAACCCGACGGCAGACCTCGGTCCCCGACTGGACTTGCCATTTGTCGCAAACTCGACACAGCCGATTCCACAAAACCATTTGGTCGAGGCATGCCCATGCTGTTCGAATCCAAAGGACTCCCTGCCAATGGTTGATCCAGACTACCATATTTGGCATCTTGCTTGCGCTTGCGTTGTCCCGTAGAAGTAAAGCGTCCCGACAGGCGGCGTCCGACGCTCCGGAGGGGTCTCGTCAAGACTTTGCGTGCCGAAGAGGCTGGTCGGCGTCGTGCAGAAGAGGCCGTCTGAGTACTATCAGCGGTAGCCGAGGCATTCATTGTACTTGCCGCCGGCGCAGACTGTAGGGCAGCGCCGCTCCTCTTTGGAGTGTGCAGAAGAGGGCCGTCTGCCGTTGCGTTAGCTACCGTAACTGGCGGCGCGGCACCAGGAGAAGGTTGCGCCAAGGGCACTTCCAATGGATTCGTATTGCTTTGACTCTGCCGAGAGGATGGAGTATTCGGCATGGGTGAGCCGATTCCGCTATATAGATAGACGTGCGGGGGTCGGAGAGGTTACCAATAGTTCCACGCACCTCGGGGAACGGGAGTGTAATGCTGCGCTACGGTTCTCTTTCCCATTGCCGCGCTAAAGAAAGACCTGCTGGTACATGAAAACCTCCTGAAGATCCTCGGAATGAGTGCAAACGTCATTATTAATGACTTCTTAGTCAAAATATGAGTCATTAATGACTACTTATCGTATATTAAATATTATTGCCAATTATCAATAATTTATGTACATAATTAAAGTGTCCCGGTATGACGCGTTTTACTCTTGATATATGGAAAGACATTTATTTTACGGAATCTTGATACTTTTACAGGACGATCGATCGACTTAGATGTCGAGCTTCTTTGCATGGGATCTCTTGCACAACTACCAGCATCAACACACACTACCACTGCTTTCACCAGCAGCATATACGTTCTAATTTTTTTACGTCCGCATCACTGGCCTTACGAGCACGAAAGGCAAAAAGCTGAATGGTCTCGTGGGCGAAGTCGAGGCCTTTGCTGAGCGATAGTACCGTGGCGACAAGGAACGAGGATTGAACGTCTGGATCTACGGGGTACCCGAGCCCGCATCCCTCATGCTCAAGAATATTCAACCCTGGAGGACTAGAGAGCAAGTCAACACCCTGGATTTGCATCATCAGCCCCCAGTACTCCTCCGTGCGACAGTCAAGGTGTTTCGTTCCGACAATTTCAAAGATAGTTTGTACATGGAAAGTCGCAGTCGACTTGAGAAGAATGGATGCAAGTGCCTCTCCTTCCGACGAAAGGGGACAATGGACCTTCCAGACCAAAAAGAGTACATGTAGACAAGTCTTCGCAACGCGCGAGTCGTGCCAGAAGCATGATTGGAGCTTCCACATGAAGATTTGCAAAGGACTGTATATTGGGAAAAATATCCAAAGGCAGCTGGTAGGCTAGAAAAACGTCACCGTGCCAAGCTCGAGAAAAAGAGCGATGGGCTAAAAAAGTACCCTGTTGGATCGCTTTGACGTCGAGTAAAGGCCGCTGTCTGTACTACTACGGTAAGATGTACGTATGCACCCTTTGAATAGCTAACTGTATATTTTACTAGAATAGACTAGTTAGCTGTCTCGTCGCTTCTCCATATCGTCGCCCATAGCACAGGTGTAATACTTTGATCGCCCTCAAACCAATCCCAAAAAGAATAGCATCAACGATCGTCTAGCTAGCTAGCTCTCACGGGATGGGATTGATAGGATTGATTTCGTTCCACCGCACGCGCGTCTCCGTCCGAGTATACCTTGACGGAATCGCATCGAATCGAACGCCATTTCACATTTTTACTTGACGCTGAGTTCGTCGTCCGAAACATCCAAATGCGGCGGAACATATTGCTTCTTCCAGCGCACATAGTGGGACGTCTTTTTCCAAATGTAATAAAAGTCCACCACTTCTTGACATGATTTGGTGGCAATTTCTTTTTGCACTCGGTGAAAGTCCTTGCCGTAGTGCCCCAGCGAAGCCTCAAAGACGGCAATTTCGTATGGCGCCCACGTTTCAATGACGAGGGGTCGTCGAAAGGAGCCTTTCAAGTATCCCAGAGCCGATATTGTATCAAGTGGGTAGTGACTACTGCTACCATTAATTCCATTACCCGAAGGAGCGGCGTATCCGTAAGGTCCCAGCTGCGCCGTTGGATAGAGCATGAGGTTGCTGGCGAGATCGATATAGTCTTCGGCCATTTGGTGCGCTGCGAGTGATTGTTTTGTTTGTGTTTGTAAATGATGTGAGTCATAGTAATAGCAGTGTAGAGCAAATATATAAAGGAAGAGACGGAGTTGATAAGAAAAATACATCGTTTGATATACTGCAAGCGGCATGCCCAAAGGATACGATGCGCGTTCCACGTACCTCTCCATCGTGGGTTGCTGGTAGAATCTGTGGATTCTCCTTGTGCGGCATTGTTCGGTGATTCACCTTGCTCACGACTTTCGGGTGCCTCCGTGGCCGTTACGGGCATCATGTCGTCGACTTCTTCGCCGTCGTCTCCGCCGCTGTTGGCTCGTTTGGCGGCGCGGCCCAAACGCGTCCGCTTGCCTTCTGGTTCGCCGTTACTATTATCGTCTTGCTGCGCTTCTTGTTCTCGCAGTCGCTTGGAACGAGAGACTGCGGTCGGTGCATCATCATCCCCCGTCGTCGTTTCTGCTGCTGCTGCTATCGCCTCAGTGTCGTTATAGCTACTGCTGTTGTTGTTGTTGTTACTGCTGCTGTCCATACTCTCTTTGCTCGCCATGGTGCTGCTGCTCTCTTATGTGTCGTCTCTGTCGTCTCGTCTTTTTTCTTGGGAGTTGGCGCGTTTTTGTTGAGAAGTCGGATCATCAATATTGATACAATTTCAGAATAGAAAGACCAAAATGTCAAGGAGATGAATAAATGACCTTCGGAGCTCTCATCGTCATGTCTCTATTGATGAAACGATGTCAATCCTAAAGATGAACTACTTAGTTTATGGGTAAGTAGTGTAAAAGACCACTGAAAGCTGCTGCAAGATGTGTTGG
>Ga0307981_1003791_pt1 | contig 11075 bp, 9 predicted proteins | sample OrgLakmetagen987_FD_201849 | JGI IMG/M metagenome (GOLD analysis project Ga0307981, IMG submission 201849) | Saline water microbial communities from Organic Lake, Antarctica - #987 | ecosystem: Environmental > Aquatic > Non-marine Saline and Alkaline > Saline | place: Antarctica: Organic Lake... | reverse complement strand
CTTCTCTTCGTAAAACTTCCAGAGGTGAACTACGCAATACAGATTGAATATTGCTTAAACCAATCATCAAAACCAATAAAGTTAACCCAGGTAAAAAGACCACAAAAGGAATATACGAAGGAACAAATGGCTCTTCAAAGACAAATACAGCCAAACAGAAGCTACTTAGCAAAGCAAGTAAAATTCCGACTAGACTTCCTAAAATTCCAAGAAATACATATTCCAAAGCCGTAATCTTTAAAATCTGATTGTTTTTGGCACCCAAAGTCCGAAGTAAAACACTCTCTTTAATCCGTTGATATTTGCTGGTTCTCACCGAACCTATCAAAACAATAATACCAGTAAGTATGCTAAAGAACGCCATAAAATTGATGACCCAAGAAACCTTATTTAAAATATCTTCTATAATAGTGTACACTTGTCTTAAGTCTATTATTGTTACGTTTGGAAATTTTGCAACCAAATCCCGCTGAAGTTTTGCTGAAGCTTCTTCATCAGGAACAGCAGTAGAAATCACACTAAATTGAGGTGCATTTTCCAAGACTCCTTTTGGGAAAACAATGCTAAAATTCAGTTGAATTTGACCCCAGTCTACTTGGCGAATGCTACCAACTTGGGTCTCCATTAGTACACCTTGTACATTAAAAATGATAGTGTCTCCAACTTCAACATTAGCATCTTCCGCAATATTACTCGAAATAGAAATCAAAACCGGGTCGCCTGATTTAACTTCTGATACCCACTCCCCTGCGATAATTTCCTCAGAATCTATCAATGAATCACGATAGGTAGTTCTAAATTCGTGGCTGAGAATCCAACTGTTGACTTGACTTGTAGAGTCATTTCGAATGGTATTTACTAATTCATCCTTTATTTGATGCATCCGCATGGTCACCAACGAAATGTTGCTAAGTAAAGGTAAATCATTGTTTTTAAGTGTTTTTTGAATTGCTTCTCGTTGTTCAGATTGCACATCTAAGATAATGATATTTGCATTTTCAGAAGACCTATCAATTTGGGTTTTAGCCAGTAAAATGTCCTTGGTAAAATACAAAGTGCTGATTAAAAAAGTTCCCAAACCAATAGCAACTACCAACACAAGTGTTTGATTATTTGGCCTAAACAAATTTAATAAACTCTGCCTAGTAGTAAAACCAAAACTTTTAGGAAAATACGTTTTTATCAGTTTCATACTCAAAATAGCAGTTCCTGCAAGTATGGAAAAGGTAACTAAAGTTGATGCTACAAAACCAAGTGCAAGAAGTGCATCTTCCAACAACCAAAAGGAAAATAAAAACAAAAAAACCAATATGGAAGTAAACACAATTATCCTTGCTTTGGTTGATGCTTTTGAAGCTTTTTCATTGACTCGTAATACTTCTAATGGTGAAACATACCAAGTGCTGAGCAAGGGCAAAAGCGCAAACAAAACAGACATCAATAAGCCTAAGAAAACCCCTATAAATATGGGTTGAGCTGAAATACTGATTTCTATCGAAAAAGGTAGGAACTCCTGTAAAAAATAGGGAAACAATAATTGAAGTCCTACTCCTATAAGTGAACCTAACAGTCCACCAACCACGCCTATTCCTGCAATTTGAATTAGAAAAATAAGGAAACTTTGCTTTCTGCTAGCACCCATACATTTTAAAACCGCAATGGATTTCAGCTTCTCTTTGATGTAAATATGTACCGAACTCGCAATCCCAATACACCCCAAAAGCAAAGCAATAAAAGCAGACAAATATAAAAACTTCCCTACATTATCATATCTTTTTCCAAGGCGTTCGCTGGTGCTGGTATGTGTGTCTAAATCGGATTTTTCTGCATCCAGCATCGGGTCGATTTTCTCCTCAAATTGCTTCAAATCCAAGGTATCTGAGGCTTTATAAAAGAATTGATATTCCTTTCGGCTTCCAAATTGAATCAACTCTGTACTTTCCACAAACCGATTTGGAATAATTACTGGAGGTGCCACAGAAGAAGAAATAGCCGTACTTCCCGGAATGGATTTTAGAGCTCCCACAATAGGTAAGCTAAGTTCACCGACTTTGATAGAATCTCCTGTTTGAATATCAAATTGAAGCATTAAAGTAGCATCCACCAGAGCTCCTCCTATGTTTTGGTAATTATCAGCAGCAGAAACAGGTTGAGTTTCCATTTTTCCATAAAAGGGAAAATCTCCTTCTATCGCTCTGACCTTGACTAGTTTTGTGCCCCCATTTTTAGGAAAGGCAATCATAGAAACAAAATTCACTTCCGAGGCATCTGGCTTAAGCGAATCTATTATCGCCTGAGCACGCTCTGTTGGCAATTCACCGCTATCTATAATGTAGTCTGCACCCATCAAAGATTTGGACTGTAATTGTATGTTTTCCTTTAGATTGGTGCTGAAAAGTTGAATGGAAACTACAGCAGCAATTCCTAAAATAATAGAAGCCATAAACAACAAGAGCCTAACTCTACTTGCTTTGGCATCTCGCCACGCCATGGTTAACAGCCATTTGAAATTTAAATTCATAGGTTTAGAAAGTATGCTCAACGGGTTTCTGTAAGTTGATTGGTTAAAATTTGGCCTCCTTTAAGTCGTAAAATTTGCTGAGTTCGGTTGGCTAATTCCAAATCATGAGAAATAATAACCAAGGTAGTTCCCGTTTCTTTATTCAAATCGAATAAAAGTCTGATTACTTTTTCACCTGTTTCTTCATCTAAATTACCTGTTGGTTCGTCAGCAAATAATATGCTAGGTGAATTGGCAAATGCTCGTGCCAACGCTACTCGCTGTTGCTCACCTCCAGAGAGTTGAGAAGGATAATGGTCAAATCGTTCTATTAAACCCACCTTCTCTAATAGTTGCATACTTTTTTGAGTAGCGTCTTTTTTTCCTTGCAATTCCAAGGGAACACTTACATTTTCTAATGCCGTAAGCGTAGGTAACAATTGGAAGTTTTGAAAAATAAAACCCACTTCTTTGTTTCGTAGTTGGGCACGTTGGTCTTCACTTAAGCCGCCTAAATCTTGACCACACAATTCTACTTTTCCTTTATTTGGATTGTCCAAGCCAGCGCATAAACCCAACAAGGTTGTTTTGCCACTACCCGAAGGCCCAACAATGGAGAAGGTTTGTCCTTGTTCTACATCAAAAGAAATATTTTGTAAAACCGTTAATTCTTTGTGACCACTGGAATAAGTCTTTTCTAAGCCAGTAATCTTCAATATCTTTGGCATATTCTATAAAATTAAATCACAACTTATGTTGAAGGCTCAAAATAGACAATTGAAACTAAATTCACTAACATCCATTCTACAGAAACTCTTAAGGCTTTGTTATTTTATTCCGCTGCTTTTCATCTTGAGCTGTGGCAGCGAAGAAAAGCAAAAAGATACTCAAGTCGAAACACTTGCTCCTGCTAGTACAACAGATTCACTTACAAATTCAACAGCAGATAATTCAAAAACAAAAACCATCTTATGTTTTGGAGACAGTATCACCGCTGGATATGGATTAGCTGATACTAATGATGCTTTTCCAGGCATCTTACAAAAAAAAATAGACTCTCTAAACTTAAATTACACGGTTGTAAATTCAGGTTTAAGTGGAGAAACTACCGCAGGAGGTAAAAGCAGAATAGATTGGATTTTGAATCAAGATATTGCTATTTTCCTATTGGAACTTGGTGCTAATGACGGATTAAGAGGTGTCCCTTTATCTGAAACAAAAAGCAATCTACAAACCATCATCAATCGGGTACAAACAAAAAGTCCTGAAACTAAAATCATTCTAGCAGGAATGCAACTACCCCCAAACATGGGACAAGATTATAGCACCGAGTTCAAAGAACTTTATAGTGAATTAGCTAATAAAAATGACCTTGAATTCATTCCCTTTATTCTGAAAGACGTAGGAGGAATAAAAGAACTAAATCAAAATGACGGCATTCACCCCACCGAAGAAGGTCACCAAATAGTAGCTAATACCGTTTGGGAAGTTTTAGAGCCGATGCTAGAGTAAAGTGAATTTTTAGTATTAGCGAAGGTTCTTAAAAGCTTTTTGTCGGATAGGAGATGGTTCTCTATTATTGTCTGCTCGAGTGATTTCTCAGCTTGGTAAAAGCTGGGAAATAGTATCGAGAGCTTATTCTTGGATTGGTAGAAGTTTATGGTCTACAAGAAGTTCTCGATATAATTCAAAGGCTTTTTGAGCCATTGAACCACTCGAACTGACATTGGTTTTCGTTATCTGTCTGCTCGAGTGATTTCTTAGCTTGGTAAAAGCTAGGAAATAGTATCGAGAGCTTGTTTTTGGTTTAGAGGTAGTTTTAGGTTTAGAGAGAGTTCTCGATACAATTCAATGGCTTTTTGAGCCATTGAATCACTCGAACTGACATTGGTTCTCGTTATGTGTCTGCTCGAGTGATTTTTCAGCTTGGTAAAAGCTGGGGAATAGTCTCGAGAGCTGATTCTTGGATTGGAAGTAGTTATTCGTTTAGAGAGAGTTCTCGATACAATTCAAAGGCTTCTTGAGCCATTGAACCACTCGAACAGACATTGGTTTTAAAGAGGTTAATTAAAACCTTTTTTTAGCCAGATTAGGAAGTTTTTCAAAATTGCCATCAATTAGAGCTTGCTTTTTTGCTTTTGACCATTTCTTAACTTGTTTTTCCATTGCTATCGCTCTATTTACATCAGAAAATTCTGCATAGTACATTAATTTTACGGGTCGCCTACTATGAGTATAACTACCAAAATGTTTTCCACTTTGATGTTCCATTAAACGTTTATCCAAATTGGATGTAATACCTGTATAAAAGGTTCCATCTGAGCATTGAAGTATATAAATACAATACATGGTTGTTCACATTATAATCTTGAATTTAGTGAAAAATATTTAATTATTGTCTGCTCGAGTGATTTCTCAGCTTGGTAAAAGCTGGGAAATAGTATCGAGAGCTTATTCTTGGATTGGTAGAAGTTTATGGTCTACAAGAAGTTCTCGATATAATTCAAAGGCTTTTTGAGCCATTGAACCACTCGAACTGACATTGGTTCTCGTTACTTGTCTGCTCGAGTGATTTCTCAGCTTTGGAAAAAGCTGGGAAATAGTATCGAGAGCTTGTTTTTGATTTGGAAGAAGTGATCCGTTTAGAGAGAGTTCTCGATACAATTCAATGGCTTTTTGAGCCATTGAATCACTCGAGACATTGGTTCTCGTTTATTGTCTGCTCGAGTGATTTTTCAGCTTGGTAAAAGCTGGGGAATAGTATCGAGAGCTTGTTTTTGATTTGGAAGAAGTTATTCGTTTAGAAAGAGTTCTCGATACAATTCAATGGCTTTTCGAGCAATTGAACCACTCGAACAGACATTTCAAATCATTTCGTCTGCATTTATGTCTATTTTGTTTTTACTAAAGACCAAGCACTTTTAAGTTCACGCTATTTAAAAATTTCATTCTTAATCAGTATTTAAAAAGCCAATTGTCTTTTCTAAGTCTAGTCTATATTGTTCCATATTCAATAAAAAATCATCAAAAATTAGAGCATAAAAAGTAAGGCGATTCATGTAATTTTTACTTTCAAAATAATCAAGGCAAAAATCATCACATTCTCCTGCAAGATAATCTGCATACCAATCGTAATTATCGCGCAAGTATTTCATATTGTTTATAACCTCTTCTACCATTAACTCATTTTTAAATTGAAAATCTGCTTTACTATGCTTATCATAAAAACTAAGAATAGAATCTACAGATTTATTTTTAGATTTTAGATTGGTAGTGTTATTGGTGAGTAGTTCAATACCTTTAGTGTTAAATTTGATGATATAACTTGCTGTTAAAATGTATCTACAGTCTTCACAACTTCTAATTGAATCTTTAAAATTAGGATTGTAAAGTATTTCAGTAATGAGGTTTTGTGAAGGCTTCAACAATTCTATAGCCTCATTCGCTTGTTTTAAATCACTTTTAAGATCCTTTTCAATTATGGAAATAATCCGGTTTAATTCAGTTTGTTCAGTCTTTTTTTGTTTCCAATTGTTGATAGCCAATGCAATTAAAATACCAATTACAACCAAAACTATTTCACCTGCTGCATATACCAAATATTTAGTCAACCGTGAGCCGCTTAGTAGCTTGTATCGACATGTATTGAAAAGCTTCATTATTGCATTGATTTAGATTTTTAAAATTAAACATAAAAACAATTCATTATAGTTTTTCGCAAAAATTTTTCGCCGCTATTTTTTTTTGCTAAACGTAACTTTTGTAACAGATGTATAGCTTACGATGCTTAAATTTGCAAACATGAATAAATACCTTGACATTTTTCTGAATTCCTTTTCAGATTATTTCAATTATTTGGTAAATGAGGTTAGTAATCCAAATTGGTCAAACTACTTTTATTGGCTCATTGCCTTATCTGTATTTGTATGGCTAATAGAAATCCTTATTCCTTGGCGTAAAAATCAACCTGTTTTTCGAAAAGGAATTTGGTTAGATACCTTTTACATTTTTTTCAACTTTTTTTTATTTTCATTGATTGGTTACAATGCCATCTCAAATATTGGAGTTGAATTGTTTAGTGATTTTTTAGGCCTTTTTGAAATAAAAAATATAGTTGCCATTCAGGTAAATCAGTTGCCAGTGTGGGTTCAATTACTCATTCTCTTTGTTGTTGCCGATTTTATACAGTGGAATGTTCATATTTTACTCCACCGAATTCCAGTACTTTGGGAGTTTCATAAAGTGCATCATTCCGTAAAGGAAATGAGTTTCAACGCTCATTTCAGGTTTCATTTTATGGAAACTATTTTTTACAAAACGGCTCAGTATATTCCGTTAGCTATGATTGGTTTTGGAATACAAGAGTTCATCATCGTTCACCTTTTTACGGTTTTGATAGGCCACTTGAACCATGCTAATTTAAATTGGAATTATGGGCCATTACAATATATTTTCAATAATCCGCGAATGCACATTTGGCATCACGCAAAGGAATTACCAAAGCATAAGCCATTCGGAATGAATTATGGAATTAGCCTAAGTATTTGGGATTATCTATTCAAAACCAATTACGTGCCTAAAAATGGACAAAACATCGAGTTGGGTTTTGAAGGAGATGAAGATTTTCCAGATCAATTTATACATCAAACCAAAGCTCCTTTTATTCGAAAATAAACGTAAAATAGAATTGGCATGGAAATTGATTTTGATTTAAAAAAATCAACCATGAAAAAAATACTGTTTCTATGTTTTTGTTGCATTTTCAGTTTTGGTAATGCACAAGATCAACAACTTCAAAAGGAAAATCTAGAAGAAAAAGTCCGACAACGGATTGACTATTTGGATAAAGAATTGCAATTTAATGAAAATCAAAAAAAGCAACTCCACTCTTTCTTTCTTCAACAGATGCAAGAAAATGAAGCGACGAATGAAAAACGCAGAGAAGCCCGAGAAGAAATTCAAAAAAATAGAGCTCAAAATCAAAATACACGCCAAAAAGTAAAAAATCAACGTATTGAAACGCGGGCGATTATTGGAGAACGTAGAGAACAAACTAAACAAAGAATGAGCGAAATTCTTTCTCCCGAACAGTTTCAAAAATGGCAAGAGATAAAAGAAAATAGTGCTCAGGTTTGGAAAGAAAGAAGACTAAAACGTCTTGAAGAAAGAAAAAAAAAGCGCTCAAAAGAAAGTGACCCTAACATTAATAAATAAAGATATCAAAAGCCTTAATTTCATCCTTAAAAACTGTTCTGTATAGTGCAGTTTTTTTTTATTATCAGCTATTTTTGTAATCAAAATTATACTCATGAAAAATCAATTAAAAATTCAAAAATTTATTTTTGTTTTTTTACTTTTAACTCAACTTGGTCTTGCTCAGGAAACCAATGTCGAAAGTAATGCACAACCCGAAAAAGAAATTCTACAGCACGAATTAAGCTTAAATGCTTTATACGTTATTTTAGGAGCTCTAGAAGCTAAATATGAATACTTACTTAACGAAAATTCAGGTGTTGGAATAAGTGCCATGTATACATTTGATGATGATTTGTGGGAATATGAGTATTATGTGACGGGTCACTATCGTCAATATTTTGGAAAAAAATATGCAGGTGGTTTTTATGGTGAAGCTTTTTTGATGTATAATTCCATTGAAGATTATGAATACTATTTTACAAATGGGAATTCGTACATAGAAGAAGATAATAGTCATAATCTAGCTATTGGTTTTGGATTTGGAACCAAATTGATTTCTAAAAACAATCTATTGTTAGATGTAGGTCTAGGTTTAGGTAGGAACTTCATTTCAAGCGGTGATGAAGATTTTTTAGTACCTCGTTTTAATGTGAATTTTGGCTATAGATTTTAGTCCCACCTAACTTAAATAAGGATTTGATAAAATACTTGGTGGTTTTATAAAAAATCATCAAGTATTTGTATTTTAGCGCAACTTAAATTACAATACCTTAAAATCAACCTATGGACATCAAATTCAATACAAACGAAGATCATAACAAACTCTTAGTTTCAGACTTAAACCACCGACTAAAAAAAGTATATTTAGGTGGAGGTGAAAAAAAAATAGAAAAGCATCATTCCAAAGGAAAGTTGACCGCTAGAGAGCGTATTGATTTTTTACTAGATGAACCTTCAGATGCTATTGAAATTGCTGCTTTTGCGGGAGATAACATGTATCAAGAACACGGCGGATGTCCTAGCGGTGGAGTGGTAGTAAAAATTGGAAAAGTTTCAGGTAAAAAAGTGATTGTAGTTGCAAATGATGCCACTGTAAAAGCCGGAGCTTGGTTCCCTATTACAGGAAAAAAGAACCTCCGTGCTCAGGAAATTTCAATAGAGAATAGACTTCCAATTATTTACTTAGTAGACAGTGCTGGAGTGTATTTACCCTTGCAAGATGAAATTTTCCCCGACAAAGAACATTTTGGCCGTATATTTAGAAATAATGCCGTAATGAGCAGTATGGGTATCACCCAAATTGCAGCTGTAATGGGAAGCTGTGTGGCAGGTGGAGCATATTTACCAATCATGAGCGATGAAGCTTTAATTGTAGAAAAAACAGGGAGTATATTTTTAGCAGGATCCTATCTAGTAAAAGCAGCAATTGGTGAAAGCGTAGATAATGAAACGCTTGGAGGCGCAACAACTCATTGTGAAATAAGTGGTGTAACAGATTACAAAGCCAAGGACGATAAAGATGCTTTAACTAAAATCAAAAACATCATGGATAAAATTGGTGATTTTGATACTGCTGGATTTAACAGAAAAAAAGCAATAAAACCAAAGGCAAATCCCAAAGAGATATTTGGTATTTTACCTAAACATAGAAGCGAACAATATGATATGATGGAGATCATCCATCGATTGGTTGATGAATCTGAATTTGAGGAGTATAAAGCTGGATACGGTCAAACCATTCTTACGGGTTATGCTAGAATTGATGGTTGGGCAGTTGGCATTATTGCCAATCAACGAAAAATTGTAAAAACCAAAAAAGGAGAAATGCAGTTTGGTGGGGTTATTTATTCAGATTCTGCAGACAAAGCCACTCGATTCATCGCCAATTGCAATCAGAAAAAAATTCCTTTGGTGTTTTTACAAGATGTAACTGGTTTTATGGTTGGAAGTAAAAGTGAACATGGCGGCATTATAAAAGATGGTGCCAAGATGGTGAATGCTGTAAGCAATTCAGTTGTTCCAAAATTTACAGTAATAATCGGAAATTCTTATGGTGCAGGAAACTATGCTATGTGTGGTAAAGCTTACGACCCGCGATTAATTGTAGCTTGGCCTTCTGCTGAATTGGCTGTGATGAGCGGAAATTCTGCTGCAAAAGTCCTACTTCAAATTGAAACTGCTAGTCTAAAAGCTAAAGGGGAAGAAATCACGGAGAAAGTGGAAAAGAAGTTATTTGACAAGATTAAATCTGAGTATGACGAACAAACAAGCCCTTATTATGCTGCCTCTCGTATTTGGACAGATGCAGTTATAAACCCATTAGACACAAGAAAGTGGATTTCTAACGGAATTGAAATAGCCAACAACGCCCCGATTACTAAAGATTTTAATCTAGGGATTATCCAGACCTAGTATTATTGTAGTGCAGATTACCATTAGAATTTGATATATACTTAAATTTTTAAAGATTTAAAGGAAATGTTATTATTATCAAATTCAATTAATACATTTGTAATAAATTAATTACAATCATGGTTAATCAATCTTCTTGGTATCATAAGTTGTTTAGGAAAATTACAGGAAAGCATAGGTATAGTTATGAAATTAATGCTATTCAATTTAAGTATTCGGATTTTGGGTTTTACAAAGAGTTATTTTTTAAAGAAGATAACCACAATCAAGTAGATGCACTTAGTCCAATCATTAATCATGTAAGCATCACCATGAGCCCCAAGGCAATTAAAAAAGCACTTGGAAAACCAGTTTTGATTGTTAATATTTCATCTAAACCTAAGCTGCAAATCTTTTTGTATAAATTAATTCGAAATGGCGCAAAACAAAAATTATACTTTCATTTTTTTGAAGACCAATTAATCGTAATGTCAAAATTATTTCCTTTTGCTTCAAATGAACGCGTTCTTGAACTTCAAAATAAGCATCTTGGACAATATAACTTACCAAAATTAGCAGAACTTCATAGTGAAGTGTCATTTCAGGATAAAGAAAGTAGGTATTTATTTCTTATCAAAAACTTAGAATATACGGAGTACCTAATAAACCCTATTCCTTCTTTCAAAGATTTCTTAAGCACTAAATTCAATTAGTGTGTCCTACATACTTTATATTTCAGTTTTAAAATTTACAAATACCGCTGTTTAAATTACCTCTGTAAAATGCTGAAAAACGAAAAAACTAATCCAGAAAATATTCAAATTTTATTTGAAGACAACCATTTAATTATAATCAATAAGCGTTCAGGAGATTTAGTACAAGGAGATAAAACGGGAGATTTACCGCTAAGTGAAATTCTAAAAATATTCATTAAACAAAGAGACAACAAACCTGGAAATGTATATTTAGGCGTCGTTCATCGTTTAGA
>Ga0307981_1003790_pt1 | contig 11077 bp, 6 predicted proteins | sample OrgLakmetagen987_FD_201849 | JGI IMG/M metagenome (GOLD analysis project Ga0307981, IMG submission 201849) | Saline water microbial communities from Organic Lake, Antarctica - #987 | ecosystem: Environmental > Aquatic > Non-marine Saline and Alkaline > Saline | place: Antarctica: Organic Lake... | reverse complement strand
GCAGGCCACAGGCGCAGGGGATGCCAAGCAGTTTCTCTATTTTCTGAATTGTGAATTGGATAGAATAATAAAGGCCATAATAAAAGATTGAAGTGACCAGAAGTGACACAACAAAAGCTCTTCTAAAGTTGGCGCGGGGGCTTTGCCCACGCTGGCTCACGGGCCTTCTTTAAAATAAATCTGACTCCGGACAGCGGACAGCTCCGGACTCCGGACTCCTCCGGACGACTCTAAATAGTCAGTGCAATGAATTCATAATATGGACACAAAAACAAATAAAGTTATTAAAGACTACATCAAACCTAGAACCCCATGGCGCTAAAATTATTCACTCTATGCTTCCTCACAAGCAGATTAACTGCTCATGGCCTTGCCACAGTCCAGGGAAGTGTTGATACGCAGAAATTCAACACAATCCCAACATCTTATCGTGCACTTGTGGCACAATCTGTTGGTAACAGTTTCTCCGAAGTCGCTACCATTAAGGATCTTCCTACCCCAAATATAGGTAATGACGAGGCACTCATTAAAGTCGTGTATGCAGGGGTTAACGGTGGCTGTGAAACATTTCGAGCTAGGGGAGAACATGCTTTCACAGGAAACGCAGAAACCACTGACTTTGGTCTTGGTGCAGAGGGAGTTGGTGTTATCGCTGCTGTTGGTTCTGATGTCACAAATGTCAAGGTAGGAGATGCAGTTTGTTTCGTTGGTTCTGCGTTTGCAGAGTATACCAAGAGTAAAGCAAGCACATTATGGAACATTCCTGAGCCATCACCTGAGTATGTCGGATTACGAATCAGCGGTCTGACTGCTTGTGCAATGCTAGAAAGCACAGGAAAATTAAAAAAGGGAGAAAGGGTCCTCATTACAGCTGCAGCCGGAGGAGCGGGGCATTTTGCGGTGCAGTTTGCGAAGCTAGCAGGTTGTGAAGTATGTGGTACATGCGGTTCTGACGAGAAAGCTGCAGTTTTAAAAAAGCTTGGTTGCGATCATGTGATAAATTACAAAACTCAAGATATGAATGCTGAGTTGAAAAAGTTTGCGCCGAATGGCCTTGATGCAGTGCTTGAAGGTGTTGGAGGGGAAATGCTACAAACAGCCCTTCAAAATCTTGGACCTGCAGGTCGACTCCTTCAGGTTGGCTATATATCGGAGTATCCTCATAATCCAGAGGCAGCAGCACAAAGCTCTAAAAATGAGGTCAATGCGGCTGAACTCTTTTGGAAATCGCAAACAATTCAGCGCGGGCAGCAGACAATTTACGGTAATGCTTGGCCAAAAGATTATGGTGCTGTGGCGGAGAAGAAAGACCGCGTCCTTGACCTTTTTGCTGAAGGCAAATTGCAGTCTATTGTAGATAAATCATTTGAGTTTGAAGGTCTTGAATCAGTTAGTGATGCTATCGAACATATGCTAAGTGGAAAAACTATCGGAAAGGTTGTTGTAAAGATCTAAATTAATTAAAAATATGAGACTCTGTTCAATCGAGATTTCATGTGTGATACGAAATACTTCTTAATTGCCTTCCCTTTCAAGATCAATAGCGGTCTATCTGCCCATGAAATGACAAAACGAACTAAGAGAAGTAGCCGTTCAAATTGTGTTTTCTACAATATATTTAAGTTTGTCCCAGCTTAGCCTTTAACAAATCTAGATACTTTACATTCGTTTCATATCTACTTTTTGCTTCACTATATTCCTCGGTAGCCCTAGAATGCAAGTCAATTAGGTCTGGGAGTTTTGTGTCATTGATCTGAATCCTCTTCTGATCTTCTTCATCCATTTCACGAAGGGCTTCTTTAGCTGCATTGAGACGTACTAGTGAGTCATCAAATGCTGTCTTAGCTCCATCCATTAGTTTCTTTGCTTCATTTGTAGCTTTGTCCAGTTTTTCGATTTTGTCACTCATAATGACGTTCTACTTTCAGCACTGATTTCACTGTGTTATTTTAATTTAATTCTCTCAAGAGCTGCTATAGAACAGTAAAACAGCAATATGGATCTATATAGTATGTACAGTAGTTGTAACGCGTAGTGAGTATGTCGCAGTGGCTTCTGATGGCTGTTGGCTCTTGCTTCCTGGCTTTTTGGCTCTTTTTAGTTTTTGGGCTTCTTGTTTGCTGGAAGAGGAAAGAAGCATTTCATCGGCTTAAAATTGTTCGCGCAAAACATACTTAAAGCTTTAATTTCTTACCACCATCCACCATCCATCATCAATCATCAATCACCCAACCTTAACTCACCAACCAAGCAACCGACATTAGTACGTATACTAACCAGTAGTACCCCACCGCTCACCGTAATGCTGGTATTTTGCAACATGTTTTCAGCGTTGTTAGCGATTCTGATCATATTACAGGTTGCGTTCGAAAGCCAGTGTTGTGCCTTTCTGCTACCTTGTCCATCCACGTCCATTCTTTCAGTGCAGACAAGGAGATTCCATACTAGCTCAAACGTAATTTCAAGATATTCATTATGTCTCAATTCAGCAGCAAAAAACGTGGGATATGATACACATTCTAGTTGGAAACCAGTGAACTCAGAATCAAATATTTGCAGTCTGCTAGTTTGTGGAGATGGAGATCTTTCGTTCTGTGCGGCAATTGCTCCATCATTGCAAGACGCAGATATAAATTTGACTGCAACAGTGCTAGAGGATAGGGAAACACACCAAAAAATCTATCAGAGGTCATCTGAAAATGAAGAAAACATAGAGTCTTGTTCCAATCATAAGGCCCAATACGGCATAGATGCGACGAAGCTGAAGGAACATTTTCCAAACCAATCATTTGATAGAATTCAATTTAATTTTCCACATTGGAGAGGGAAAGCGAACCATAGATACAATCGGCAATTAATAGACGCATTTCTAAAAAGTGCCAGTGAAGCGATTTCTGATTATGGAGAGATACACATGGCATTGGTCCAAGGTCAAGGAGGATACTCTGCAGAATCACTTTCAGAGTATAGAGATACTTGGACACCATCCTTCTTTGCTGCAGGACATGGACTATTGCTGTCCGAAGTGAAACCCTTTGAAGCATTATACAACCTATCATCGCATAGAGGAGTTGATCGAGGATTTAAGATTGGGAGTGAGCCCAAAATGTTCATCTTTAGGAAGGCTGGTAAGACAAGCATTCCAGAAAGGAATCAACTCTGCTGCCGGCATGAACTGCATATCCTTCTACCAGGTGACGAGGAGGCCAACGATGAATTACATACACGTGAACAAACGTATTCGATAGACGACATAATTAGTGGTGATGCAGTGCAACAAATAGTTCAGAGTGTTATCCCTGACGGTATTCGCGTGCAGGTCCCGGTGCGTAGCATTCTGCAAAAAGATGATACTGGCTATGAGACTGCCATGGCCGTATTCACGATTGTTTACTGTGGAGAATCAAGAGCTATGAAACGGGAAAGTGCCGATAACTATAGACAACAGGTAGAAATTGAGGTAGAGAAACATGTTGCTCTTCGTGAAAATAGAAAAGGGCGATTGATATCCAAGCCGTTTCCGCATTATCTTCTCGATTCTATTCTAAAAGAGAATTCTGCCGACGGACTTATTATGAAGACAAAGGAAGCCACAAACTAGATTATAGCATTTCAATCTATATTTCTAAAGATCTGTCTATCATGCAACATTTAAATTGGCTTTATAAACCAACGTCGTCCCTCTCTTCCTCAGAACTACGTTTAGTTCTTCTGATCCCGCCTTGCCCGTTCCCTTCGTTGTTTTGCCTTGATTCTTGTTTCTCTTGAGTGTCACTTTCTTTTTGCTTCTCTTTTTCCGTTTCCCCTACACGTACCTGATCTTTCTTTTTCTTGAAATGCTTCATTTTCTCTGCATGATCATCTGCAGCTTTTACGACAGCTGGAGCTGGTTCTCGAATCCTATCGTCGTCGCAATTGCACCCTTTAAGCTCCTGAAGTGTATCATACAAATCTTCATACGCATCACTGAGAGTTTCTTCTACATTCTCTGCATAATTCTTCCACATCTTGGCGCGATATTGCCAATCCTCTATCGTAGGGCATCGGGTCACCATAGGGTGCGTAAAGCCATAATTTGAAATCATGACATCTTCACAATCATCAGAATACCAAAATGTCACCTCCTGGCCTGCCTGAAATGAACATGTCGCAACCACTTCAAAAGCTTTTTTCTCCGTATTATATTGCCCCCGTGCGCAGGGCGGCCCAAAATTTAGCATGTCTGCCAACGGAGCCATAAATGAATGTTTAGTAACTTTCTCCGACAACAGTGCCGGGGTAGGTGTTACATATTCTTCGATGCTTTCCATTTTCAAAGCTTCATCCTGCAAGGAAATATATTCATCCGTAGGTTGATTTGCCGGCATGGTATTCATATCGTCCCCGTGCTCAATCACAGCAGCTGGATCCGGATCCTCTCTCATCCTTCTCAACTCCATAATGGTCTCATCTAAATCTTGCAAGGGTAAATGCCAATGTCTGGAATTGACCATTGCAAACGCCCATTCGAACCGTTCATATGAAAATGCCCAACCCACCTCGTTCACAGCACCCTGCTCTCCCACAGCCGGTGCAAAAATATCTTTGTGTTCCTTCACTAAAATATCCATGATTCCATCATACATTTCCCTCACATCCATCTTGATGTCCATGACCAGCTTCTTAACTTCGATAAATCTGCCACCAACATGCATATTCTTCATATCAAATTTTTTCCTCATCCTCTCTTCGCTCCACAAAAATGGCATTTGATCCACAGGCGCATCCGTCAATGTTTCAATGTAAAACCAGAGAGGACTCAACCTCCCCAGACTGACATGATATAGAACAGCCACGATCAAGAGTACAATTTCATAATAACTCGTGCTCTGGCTAATCTCTTTATTAGTTTGTTGATTTGCATTTACGGAATTAACCGTTTGATGCAACATCCATCCATATTTCAATCGTTGCTCTGGACCCAGTATTTGAGAAAGGACCGGATCATGGTCAATGGTGGTATGGAGCGTAAGGAGTGCATGGTAGGGTACGGAAATGAGAATTTCTCCAATGTCAATCTTTCGAGTTGCGGCGAGACCCCGAACTTTGACCATTTGCAAACTATCATTTGTTTGCGTTTCCTTCGCGTTGATTCTAGAATGGGGATGTTCTTGCTGTTGGTATTTCCATTCTTTCAAGTGATCGACGTAGTCAAAGTCTTGTATTCTGACCAAGGTCTGGATACCAAGCGCTGTCTGACACCATTTAAGGAAATCACTGTATTTCTTGTTATTCGACGGAGCGGATGGGCTAGTTGGTCCGCTAGATGGCGAAGATTTCTTGGCAGTGGAAGTGTTTGCCGGTGAATCACCGGTAATGATTTGAGCATTAGCATCAGCATTAGCATTAGCATGAGTATTGTCATGTTCATGACTTTGCTGTAATGATATTGAATCATTGGTTGCATTATTACTGATACCAGGATCAATTGCAAATATGATTGGTAGATTAGTCATACTTATCACGAGCCATGGAATGATGAGATATTTTCTGAAGCATTTCTTGAGGACTCTTCCATCATTTCTTGGATTTGTGATTGTGATTATGTTCCGTATTCTCCCCTTCATTTTCTATTTTCAATATTCTATTTGATGCGATGCCGGATGATCCGTTTGAATCTTTTTGTTGTTTTGTATTCAAAGGTTATATTGTAGTTCAGTCTGTGAATCTTTAATGCTGCATGTTTCCTGTTTGCTGTTTGCAGTGTGCAGCAGTGTGCAGGATGCTGTCATTTTATTATTGTATTTTATCAGTGAGTTTGTTTGTCGACGAGAAGCTATTCTACTAGTCTATTAGCTTCTGTATGACTATCTCTACCATAGGTTACGGAGTCCTTCTCTAATAACCACAAGAAGTTCAAATCTGTTCAAATCATGTGGGAATAAATTTTGTCTATCGTACAAGAATGAGAATGAAGCAGATTTTGTCGCTAAAGATTTGGGCAACGCGCACCAATTTCAATTCTACTTTCTACTTCCACTTCCATCACATTATATGCCTATTCATACAACGCATATAGTGATATATCCATATAGTCATACTCTAGTTGTTGCACAAGATTACTGCGAATGAACACGCGCAATATAAGACGTCAACGTCAACCATTACAAGAGCAGGATGGAATCATGCGAGCTCCTCTTTCTAACCTTCGCCATAATGCCATCCACGACGATGCTGGATCTGTTTCATCTAAACGATCCAATAGCTCTCGTGGTTCCACCCGCAGTACCAGCTCACGTGCCCGTGCTGCATCTCGTGAACGCACTGGTAATTTCTCGATAAACAATAGTAGTCATGCTAATGGTCATGGTAAAAGTAATGGTCATGCTAATAGTCATGCTAATAGCGATGCAGGAGGTTCCAACAGATTCAAGCTAAGGAGTAAAGCAAATGATACGCCTTCGAATTCCTCCCGCCGCTCCAGAATACCAGCTGGTGTGCCCCGAGCTGCCTCACATGCTACCAAAGCAAGTACTCTTCGTGCTGCACATGCCCATGTTGGTTCTTCTGGAAGTAGCGTTGGTTCGGGATCATTTCCTACTTTTAGCAATCACAATAGTAACAGTAGCAGCAACAGCAACATCAACAGTAACAACAACATTAATAGTCATAACGCTGCTGCTGTATATGGTGCATTTGGAGATCATGATTTATCCCAGTCCGTCAATGACTTGAAACAAAATAGAGCTGAAGCGCAGCAAAAGAGGATGGAATGGGCCAAGAGGAGAGGACAAATGACCGAAGGAGATATGACGCGCGCATCCAACGGTAATGAAAATGGGAATGATAACATTCGCAGTAGTGCGGATAGCGACAAAGGTGTCAATACACTGCATTTTCAACAACAACAATACGCACCTCCTCCGCCCAGTACACCGGTGTCAACTCCACCCACACCATCCAAACGCGTCGCTGCAGAAGAAAGTATTTCCCTCACCCGATCACACCTGGAGCAAATCATTCAGGATAGAATCGATGCCACCACCTCGGCCCTCCACGAAGAAATCAAATCGCAAGAAAAACAAATCTCGGACTTGAAATTCTTCCAAGATCTCGATCTTGACAAGGCCACTCCCAACACTCATCAGACACCAGTGATCTCACCCGAACATCAGGCAATGATGCAACAACTCGAAACTGAAAATTCACATTACGCACAAACAATTTCACACCTCAAGGAGGATAACCTTAATTTGCAAGCTAACCTGCAAGCGTGCAATCCAACCATGAATAGTTCAGATGCATATAAGAAAGCATTGAGGCTTAAATCAGATTTATTGGATAGTAAGAATTTGTTGCAGGAGGAGATCCTGGGGAGGGAGAGGGCTGAGACTAATTTGCAGTGTGTCAAGATGGAAAGTGATGGTAAGTTGATGGAACAACAGAATAAAATTGTGGAATTGGAGAGGAATTTGGAGGAGAGAATGAAAGATTTGAATGATGGTGTGCACATTATGAAGGCGATTGAGGATGAAATGGAAGGAGTTCAGATTGAATTGGACCAGGAGAGGGAAGGTGGGCAGGAGCTGAGGGGGCAATTTGAGCAGTTTGAGGAGGAGAAGAACAAGTTAGCTAAGAGTTTAGGAGAGGAATTGGAAACTTCCAAGGCTCATTTAGAGAAGGTGGAAGAGAGATTTGACACGGAAAAGAAGGAGTTGGAGGAAAAGTGTCAAGAGCTGGAAGATGAAGTTATTTCAATGAAGGACAAAGTGTTGGTTATGGAAGAGAAGAAGAAGAAGTCTTTGAAGGAGTTGAAACATGTACACGAGAAGAGTGTTTTGGATCTTCGCAAGACTTTGGATGAACAGACGGAAGAGACTAATGAGTTGCAAGAGCAGCTTCATTCCATGGAGGAAGTTGTCAGGATGTACCATGAAAAGGCACGAGGAGAAATTCAAGAGTACGGAAGGCAGGCAGAAGAGGCCAATACTCAAGAGATGCAAGCAAGAGAGCAGCTACAGGATTGTCTCGTCAAGGTTGACGATGCGGACAGTGAGATTGAATCTTTGTTGAAGGATATGGAAATGCTGAAGAACGAACTTGATGACAAAGATGTAGTCATTAAGGAGATGGAAGAAACACAATCGCAACTTTCTGAAGCTGTCAAGACGTACTCATCTGGCAAGGCAAAGGAGCATCAATTCATGAGAGACAAAAAGAAGTGGGCAACGACAGAGAAATCATTGCGTGAAGAACTGAAAGCTGTTAAGGATGTATTCAGCAAAGTTTCTGATGAGAGCAAGAATCTTGTGAATGAACGAGATGGACTTGATGGCGCATTCAGACAAATGGAAGAAGAGAACGAGTACCTCAAGAAGAATTTAAATGTCGTTGAAAATGATCTTGAAAAGGTGTGTGCAGTATTAGAATCTGTTGAGGACGAATCAATAAGCAGAATCAAGAGTCTTGAACAAGAACTTGTCAGAGCTCAAAATATGACTTCTTCTCGGCCCTCTCCTCGAACAAGCACAGAAATGTCAGATTTGAAGAACGCATTAAGGATTAAAGATGAAGAAATTCGTCAAGTAAGGGAGATGGCAAGCACTGCCATGAACGAGGTTGCACAATTGAAACAGAGAGCAAGTCGAGCGAGTCCTGGTCCAAGTCCAAGCAGTGAACCAACACCTCGCATTAAGAAGGCATCTCCAGAATTCGATGCCTTTCAAAGTGAAGAACGCCCGAAAAATTATGAATCTATGGGAGGTTCTTCAGGTGATGACGATTGGGATGAAATGGACAATATGAGAACTTCGAAGCCTCCAAAACAGTCCCCACCTCGACAGGCAAGGTCGCAACTGCATCCTTCTGTTGCAGCAGAATCGCCGACACCGCAACGTCGCACAATTGAAAATGATGCTATTCGTTCATATATGCGACACAGAAGAAGAAACAGTAGACATCAATAATCTCAGCTTTTTGTAGCAATTAATTTATGCAACTGTGAATTGGAAGTAAAAGCAATAATACACGTTGAGAACTGCATATATCATTGCTGCACTTTATCTGTTGGGTTGGCAGAGGCCTTCTGGTTGCCTCATTCCAACTCAAGGAATGCCCAATGTCAGTGTTTTAAACACTATTTCTATTTTGTTGGTGATAATCTTCTGGTTTCCTAGACCTATGTAGGAATAGGCGGCATGCATTTAATCATCTTCATTTGGTTTTCCACTTCATTCTGAATTCCTTTTGATAAGCTATACATTGGAAGTAGAGGGAATGGATATTCAATCTCCAGCCCAATTTCATCAATCCCGACCAAGACATATGTTGCAAATATGGAAGTTAGAGTTGCTGGGATAAGTGTTACACCAGTTCCCACTAAGGCTGCAGGAAGCAAAAACATATACAACACTATGGATGACAAGAACGCATGAGAAATTAGGCTTATGTCGAATAACCGAATATATGCTGAATATTGACAACGAAAGCTTACCTAACACCCTACTGGTATGACGAGTGTATGTTGGTGGAACAGGTGAGGTGAACACTCTCGCACAAATACCGACTGATGTTTCTACATCATACAAGTATTCTTCCATCCGCAAAAGAATGACGGAAGGTATTGAAATCCCGCCCTGACTGCTGTCCTTTTCGAGAATGGACAATAAGTGTCGAATTCTTGTGACAATAGCAATTGGTTTTCTTGTTGGACAATCGAGTAGCCAATCCCTTTCTTCAGGAAACTCTTTAAACAAGGCACGAATCATATCCGAGTCATCATCGTTCTTTCGAAAACTTGCCTTAAGCGCCCAACCAACGAATGCTAAATATCTTGTCATCAACAACGCGACTTTAGGATTTTTCCCAAGCACATATGATCCTATCAAACCAGTCAATGATCTAGTCGATTTTGATAACGCTCCCCAAGCTTTTCTAGTTTCTAGCATTCTGTCAAGAGCTCTATTTGTCTTCAAAGCGAGAAGCAGAAGAATTGGACCTTGGATGAAACTGAGTGTCATAGCAAATTTTGTTGCGCTCAAATCAAATGCGTATTTTCTTATGAATTTGAAAAGAAGTATTGTCCACATTGCAACGAACATGATAGTAGGCATGATCTGATGAGCAGTAGTGGAGATGAATATCGAACATAAATGTCTTGCATAGCGTATTAAAGAATCGGCCTGGTGACGTTCCCAGTCAGCATATCCCCATGCTTTGGTGAAAGTGCTATCTCTTGAAACTTTCCAGCAGGGTGTGGTAAGAGATGAAATGGGGAGATCACGGACTCGCTGGATGTCTGCATGGAATTGTTGGAGTGAGCTTTCCAGCTGAAGCTGAGAGTAGTTTTGGGAGATAGTTGAAGGGACTATGGATGACGACGGTGCGGAAAAATCTGCATGTGCATTAGTCAGATAGAGTAAAAGCACTGAAAATTTCTTCATGGTGGGATCTTTATAAGATAGTGTGATTATTTGTGAATATCTATTTGTGAATAGAAATAAGAATTAAGAATGCGAGATCCGAGCCAATAATGTGAGACGAGAGACGACGTCGGACGACGCCCAACGCTACCCAACGCCCACTGATTATCCCTCTAAACTCATAGCTATTTGTTAATCTCGTTCCGATACGGATAACAATCAGCAGTAGCAAAAAGTACTCCTGGCTTCTGTACCATAGCGCAATAAAACTAAGGCAATAAACATGCTCCAATGATGCCAATCAAGTTCATTTTTCTCATTTATTTTGCAAAACAAAAGACTTATTGGGTCCAGTCTACTCGTTGTTTTATGATAATTACATATTTATGAACCACTTGTGTTCACATTTCTGAGAAGTTCCACCGCTGGAGCAACTTTTTGCTCCATGGTTCTTCTATCATACGAGCTTCTCTGCATTGCAATACTATGCCCCATATATAGTGCGAGTGCTTCTAATTCCTTCTCGCTTGCATCAGAATCTCTCACATGTGTGACTATCATATCTCTCAATAGATGTGGGTTTGTCTTTTTTCCAGTGTGCTTGAAACACGACCTTGCAACTAAATTGTAAACCGTGTCTTGGGTAAAGGCTTTCCCTGTTCGTGGTTGAACAAAGA
>Ga0307981_1003788_pt1 | contig 11081 bp, 5 predicted proteins | sample OrgLakmetagen987_FD_201849 | JGI IMG/M metagenome (GOLD analysis project Ga0307981, IMG submission 201849) | Saline water microbial communities from Organic Lake, Antarctica - #987 | ecosystem: Environmental > Aquatic > Non-marine Saline and Alkaline > Saline | place: Antarctica: Organic Lake... | reverse complement strand
GCAGCCGTGGCAATGGCGCGGACCTTTGGCAGCGACGAAACGTACAAGTTGTTGTCGTTGGAGTACGAGTGCGTCGATTTCTTTGATGCCAATGCTGTCCGTCAATACGGTACGACGCAAGAAACAAAAATGCTCATGGCTGTTGCTCAGGCGGAATGGCACGAGCAAGAGCGTGTTCGTGCGTGGCACAAGATTCAAGCAGGCAATCCGAATGCGAGGCGGGCCCTGACCAGCAACAACGAGTATGCGCTGGGGGACTTGCTGGTTCCTGCTCCTACTGCTACTGGCGGCGGCGGCGGTATCCATTCCAATCGACGCGACCATCGAATGGCGCACGCGGATCCGTGTGCCTTGGTGCCAGCAGGATTGGATCGGCTCAAGATTGCGCGCTTATTGGAGCAACAAGGTTGTAAGGTAACCAAGGATCTCCTGTCTAGCATGTCGGTGAAGATTGTACCAATGGATATGAGCCGGTATAATAGAGGGCGACAACAAGAGCTAGAGCCAGACCACGTACAAGACGATTGCAAGCTGCCCGATGGCTGATGCATCCTAACAACCAAGAGGGTACGAGTAGCAAGAAGTGGTTCCCACTCTACTACTGCAGATTCAGCAGCTCCAACCACTGCTCTGCAACCACGGCAAAGACTAATTGCGACTTTGTATGATAAAGCTTTGGACACCGCGCTCAATAGTCAATGTAATATTATATTCGTGACGAGAGCGTACCTTTCATGCATGCAGTATTTACATCTATATCCTTCAGCACATGTTCGGCTCTCTGATTCGGTTAGTGCACTGTAGCCTGTAGCTCTACAGTACCGTCAACCGAGTACTGGTACTACCGTACCGTACTACCGGTACTACAATGCTTTATCATATAGTACAGTATGTACGACTATGAGATGTGGCCTCTTTCGCCACGCAAGAAATTTGCTACGGTACCGGTACGTGCAGTATCGCGTCATTAGAAACTCAAAATAGTACTGTCTACTGGCGATTGGCGGTACAAGTAGACTAGACTACTGTACCGTAGTCTTTAGTTATTGCAAGCACAATTTGAAACGTGCCGTTCGTGATTCTATCCTTTTGCCATAACCAGTAACACAAGGCAAAACTAACTGAAACGTGCTGTTCGTGATTGTACCGGTATCCTTTCGCCTTTTGGTCACCCTGTCGTCAAGTCAATAGCCACTTCAAAATAGTATAGGCTAATGTGTTTTGGCTATGCAGTCTTTCAGTCTTTTACGAGAGTGGGGAACCCGAAGGAACCGTACTTCAGAAATCATGAATCGTTTCCCCTCATACCGTTGTTGAACTTCCGTTGGCATCTATGCCCTTTCTCTCACCAGTTGATCGGTGCCGTCTACTTTTTTCACCGGCAACTTTGAACTTCTTGGATGAATGCCACGCAACACGCAACGCAGAAGCTAAGTCAAGAGGGAAGCAGCCATGCAAGAGGACCATGGCGACGGTAGAGATCGGATGCCGGCAAAGAAGGCGATTCCAACACAGCTCTCAAACCTCGAGGTAACCTCACTGGGCACTTCCTGCGCGGAAGAAGTCATGTTGGACGATGACTACGTCTTAAAGCCGAAAGACGTCCTCTGTGGTTGGCGGAGGTCTCAACAGCCGATTCATTCGGGAAATGCAAGATTCAGAGTCCTCATTGAAATGCGGTTAGACAGGTATCGGAGGACTTCCAATCGAACGGGCAAGATTCAGATTGTCAAGGAGGTTGTAGACGCCGTTTTGCAATCCGGGGGAAGCTTTGTACGGCAGCATCACGGGTTGTGGTACAGTATAGGCACCCTCAAGGCTCGAGAAAAGGCTGGACACGCTTTCAGGCAGTATATGGCCGGGAAAGTGGGTAGGCAAGAGCTACAACAACGCGGCGGTCCGCCCCGAGCGGCGTCAGCTCAAGCAGCAGCAGTAGTGATCAGTTCAATCTCCGAACCAGGTGAAAGTGCTTCCAGCTCTACCTCTGCTTCTTCATGGTTGCCTCATTCGCCACAGCTGTCACGAGAACTTGAAGCATCAGAATCAGCTCTGGCACTTTCTACCGATGTAAAGGACTTTCTTCGATCCACCTTTATCGATAATCCAGACTTTGGGTCAACCTCAACCACCCGAGACTCTTAAACGCAAGAACGGAGAGAAACGAAGGGAAGATTATACACTTTTAGTCATAAAGCTACTGCGCATATTTAACTTAAAACCTTTGGTCTTTCTACAGTACTACCAGAGCTGGCTGTTGGTCCTGTACTACCGATACTACCTAGATATTCATAGATTACAAACTCTCACTTGGCCTACATCACACGAAAAATTGCATAACGGTAGACTACACAAATGGATACGGCAGCCAGCAGGGTATCCATCTTCTATTCGCTAGTAAGCTACGGAGACCATAGCAACTCGCTGCTTGGTCTTGTCCCAGTTACGACTAGACTAGCTAGTAGTGCTTACAAGTAGATGTAACTCCAGACTAGTAATCGATGTATTCTCTGAGGGTCACGGAGTACTGCCGGACATTGCGTGCGTCGATAAGCCAATTCTTCCACCGCCACTCAAGTGGGCGATCAAAGCGCTGCATCAACAATCAGCTTTCGACGACCCCGGTTACAATCTCAACGGTTTAAGCGTTATTGTCCTACCATAGCAGCACCATTTGGGGAGTCTGAGGATTGCGATTCCACGCTGCCATCTTCGAGTTCGGTCTGTTGCAGATCGGTTCGTTCGTCCTTCTCCAGCGGCGACACGGAAAGTGTATCTTGCACTTCCTGGAACTTGCCCTCGATCCATTCTCCTTGCAGAATATTTTCGCCGGAGGGGCTTCTCTGCACTCCCTTTCCATGAATGGCCCCCTTGCAAAACTCACCCTCGTACACAGATCCGTTGCTCCACACAAGACGTCCCTTGCCGTGATAGGCTCCCGAAAACCATTCACCTTTATAGAACCCCTTTCCGTCTTCAAACTCGAATCGTCCTAAGCCGTGTCGCTGCCCCTTGGAGAAATCTCCGTCGTATCGTTCGCCCGACGGGTAGGTAAAGACTCCCTTTCCATGGCGCAAATCGTCCAGGTAGCCGCCCACAAAGGATCGTCCATCCTTCCACTGGTATCGTCCCGGACCGTGCCGCAGGTTATTCTTGTACTCGCCTTCATGAAAGTCACCTTGTGGGAAAAAGAGACACCGACCAAAGCCTTCTTTGCTTCCCTGCGTCCAAAAGCCTTCGTGGATACGTCTCCCGTCCGCGTACACCAGTCTACCCGTCCCGTGCGGCTTGTTGGTGACCTTGGAGACAATGCCCGTGTACTTTCCTTCGTTCCCATGTACATCAGCGACGGGTTGATTCACGACGGCGTGGCAGGTTTCGTCCTCTTCCACGGCAGCAACGGTAGTGTCGGGTGTCACAACGGTGGCAGCTGACACCTTTTGGTTGGGCGTGGTTGCCGTCGTGGTTGCCGTTTTGGCACTTGGTTTGGGTGACTTTGGGGTTGCCGCCTGCTGGTCTTGCTCTTTTTCTGTTTGCGACGCTAGGAGCAGTCCAACTTGATCCGCACGAACGCCATCTATCCATTCGCCTCGATAGATGACAACTCCGGCCGCATCCGTTTCAGTGCCGTTCCCATGCCGTTCTCCTTTTCGGAATTCACCGACAAACGTTCTGCCATTTGGTTGCACCAGCGTACCCGCTCCGTGATATACCCCCTCCGCCCATGCTCCATCGTAGGCCGACCCGTCCGCAAACACAAACTTTCCCGTTCCGTGCCGTTGACCGTGCAAAAATTCACCTTCGTACAAGTCACTGTTGGTGTAGAGAAAGGTACCCGTTCCGTGGCGCACATTGTTGGCAAAGGTGCCAGTATACTGTCGGCCGTCGGCCCACTTGTAACAGCCCACTCCGTGCCGTTGACCGGCGTGAAAGTCTCCCGTGTACGCGTCTTGGTTGTGCCACACCAATCGTCCGTGTCCGTGCGGTACGCCGTCTTGGAAACAGCCTTCGTAACGGTCCCATATTTTGGTATTGTTGGTAGTAGCGGTAGTGGTAGTCTTGTTGTTGGTGGTGGTGGGGTCAGTGTACACCGCGGTGCCATTGCCCGTGGGATAGTTGTGAACGGTATCCCAGAGACCGCGGTAGACGGCCGTGGTCTTTTGGACGGGATCCTTCCACACTTGATCGTGCACGACGGTCGTGGTCGAAGGTGTTGTTATTGTTGTTGGCGTTGTTGTCGGTAATACGCGTGCTAGTGTTGGTGCCGTTACAGCATTTGCACTGCCAGCAGCAGCAGCAGCAGCAGCACTGTCCTCCGCATCCTCGTTACCGGTAACGACGACCCGTCCCTCCTTCCACAACCCTTGGTGACGCACCGTACCGTCGGATAGATTGGTCTCGCAGCCCTGCCCGTGCGGTTGACCGTTTTCAAAAAGTCCTTGGTACTCGTGCTGCTGTCGCGTGGCCGCATGGGTCCAAGCGTACGAGCCGTGGCCCTCGTAGCGTCCGTTCTTCCAGGCCCCGTGGTATCGGACCCGGTTGGCAGGATCGTCGTAGGTGCCCACGCCGCTGCGCGCATTGTGCCAAAAGTCGCCCTCGTACGTGGCCACTGTCGTATTCGGCGTAGTACGAATAGTAGTACTACTACTACTACTACTACTGCTGCTGCTGCTGGTGGTGGTCCAGGTATACGTGCCCCGACCGTGCCTCTGGTTGCGCCAAACGTCTCCTCGGTAGCAGCGCACGCCGTCGGCCCACTGGTACGTTCCGCGACCGTGGCGATGTCCGTCGCTAAAGTCTCCCTGGTAGCAATCGCCGTTGGCCAGCCAGAGGGTATTCTTGGTACTGGTATCTGTAGTAGTATCTGTAGTATTGGTGGGAGCCGATGCGCCGTGCCACGCACCCTGTTTCCACGCGCCAGTGTACTTGCACACGGCGGGTTCCTCTGTATTGTTGTTGGTGATGATGATGTTGTTGGTGGTGGTGGTAGCAGTAGTGGTACCAGTGTACAGCATGACGCCCACGCCGTGCGCCGTCTGGGTGGAGGGGCACCAGCCGCCCGCGTAGACGCCGTGACGGCCTGCGGCATCCACGTACGACACGTCTTGCACCAGTTCAGTCGCTGCAGTAGCAGCAGTAGAGCTTGGTTCCGTCATGGCACTGTTACGACTTTGTCTACAATGGAATGGAAACGTTCGACGTTCAATCGATCGACAGTTCTACAGTACTCAACACGCTTTAGTAGAGAGAGGACGCGACTGGAACGCTGGTGTCGAGCAGTCGTAGAGGAGAGGTACAGTAAGCAACAAGCAAAAAGCAACAAGCAACAACAAGAAGCGCAATGGATAGGGAGACACGAGACACGAGACATGCACCAATCCCATTGCCCTGCCATTGGATGTTGGATGTCCTGTTCGTTCTTCCGTTGGGATCGTATGTACGTAGTTCCCAACAATTATACTACATATACTACATAAACACTTTCAAAACTACACACGACCATGCGCGGAAGCCTTTCTCATCAATACCGTACCGGTACAGTAATCAATATAATCAATACGCAGCAAAATGGTCCTTTTTACTTTTTACACAAAAACCACAAATTGAAAATTGAGCACATTCAAAACCGTTGCTGTTGTTGTTCCGGTTGCTGCCCTCTCTCTCTCGATACACATATATACATACACATATACACACAGAGACCCTCTCTCTCTCTCTCTCGTTGAACCAATGGTGACTCGCAGTCGCAACGAGGCTCCGCCACAACCGACCAACCGGAACCGGAGCAGTCACAATCCAGCCACGGATATCATCATCGTGGACCGTCACTGTGGCCATCGCTGTCACTACTACCAGCCCGCACTGGACGCATTCGTCTGCAACTACATGGAGGACGTGTGGTCAGCGGCAAACTACGCTGATCGCCTCGACGTGCTCCAAGAACAAATAGCGGTCCATGATTCGTCGCGCACGCGCTTTTGGATACCCACCACCAGTACCAATACCAGTACCAGTACTACCAAGGACACATCCACAGGAGCACCGTATCGCCTCGTCCCGGCAACCGACGATCGCGTGGTCAAGTTTCTCGCCGCCGCCTTTGAGAAGACCGGCACCCCTGCTGGAAACAGCAGTCGCACTTCCAGCGGTACGCGCCGCCGCCATTCTCGGTCAACGTCAACCCAGTCAGCGTCAGCGGCCCATCGCTTGTTGCTGTTGCCCAACACTACTACTACCACTACTACTACTACTACTACTACTACCACCAACACGACTACTGTCCAGGACGAAACAGCTCAAAAACGCGTGGTTGCTCCGCCGTCGCATCCGAGGAGTACCCGGGACAAGGAAAACACTGGGAAACCGGGCCGCCGCAGCACGCGCTTGTCCACGATGGCATCATTTACAGCCACGGCCACGGCCACATTTACTACTACTAATACTACTACTACTACTCTGGACCAAACGGCCCTCCTCCTGGCCGACTTGATCAGGGCAACTGCGGTAGTTCCTCCTGCTGCATCTACTACTTTTGCCAGTCGAGGCTCCGTCGCCGAACCGCCCACGAGGCCCCTGGGAGTCGTCCACAACAGCAACAGCACTCTGGTCCACGAAAAATTCCACAAGAGACCCCATGGACTCTTGAAAATAGCATCGCTGCCACCACCCAGTCCCAACAAGCGCCGTCGCAGCCTTGTCAAGGCCGACCCACCACTGCCAGTCTCTCGCGGCAGCACTCGTCTAACTCGCGCTGCTGCTCGCGCTCCAGTGCAGCCTCGTACAAGAGCAGCAGCAAAGCGGCTGCCACCGCAACGATCCGCAGCGGCTCGCCAGTACTGCACGCCCGCCAGCCTTTTTTCTCCCGCTCGTCCTCCCGTCGAGCGAGTGCCAGAACGAACCGCACGTTCCAACAAGCATGCGGCCACCGGTACTGCTGCTGCTGGTGGTGGTGGTGCGTGGAACAACTTGTCGAACCAGCAGTCGTCAACCGCCAATAGGGCTGCGACTGCGAATGGCGCTCGGTCGCAAAAGTGTGCTCCAACGAATACGGCTCGGTCGCAATCGTTCCTGCCGTTACCGGTGCAAGATGCAACAACCACAACAACAACGACCCAACAGGATCGCGTGTGGCTGTTGGCCAATAACCACAGAGAGCAACAGCAGTCACAACAACAGCAACAACAACAACAACAACAACAGCAGTCCGTGCTACAAAGGTTCCTGCAGCAGCAACGTCAACAGTCCATGCAGCATGTACCGTACCAGTCCGTCCGTCAACAATAGCCACCGCACGCTGCTGCACCAGCAAATTGACAATGCTCGCCAGCCGTTGCTTCAACAACAACAACAGTTGCTGGCTACTAATCGCGGTAGTACCAACTACCACCGCGATTATCGCCAGCAGCTACTACAGCAGTCCATGGCAATGATCCACAATCGTTCGACGGTCCCGCCTGGGGACGAACTTCGTCACCACCAGTTGCTGCTTCAACAACAACGACAACGACAGTCCATGGCTACTACCAACTACAATCGCAACAGCAACAATCGTGAGTTACACCAGCAGTTGCGTCGGCAGTCCTTGGAGATGAACAGCAGTCGTTCCGAGGCCTTTGCAATGAACCGCGAACTGCACCAACACTTGCTTCAGCAGTCCTTGGCAAACAGCAACAATCGTTCGGACCCAGCAATGAACGGCTTTTAGCAGCAGTTGCGTCAGCAATAGTCCATGGCGGCCGTGACCGCGAGATGCACCTAAGGTTGCTTCAGCAACAGTCCGCCTTGACCATGAACAACAACGACCCTTCGGCCTTTGGCAGGGAACAAGCTGCAACCAGAGTTGCCTGAAAAATTGCTGTGTACCATCAATAACCTAATGTTGCAGATTGCGTTGCAGATGTTGCGTTGGCAGCTTTATCGCTGCAGGTTTCTGCAAGCCGACTCGCCTCTTTTCAGGGGTAGGTTGTCTTGGGGTTTGGTAAATTGCTCTCCTCAAGCCGGATTTTGAAACGGTTGCGAATCTCGTAGATGGGGCTCTTGGAGAGCTTGCATCGAGACGGCGAATGGGACACCGTGCGGACACACACACACACAAAGTGTGTGGCGTCTTTCTACGGTTGGAGCATATGTCACGGGGGTGGAAACGATCGCATAATACAGGGGTGTAGCATGTCCGTTTATAATAGCTTACCGTTCAGTAGTATTAGTCACAAAAGTGCACTCCAAAATGATTTGTGTCGTATGTGAGTGTGTCTTATTCCATCGACATGTTGTCGTCATCTAGCATTTGCATTCCAGCGGCCTCGGAAGAATTGCCGCGCACCTTTTTCCTCCAGTTCATGGCAGTTTGGAGGGATTTCGCAATGGCGGTGTCGTGCTCTGTCCCTTCTTTTTCCTTGTCTGCTTGCTGGGATTCCAAAATTCCCCTGCCTTTGGCACGACGCGACCACTTCATTGCAGTGGTCATGGACTTGGTGACTGCATCAAAGTTTGTCATGGCGGATGTCATTGAGTTGGCCACGGCATCAAAGTCCTTCATTGGCGTGCTGTCTTCCCCTTCCGGTAAATCCAACGATTCCTTGCTCTTCGAGCGGCGCCATTTCATGTTCGTGGCTGTATGGAGCGACTGGGATAGCAGATCTTTCTCAAATTTCGAGCTGCCTGCGATCTCGTCCTGTACTCCAAGCTTCTCGGGACGTTTGAGGTGGGCGATTTCGAATTCTCCTTCGCCAGCCTCCTTCAATGTTTGCTTCGATGCTTTACCCTTGATGGAAAGCTGAATCACATACTTCTTGGGCTTGAGCATATACTCTTCGTCCGATGAACCATATTCGGTTGATTCGGCAGACCATTCGGAATACGAAGACGTCGAGGATATCTCATCCAACGCATCGTCCTCTTGATCTTGTGTTCGTCCGTGCCATGTAGATGTTGGTAGCCTGTCGGACTTTAAAGATTCCCGAGCAGCTCGTAGCAAAGCTGAATGTTTCAGACTATTTTTACCGACCTTGGACGGTGATGCTGGCGCATCATATAAAGGAGCACCCATCAACGCGACTGCGGATGCCTTGAGTTTTTCTCTTCCCACCATTGGTGTTTTGAGCTGGGCCAGCTCACCCATCTCCTTCTGCTGTACGGTACCGTCAATATTAATCTGGGCAACCATTCCGTTGGGATTGTCAGATTCACCAGAACGTTCGCTAGTATCGTCGCGTTTGGAATGAAAGAGTGCGGGTAAAACAATGTCCTCAAAGAACTCTGAAGTTCCATTGGCATGCTTGGCAGCCAATCTAGCCTTTGCTTTCGCCTTCATAGAGACGTCATTTTTTCGCTGTGGTTCCGCTCTAGGCTTGTACACATTTGTATACAGGTTGTCGAGTTCGTACTTGGTGCGGATGGGTGCAGCATCGTCGAAGAAGTCACCATCTTCTTCCTCATCCTTTTCAGACGACGACGCTTCTTCGACGTCCGTGGTTGGACCCTGTTTAGGAATAGAGCGAACATGTTCCGAAACTGCTGCTAGAGAGTCGTCCCCAACAGAGGATGACTCGTCGTTTGTCATGCCGAGATTCAGTGGCATCGTCTTGCGCACATGTTCCGATACAGCTGCGAGAGAATCATCGTCGGGCGAATCGTTGCCTTCATCTAGCACCGCTTTCTCCATCAATAGAGTACCGAGTCGGAGCGAACCACTTAGGTCAGACCTTCTCTTCGACTGAACTTTGATCGCGTTTACCTCTGACTCCGAATCGTCACCACTGAGCTCGCCTGCACTGAGCTTACGCGCAGTTCTCGAAGACCGCTGTTTTGGCTCTGTCTCTTTGGCGCCAGCGTTGTCGTCACGTGCAATCGTGAGATGTGTTGCATTGGAAGATTCGGTGTTGGATTTGTTGTGGAGAGGTTCAAGATTGGCTGAGAAGTTGGCGTCATCATTCGACTTCTGGGTTTCTGCCTGTTGGACAATATCGTGATTACCTACAATGTCACTACTATGCTCAGACTCAGGTGCATCACGTCTAGAAGAACACTTGCGACTAAGTGACCTCGTCTGCTTGGCTGGCGCCAACCCTCTGGTTGAGGCTCTTGTGGATCTTCGCTTTATCTCGCATTCTTCCCCGCCCTCATCGTTTATAACATCGTTGTCGGACTCGACTAAGGTCTCTTCCTCCCTAGACACAACGTCACTTTCTGGTGCGATTGTGGCGGGTTCTTCCTCGCCGTTATTACTGGGGGTCTGTGAAGTTTCCTTCGCTTTTCTCAAACTTGATCTTGTGAGGGACGAGGAATGATTCCTCTTAAGCGGTGATATGCGGCTAGAAGACGACCGGGGTACTCTCGCTTTGCTTACAGGCTCGTTCCCGCCCTTATAATTTTTCAGCATCGGCGGACTAGACTCTACTTGCTCTTCGTCATTTCCAGCCAGTTGTTTAACTGCGTCTTTCAGTCGTTCAAGATCACGACCATCGATTCCTTCGTCATCAGATGCGGCAGAGTTGTCGTCCGATGGGGAGTTCTTCGTCGTAGATGGTAGATCCTTATCGGCGGTTGGATTATGCGTAGTTTCTGCGTCGGCTTTTCGAAGACTCGATCTTGTCAAGGAATGCGAACGAGACTTCTTGGGAGATGAGAAAGCAGCCTTACAAGATAATCGAGATTTCCTCTCTTTTCCGTTTGCATGTCTCTCTCCAGTGGTGTCAACGATACCGTCTGGCTCACAAAGCACCTGGTCTCCCTCAGCCTCGAGTTGTTGACCACCGACATTTTTGAGCTCTTTGGGAGGGGAAACGGTGTCCAGTACAGATTCGTCGACTGTGCTTGTGCTACTCGTAGGCACCGGCTCATTTCTTGCTGGTCGTAGAATCGTCTTTGTTAGGGAAGGCGAGCGCGTTTTCTTGGGAGTAGTCAATATACCTTTTGTGAGAGACCTTGTACTCCGCTCTTTCTGCGGTGATCCAGCTTTGAATTTAGCTTTGCCACTCTTCGGAGTGGAAGGAACCGCTCCGGACTCGCTCTTCACTCGTGGCTGCTCAATATTATCCATTGGGCCAGAGAGATGGATACGACTTTCTTTTTCCTCACCAGAT
>Ga0307981_1003786_pt1 | contig 11089 bp, 11 predicted proteins | sample OrgLakmetagen987_FD_201849 | JGI IMG/M metagenome (GOLD analysis project Ga0307981, IMG submission 201849) | Saline water microbial communities from Organic Lake, Antarctica - #987 | ecosystem: Environmental > Aquatic > Non-marine Saline and Alkaline > Saline | place: Antarctica: Organic Lake... | reverse complement strand
GAATACCTCGAGTTTGAGAGAGCAATGTCTGCGCCTACGGTGGCTTCTCCCTATTGACTAGGCAGCAATCATACACTTGCTACATTTGGAACCACAGTTCCTCCACTAAGTTGACAGCTCTTCGTCGGCACACCGCATAGATTGTTGATCATACCGACACCAATTGCTTCGATGAATTTGGATCCTCTCAGAGGTTGAAAACCCCATCCTTGAAAACCAATGCATCCGGTCGTCAGACGGTTCTTGTTCAGCGTCATCACGATGCATGACTGCATCAATTTTTCACGATAGGACCCCAAGATATATAAGAATAGTCGATTTTCTAGATTTTGGATTTTGGTCCAAGTGGCCAAAGTGAAGTGTGAACCATGACATCTGGGTCAAAATAACAAGATATGGAGCGGAAAGAACTGACTGCTTGATACGAACAACAAAGCTCGGGCTAAATCATTGAGATATTCAGCCACCACGGTGAAACTAAAAATCATCAGCAATACTGAGTCTACCTTATAAACGATACGTCTTCTATCGAGCATGGTAACGTTATGGTCAGGTCAGAATAGGTGAGTTACGGTGGCTATATTAAATAATTAAGTGCTTTGGGTATTTTCTATTTTCTACTCTTTTCCCCCCGCGCCCAAATTGGATGGAAGCTCGCGCGACCGTCTGATCACATTCCATTTTCCGTCTCTTTTCTTTTGTGTCATCTCCTCATCATCAATCAGTAGTTCAAGCTCACCGCTCACCTCCAACCTCCAACCTCCATTCATTCCTCCTTTCTATCCACTGTCCATTGTAACAAGGAACAGTTTGTAGCACTGCTGGCACAACAATCGTAGTTTGCAAACCGCAACGATGAAAATAACTGCAGCTACTCTGCTGTTACTGTGTCAAACGCAAACCAATGGTTTCGTTATTCCCAACTACATGCAAACCAGGGTAAACTACCTTGGTTCTGTCACGCATCTTTACGCTGAAGCATCACAATCGCTTGCTGACATGGAAGATGATGTTGAAAGAAAGTTAGACCAAGCTGAACCATTAGAGTCCCTGCAGCATACAATGCGAGCTCCTTCCAAGAACGCACAATCTTCGCAAACATTTTCCACTCAAGAACAAACATTTAAAGATGAAGATGATGAAGCATACGAGAGACAAAGGACCATCAAGAGACTTCTGGATGAGGACGATGTTAAATGGAAGGAGGAGCGGAGGAGAAAGATTATGGGGAAATATGCGGATGCCAAGTCGGACGAGGAAGTACAAAGTATTAAAGATGAAGAGGACAGACAAATAGAGGAAGGTAAGTCAGGCACATCTATTTTGGGGGTGTGTGCCGACGTGCATTTTGAATGTGGCAACTAGAATTCGACCTGATTCTTGTTAATTCATTTTCTCCCACTTTGAACAGAGAATCAGCGAAAAACAACCGTGGCACAATCATCTGGTGTATCTCTAGAAATATTGGTAAAGGAAGTTGTACCGGATGAAGAGTCCAATTTCAAACCCATCAATGTAAAAGGCAAAGCCGGCTCCTCGTGGTTTGAAGATCTTGACTCTGAGCTCGAAAATGATGGATCTGATAATGGTCCCCAAATTATCAATGGAAAGTTAGTTAGTAGGGAAGAGCAGCAGGGTGTCAGAGTGGGTAGTGCTGGAGGGTGGACTCTCGAAGTGTTTCCGAAAGACTTTGTGGTTCATCGAAAGTATGGAATTGGTAGATTTGATCAAACCGTGGTCAAACCGAAAAAGAAGTTGACAGATGAAGAGAAAGAAGATATGGCGTTGAGAAGAAATGAGATTGTGAAGAGTATGATCAAGGACAGACAAAATTCTACTGCTATTGAACGAGTAGTTGCCGAATTTGGTACAGAGAAGGATTTGGATCCTGTCTCGAACCCGCAGCTGACTGTCCTTGAGGTATCATATAATGATGCAAAGGTTCATATCCCAGTTGACAAGGCGTATCGTCTTAGTAGATATAGAGCTGGTGATGCGGTTGTCAAGCCGAGGTTGTCACGCGTAAAGGGCGAAGCTTGGAATAAGGCCAAGAGAAAGGTTGAGGAAGACACGATTCAAATGGCACAAGATGTACTAGCTTTGTATGCAACAAGAGAAACACTGACACGCGCTCCATTTGACCCCACAAAAGAAGGTACGTTGACAACTAAGCTTGGAAGAATCAGTCGTTTTATAGTAACCCTTGATGCGTTTCGCTAAAATATTTCTTGTCTTCTCTGAAAACAGTAATGATGCGTGAATTTGAAAAGACTTTTATTTATGAACCAACTCCTGACCAATATAAATGCTTTGAGGCTGCAGAGAATGATATGGTATGGAGAAATCGTCCTATGGACCGCCTTGTTTGTGGAGATGTTGGTTTCGGAAAGACAGAAGTTGCACTAAGAGCACTATTTCGCTGTGTTGTAAATGGTAGACAAGGTGCTTTGTTGTCACCAACAGGTGTGCTGGCTGCGCAGCATATGAAAACTGTTATCAGGCGCATGGGTCCAGATACAGAATTTGGCTTCAATATTGCTGTGTTGAGAGGTGGAATGGGGAAAAATACAAAAGTGGGAAAAGCCATCCGTGAACAGATTTCTGCAGGTGAAATCGACATTATTATAGGAACTCATGCGTTGTTATCTTCCGGGATGGAATTTAAGGATCTTGGCCTTCTAGTTGTAGATGAGGAACAACGATTTGGAGTCAAGCAAAAAGAAAGACTTAAGCTTATCTGTAGTGGAATTGATGTTCTGACTCTGTCAGCGACCCCTATCCCCCGTACGCTTCAAATGTCGCTAAGTGGAATTAGAGATACTTCTACTATTCGTTCGCCGCCACCCATGAGAAAGCCCACAATCACATTTGTTCAGGAATTTAGTAAACTCTTCGTGAAAGAGGCCATATCGAGGGAATTGGCAAGAGGAGGACAGTGTTTCTATGTCGTACCTCGAATTGCTCAGCTTGAAGAGGCACAAAACATTATTTTAGAATTGTTTCCAGATATTCGCATCATTCAGGCCCATGGTAGAATGCCTCGGGGTGGGGCGGAAGACAATGTAGCAGCATTCGCCGAAGGCGATTACGACGTACTTCTAGCAACAACTGTTATTGAGAATGGAGTGGATATCCCCTCTGTGAACACTATTATCATCAACAACGCTCAGGCCTTTGGTATGTCTACCTTATATCAGCTTCGAGGACGTGTTGGACGTTCTAGCACACAAGGGTACTCCTACTTTCTACACAAAGAGGATGCTATCACTGAGCAGTCTGCAATGCGTCTTCAGGCTATGGCAGACTTGAATGAGTTAGGTTCAGGTTTTGACGTTGCCAACCGCGATCTTGAAATTCGTGGTGCAGGATCTCTTCTGGGCACAGAGCAGAGTGGAATGGCTGCAAAGGTAGGATTCGATCTATACATGAGAATGCTTAAGAAAAGTATCCGACAATTGCGTGGTCTTGACCTACCAATGGTTCCCAGAACTAATGTACTCCTTCCTGGTGACGAGGGTAGTTTGGAGATTGGTGAAAGAACCGATGGAACCGCCACCCACGCTTTTAACATTCCAAAGACATTCATTGCTGATGAGAAAGAACGTAGTCAACAAGAAGGAGCAGCTCGTCTGGCTGAAAGCACAGAACAGCTTGTGGAAATGACGAATAAATGGAAGGATGTGTATGGACCATTGCCTCCTAACTTACAGATCGCATTGAAGACACTTCATTTGCATGCATGTACAAGAACTCTTGGAATTGATCTCGTAGGATTTGTAGATAATGGTGACGGAACAAATGACTGTGTCCTTCGATCTCCAGGTCTGAGGCCCCGGCATTGGGCTCATATTTCACAATTTCTCCCAAGAAAGGTCCCTACGAAAGGTCTAGATGCAGTATTTCCATCTCGCTTTACGAAGACTGATGTAGACGTTGTAATGCAAGGTGGCAAGAAAGTAGACTTGAGTGTACTCCAGCCAAGCCATGAAGACGAAGAAGAGGAGTGGGATGCGCTAGACGACGAAGAAGTAGAAGCTATGAAAGAGATTTCATCTGCAATGTTTGTGAAGGGCATAGATGAAGTGGATATGGAGGAATATCCTCGATTTGTCATTAGAGGTATGAGTAACATCAAAAAGGGTTCTCGGGTAGACACATTGTTAAAGGTTCTGCTGCCCTCATCCAGGATTGTAAACGCAAAACAAAGCGCAGATAAGGAAAAAGCCAAGTTAGCGGCGGAGATTCGGGAAAAGAGAGAAGCTATGAAGAAACAAAAAAAGGAGCAAGAGGCTTTGACCTCGAGACGTTCGGGCTATAACCTTTAAATGTTTATTACACATGTTTTAGCGACACACTCCGCACAAATCGTAAACACAGCAACAAGATTGTTTCTACAATCATTGCGAATACTATAAAATAGTTGACGATTGGGATATTTACATCAGCTGTGACCACCATGAGCACGCCTATAAAGGTAAAGATAATGTTCACAATACTGACAATAATCGTGGCGCGTCTCTACGTATAGGGGAGTAGAGAAGGTGCAAATATGTCAGAAAAATTGATTGTGGAATACGACGAGCGACGAAATTCTTGATCAGAATGATCTTGTTGCTCTTGTCTTGTCCTGCTGCCTTTTCGTCTTCCACAACCATAGGTATTGATATTTCATTGCTTACCATATCACAGCATCCACCACAACAGGAGCTCCCTTGCTTGTTTGTATCGGTCGTTGACGCACCGAATGGTTTTCGGTGTAGATTGCTTCTCCCATTTTTATTGCTTACTCCAAAAATTCTGATGGATTTTTGCAAGGGAAGAAAAGAATTTATCTGAAGAGAGTATTGAATTAAGGAATTGAGGGTGTGAGGGTTTACATTCAGATTACAAGGCAAGAAGTCAATATCGTTTTCTCCAATGATTCTGGACTATGACGTGGAAAAAAATGAAAGGTACTGCTCCTTTTCTCCTGGATGTCGATAATGCATTGCACTCCGCACGGACAGGAAGCATAGCAGCATGATTATTCCTCCCTCTGCTGCCTGCTGCCTGCCCGTCACAATTCCTGCCACATTATAGAATGATACTTACAAATCTGGATTGATACTTTGAAGTAAGTACTTTGGTGTAAAACTAAAGCTTGTTTATTTTGACAACTGTAAGTTTTATGAATTCATTCTGTGGATCTCTCTTTTGACAACGATATCTGGCATCTAAAAATTATGCATGACCAATTGGCGTGACATAAGACTTTTACCTCCCCTCCCGGCAAATCGGCCTTGCCGATAAAGGATGTAAATAACTAATCTTGCTAAAAGTGCAAGGTCCTACTTGTCATAAAGTAGTATTTAGTATTGTGAAACAATGAAAATGTTCGAGACTCTTTGGACGAGAAGCTAATCTAGTAATTGTTCTTTTGTGACAGATGATGATGAATTGGATGCGTGAGCGGGATATGTATATGATGATTCATTATTCTTACTATCTAATTAGTAATACTAAAACTTAAATATCCAAGAGGTGATCCTCTTGGCCTACGCAGTACGTCTACTTCATCCCCCTCCTCCCCCTCGCGCAAAGGAGGACGAAAGTATGTACTCCATCTCAAACTTCACCAAATCATGCAAATGCTCTTCCCTATCCGCACATGGTAGTCTCACAAAATAAAACCTAAACTGTAATGCTTAGAGAAATGCTGTAGTAGTATGGTTCGCTGAGGTCTACACATACATTCTCTTTATTATATCTTGAGGCTTGAGTGTTTTACTGTAGTTTTGCGAATCTCATACGAATCATCCCGGGACCCGGGACTCCCGGGCGGGAAGAGGGGTGCCGGGTACGGGATTGCATCCCGGTCCCGAATCTTCATCCCGAGATCCCGTTCCCGTTATCCCGGCCGGGACAGTACTAAAAATATAAAATATCAGTGCTACCAGCTACCAGGGTCGCAGGTATCAGGTATCAAAAAACACAACAGTAGTTCGTATGTCCACCGCATTCCGCATTCCACAACATCACACATCATCACATGGCTCACATGGCCATCTATCACGTGTACTACAACTACCAAGGTACTGCGCCCTACCCTAATCCCAGGCATACGGTATCTACCGCAGTAGCAGACACTAAAACACAATATGGCCATGTCTGGCACTAGTGTTGACAGGAACGTGCTCCAGGTGATTCCTCATTCTTTGCTCAAGTCGCATTCCAAATCATCCAGCCAGACTGAGTTCCTACACAGAATCAATGGAACATCAATAATCTTTCAAGCTACAAAGCTCCTTCGTCTCTCACCATCGGTGTATGCGACAAGCACGACTATCTTTCACAGATTTTACCACCGGGAATCCTGTTCTTTGGAGAAATATGATGTTTGGAGTGTATCAATTGCATCGCTCTTGCTAGCTTGCAAGGTAGAGGAAGATGTGCGAAGAATAAGAGAGATTATTTTGGTATTCATACATGTGTATCGAAGAATGAGGCTCGGACTAGGGAGCTCTCGCGGCGGCGCAAATCAAAACAAAGGATTCGTACCCATAGCACAAGCAGATATCCTGAATGAAAAGATGTTGTCAGATGAAGAGAAGCAAAATATTCTCCGTTATGTTCGACCACTTCCGCAATATGGGATGCTGTACAAGGAGTGGGAAGAACAAGTGATGGAGATGGAGAATATTATATTACGAGAACTCGGTTTTGTTCTTTCATGGATACCAGACAGTCACCCACACAATTTCTTACTATATTTTATCAAAGTGTTGGGTGTTGAAGAGAAAGATGTTGCTCAGTCAGCATGGAATTATTGCAATGATGCACTTCGATTAGATGTATGCGTTCGATATTCTCCCGAATGCATAGCATGCGCTGCTATCCATGTAGCATGCTGTGATTGTGATGTTTCTCTTCCCTTGACGCCAACGCCATGGTGGTGTGCCTTTTTGAAGGAAGGGAAAGATAATGATCTGAGCATAATTTGCAATGCTATCCTCGCACTTGGTGATACGAATTGCGTGGAAGGTTACGCTGATGCTTGCACGAGATATGTTGTGAGTTTGGTGGATGGTGGAAGTTTCTGCGATCCAGGTAGTTTCATTTGGAATTCTATGGATTGACATGACAGCATAAAAAATACGTGAAAGGGGAACGCATTTAGAAATCCATTGGGGTAGGAAATAGGAAAGCTAGCAAATATTATTTTGTATAACGCACATTACAAATTTTTGTAGTAATATCCAATCTCAGCAGCTTGGCCAGCCCAAAATGGATTCCATCTCGACCCTACATCTTCATATCCTTCACTCTTGTACAGATTCAAGGCTGCCACGTTTTCCAAATCAACGTGTAGATAAATTTTCTCGTAACCCCAAGTATCCTTAGCTATCTTCTCTACACATCGACACATTGCCTTTCCTATTTGTCTCCCCCTCACACTTTCATCAACACACAAGTTGCTTAGATAGGGCTGAAGATGCATATCTTTGGGTTGAACGTTCATGTTCAGTGCTTTTGCGATTGAGCGCTCTATTTTATCAAACCATGGCTCAGAGATTGGGATTTTGGCATCTGTAGGCTGCAGCCTCAATTCTACAGTTGCAATAGCGTCGATTCCAACATTACCTCCTGATTTCTTTCTCCCTAATGCTAATATCACAGAAGATTTAGCAGCAACATCCTCTGCTTCGGCATCATTGATATGCATGACTCGTGGAGCTGCAAGTAAATCTTTCATGTCCACGCCCTTTATCATGCGCTGTCTCAATCCTGAGAGTACTTCTGTGTAAGCAACCATTCCACTGTAGGCATTGAGTGCTCCAATACCAGGGCTTATGAGAGCTTGTTCAATGGGTGATAGGTTTTTGCTGAGAGTGATTGCATCGGCTCCGAATGCATTAATGGTCAACTGGGATATGTCTGGAAGATCATCTTCTTCGGCAATTGAGAGAACGAAGGGTGTCCCGACATCGTCGTCACTTCTAAGTTGTCCATTTTCGTCAATGCAGGTCCGAAATGAGTCTGGAGCATCAAGAAATGTTCGTTTCACAGGATCGGTAAAGGATGCGATTGGAACAAGATGCAAAGATGAGGATCCACATTTTGGTTGATGATGCTGATGATTAATAAATGAGGCACCACAGATGAGTGGCAACATTGTTGCAAGGAGGAGGACGAGGAGACTACGCATCTTGATATATGCAATGTGAAGAACTTTTGATGTAAAACATTATCTCAAGTGTTACGAATGATGAATGATGATGATGATGGTGGTTTTGATTGTATTTAACCACTTTGAGCTTTAAAAATCGTCGTCGTCAGCGCCTGTTTGCAAGCAAGCAAGTAGCAAGCAAAGTGCAGGCGACAGGTTTGTTGGTGTGACAGGTTGTGAGAATCACACCCACCACCATCAAACGCTTCGTTCTTTCGAGAGCCACCACCGACCGACCGACCTTCCTTCTTGCTCGCACCAACTAAATAATTCACACTTCTACCTACCTTCTACAATAGCCATCTGCCATTCTATATTCTATTGCAGCACCATACAACATTATTTTCCACCATGAATAGATCATTGCTGTCAGCTGGACGCCATTGTGCAACTGCATTCATCAAGAATGCAAGAGTTAAAAATGTAATTTCCAATTCCATCAAAATGCCAATGAGTTCAATCGACGATAGAACCTTCTCCACATCAGGGATTGATATCATGTCCCATTTCTCTAATGACAAACTAGAGGGGCAAAATATCGCTTCTGCCATGGAATCTCTGGCCAAGGCAGATGCCGTGTGCTTTGATGTAGATTCAACAGTCATACAAGAAGAGGGGATTGATGTACTTGCAGCTTCGCTCGGAAAAGGTAAAGAAGTCTCTGCGTGGACACTCAAGGCCATGGAAGGAGATACCAAATTTGAAGATGCACTTGCTGCAAGACTTGATATTATCAAGCCTTCTCGAGCGTCTATTCTCAAATGTCTGGAGGATCATCCTCTTCAGCTTTCGCCGGGTGTAGATCGTCTGGTTGAAGTACTGATGGAGAATGGAACAGATGTTTATCTTGTCAGTGGAGGATTCCGTATCATGATTGAGCCTGTTGCCAAGACTCTGTGTATCAGCAAGACCAATATTTTTGCAAATAATATATTCTTTGATGAAAATACCGAGACTGGGGAGTACACTGGGTTCTGTCGCGATGAACCCACTTCGGCTGATATGGGAAAGCCAAAGGCTGTGCAAATGATCAAGGACCAGCATGATTATGAAACTGTAGTCATGGTTGGTGATGGTGCCACTGATGCACAAGCCAAGCCGCCTGCTGATGCCTTCATTGGATTCGGTGGAGTTGCTGTGAGAGATGCAGTGAAACAAAAGGCATGTTGGTATGTCTACGACTTTGAGGACATGATCAAAGTTGTTGAAAAATTTGGCAAGAACAAGAAGTAAAGTACAATATTAAATATGATTGTCACAAAAAGGCGCAAATGCGTCGCGATCGCAGTGTCCATGCATTGCTCAAACTTATCCCTAAAATGTTGACATTAATTAGAATTCATTTGCAACTACATTCCATGTACTGCAGTATGTTGCAGTGTTTGTTCAATATGTTTCCTGAAACAATCCGATCCATTCATCCAACTTTTTCTCAATCTCACTTCTCAATCCACCATTTCTCACAAATCTATCAAGCAAATGACGGGCATCGGCCTGAGCACCATCTTCTACTGAATATTCTGAAATATCATAGCCTTCTCCAATCTCGTGTGTGCCATCGACATCATAAAAGGTTAGCTTACCCTTGCACTTATCACCGCTACCCAGTGTCATTTCCCAATGGACGCAAATAGTAAATTCGAAGATGTACTTCTTTTTACCACGAACCTTTGCCACGGACGCATGCGCTGAACCGCCAGCCTTTTTACTAGAAATCAATTCAGAAACATCAATAACCTTGACAGAAGCGTTGGGATCCGGTGATCCCCCTGGAAGCTGATAGGACGCTTCCAGAACTTTTCCTTTGACGCTTCCAATCGCCCAATCAGTCACATCCTTTTCCTCCCATGTACCAGCTTTGTTCCATACGCTAACGTCCTTATCCTGGGTGGTTGCTGACGAATCAGACATCTGAGTTGGTTCAAGGCGTTTCGGTGTGATATCTCCGATAAGATGTTTTTCTTCTTCTGTCATTTCATGGTGGAAGAACGAAGTTTTTTTCCCATTCACAATTTTATATCCTCTGACATGATCGGACTTGGAGAATTCACCTTTTCCTCCTGCCAAATCACTCTTGATTGCGCTTTTATCATCTTTGACAATGCCCCCGGCACTGGATGATTCAGATGAAGGGACATCATCCTTGACCACCTGCACCTTCTTAGCAACAGGAGGAGGAATATAATTAGCATTTTCCTCCTTCTCCTTCTCTAATCTCTCAGCCTCAACTTTATCTTTGACCAGTTGCTTCTCAGCATTTGTGAATTCCTTTTTGAGAGCTTTACTAGATGGATCCAACATGAGAGCCGTTTTATATGCATCGATTGCTTCTTGAGTTTGTTTCAATGCCATGGAAGCTTGTCCGAGCCTCCAGAATCCCTTCACGTAGGTAGAATCAAAGCAGGTCGCTGAAGTAGCATCCTCATATGAATCATTGGGACGATTCATTTGCAAGAAGCATAGGGCACGGTTGGAATGCAGAATTGCCATATCTGTATTTTTCGATGCTGCTGCTCCATCTGTTTCTGTGGAGGAGAGGACTTCAATGGCTTTGCCATAGAGGTCTTTTGCGTCTGGGTATCGATGGGTTGTGACGGAGACTCGTCCTCTGCGCTTCAATTCTTCGACTAGAGAAGATTTCGCAGCGCTTGTTTCCGGGGTAGCGTTCAGGACGTCATTGTGGGGAGAGAACGATGGTGAAGATAGCATTGGAGTGTTGTTCTATTGGGTTCCAAGATTATTTGTGAATGGTGAAGGAAGGTCGATAGGCCCGCCGGTATAGTGCGGCTTTATAATGCCTGATGTGCGCGCTCCGCACGTGCGGGCCGCACAAAAATTCATCTAGTAACAAAGACTAACAAACACATTTGTTGGCGCCAACTT
>Ga0307981_1003783_pt1 | contig 11097 bp, 14 predicted proteins | sample OrgLakmetagen987_FD_201849 | JGI IMG/M metagenome (GOLD analysis project Ga0307981, IMG submission 201849) | Saline water microbial communities from Organic Lake, Antarctica - #987 | ecosystem: Environmental > Aquatic > Non-marine Saline and Alkaline > Saline | place: Antarctica: Organic Lake... | reverse complement strand
CGTTGTAGGGCATTTAAAAAGACACGAAAATAAATGGCAATATTAGGACAACCTGAAGGCGTTTTTGACCTAAATAACAGCGACAAATATGTTGGCTCATATTTGACTAAATCGGATGTGAAGGAAATACTTAACGTTTCGGACAGTGATTTAGGAAAAGTTGATTTTACAAATGTTAATGGAAACGAAGTTGTTGATGAAAGAAAAATTCAAAAACTTTGGTATGACAACAAAATACTAAATGCAATTAGACCTGAAAAGTCAAGTCTTGATGAACTCTTGTTAATAGCAATTATAAGGCGGACTTATCCTAATATTCAAATAGAAAGACAAATAAGAGTTAAGCGCTTTTTAATGGACTTAAAATTGACCCTTGATGGAAAGAATCCAGTATTCATTGAATTTGATGGGCCTTCTCATTTCGCCATATCCAGATATGGACCACCCAAACACGAACCTTTTAGAAAAAAGAAAATTGTAGAAGATGCTACAGGCTATGAAGTTGTTAATTGGGCATATTGGATACAAAGATGTGATAGCAACGTAAGAGCAATTTTTGACAAGACAATAAATGGATATGGTGTTTTGTGGAGTACTAACATTCATTTCGGGATGTTCGTTTTTGAAAACTCTGCTGACATTATAGACACAATAACAAAAAGATTTAATGCAGTTGAAGAAAATGGTATTGGTTATTTCTATGGTAAACATACGAGAGAAAGAAATAATCCGGAACACCCAATAATTGGGAATATTAAAACAGGAAAGGAAAACGTTGGACTTATTATTCCAAAAGGATATAAGGACAGAAATTATTGGTTGCCCGATAAATTGAAAGAATAAAAAACGATAAATTGAAAGATTTTAAGACATATTATAAACAGTATTTCCAACCAGACCTTCAAAATTTCGTGGGACAAATTCCTGTGGAGGGAAACAAGCATTACGACAGAACCGAATTTAATATTCAATATTTCTTCTTGACACCTCAATACAAGTATTTAGACATAATCTCACACGACAGACAAGGATTATTTATAGTTGCACTTTATTGGACTATTTTAGTTGACCAGACTTTTTATTCACACTTCCGCCACTCATATCAGACATTCCAAAGAAAAACCTTGTATCCTAAATTTATCGGCAATTGCACAGCACCTTCTCTAATGAGTTCCGAATGTGGTCACCACCAACATCCACGAAAAATATTACAAGCAATAAACGACATAGAAGACAAAGGAAATAGATTTGACTTTGAACGTGAAATCTTTAAAAAGGACGAAACCACCCAGACAAGACCAAGCATAGACTATTTTTCACTTTTGGAACAAGCAAACCAAATAATGAAAGAAGAAATAAAAGACTATTTCGAGAATCACCAACCTGAAATAAGTTGGACAGAATTTTGGACGAAATGCGAACGAGAACTTTAACGAATGAAATAAAAACGCCCTACAACATTGTATAAGCGTAATGCGGGCGAAAGTGCTAAATTTGAACGAATTGAATATTAACAAACATATTGCAAAACCGAAATTGAAGTGCTTTTAATCCCGCACTACGCTTATACTAACCGTTAGCCACAAGCTGAAAAAAAATCCGAACTACCAATGATAAGAAACGTTACTATAAAAAATACTGCAACTTTTGACGATACAGGAATTGAAGTTCCTGAATTTAAAAAAGTGAATTTCTTTTATGGTGCAAACGGTAGTGGAAAAACAACAATTTCAAACTTCATTTACGAACCAAATAATACTCGATTTCCAGATTGTCAATTAAATTGGCAAAACGATATTGAATTAAAATCTCTCGTTTATAATAAAGAATTCCGTGACAGAAATTTTGGAAACGGAACTATTGCAGGTGTATTTACTTTAGGACAAGCAACTAAAGAAGAAGCTGAACTAATAGAAGAAAAACGTAAGGAACTAAAAGAGCTAAAAGAAAAGGGAATTCAGCAAAAAGAAGTACTTGATAAACAAACTAAAAAAAAGGACGATTTAGAAGATGATTTCAGAGAAGAAGTTTGGACTACAATTTACAAAAAACACGAAGTAAACTTCAAAGAAGCTTTTAAAGGCGTAATGCAAAAAAAGCCATTTCTAACAAAGTTACTTGACGAATTTGAAAACAATACTTCTGATTTAAAAACAATTGAAGAATTAAAAGAACGAGCTGAAACTATTTTAGGAGAAACACCTTCAAAAATACCAGAAATCCCTTCAATTGAATTCTCTAAACTTTCGGAAATTGAGAATGATAATATTTGGTCTAAAAAAATAATTGGTAAATCAGATGTTGAGATTGCTCAATTAATTCAACGACTAAATATTAATGATTGGGTTAATGAAGGTAAAAAGCATTTACAAGAAGATGAAACTTGTCCTTTCTGTCAACAAGAGACAATTACACAAAGTTTTAGAAACCAGTTAGAAGGCTATTTTGACGAAACATTTATAAGCGACACCAAAAAAGCAAAAGAATTAAATGATGATTACATTAGAATTTTCGAGAACATAATTAACGAACTTCAACAAATCGAGAGTACCGAAAAAATCAATAAAAAAACAAAAATTGATTTAGATAAATTCTCTTCCCTTTTAAAAACGCTTAATAGTCAATTCGTAGCGAATAAAGAACTACTTAACAGCAAATTGAAAGAACCTAGTAGAAGTCTTGAGCTTACTTCTACAAAAGAACAGCTTGATGACATTGCTAAACTAATAAGCACAGCTAATATTGCAATCAAAAAGCATAATGATATTGTAGATAATTATGCAACCGAAAGAAACAAGTTAGTAAATGAAATTTGGAAATTTATCATTGAAGATAATCGCACTCGAATCGAGTTTTTTGTCAAACACAAAAATGGGTTACAAAAAGGAATTGATAATATTACAAAAAAGGTAACTAAACTTCGTGATGACTATAAAAAGCTCGACAAAGAGATAAAGGAGTTAACTAAAAATGTTACTAGCATACAGCCTTCTGTAGATGAAATAAATCAAACTTTAAAATCTTTTGGCTTTCAAAATTTTGAGATTGTTCCTTCTCAAATTGGAACTAATCAATATCAAATTCAAAGAGCAGATGGAGAATTAACAGAATCCACTTTGAGTGAAGGAGAAATTACATTTATAACTTTTTTATACTTTTTGCAATTGGTAAAAGGAAGTACAAACGAAACAGAGATAACCGACGAAAGAATACTTGTAATTGACGACCCAATTTCAAGTTTAGACAGTAATGTTTTATTTGTTGTAAGTTCTTTGCTAAAAGAAATAACCAAAGGAATTAGAAATAATCAAGGAAACATAAAGCAACTAATTCTATTGACTCATAATGTTTACTTTCATAAAGAAGTATCATTTATAAATGGCAGAACAAAAGAATGCAATGAAACTAATTTTTGGATTTTAAGAAAAATAGATAATGTTTCCTATTTGCAGGACTTTAAATTAGTAAACCCAATCCAAAATTCTTACGAGTTATTATGGAGAGAATTAAAAAATAAGGACCATAATTCAGGAATTACAATCCAAAATACAATGAGACGAATTATCGAGAATTACTTTAAAATACTTGGTAAATATGGAGATGATGATTTGATAGATAAATTCGATAATCCGCAAGAAAAAGAAATTTGCAGGTCATTGATTTGTTGGATTAATGAAGGTTCACACACAATTCCAGATGACTTGTTTGTGGAATTGCAAGACAATACGATTGAAAATTATTTTAAAGTGTTCAAGTCCGTATTTAAGGAAACAGGACATTTAGAACATTATAATATGATGATGAACTGAAATTCATAAATCAAAAAAATGACCGCATCAAAATTAAAAGGTAGTTTATTAGAATATACAGTTAGAAGAATTCTTCTTAATTGTGGATTTACCAAAGTGAGACCAGATGGACTTCTTATATATGACAGAGGTGGATTAACAATGATTAATGGAAAAGGAGCTGCTCACGATGCTGATGTATTAATGAATCCACCAATTCAGATGCCTTTTTCTTATCCTTATCGTTTAAATTTTGAATGCAAAGCATATAATAAGAAAGTTGGATTAACGATTATTAGAAATGCACTTGGATTAAGGTATGACATTAATGAATTTGAGATTGTAACTCGAACACAATTAAGAGAAAGACAAAACAATAGAAGAAGTACTTTAGCAATCGATAATAGACAAAGATTTAACTATCAAGTTGGAGTAGCTTCAGTTGAGGACTTCACAAAACCTGCTTTCGAATTTGCTGCAAACAATAAAATCCCTTTGATTTCATTACGTTGGTTCTTACCAGCAAATATTTGTGATAGTTTTCACCAAATTACACCTGCTTATTTGCAACAATTCACAGATGAACAACTAAATGATTTACATCAATTTCTAAAAGGAAACGATAACGCAAATGCAACTACTTTTTTAAGAGATACAGACTCAATATTTAAAAATATCTACAACTCTATCCTTGAATTTGAAAATAGAGTTTTGATTGGATTATTAGAAAGTGGAGATTTACTATTCTTGATTTCTGATAACAACAATAATGTTGAATACCTATCTGATAGAGATACAGTTATGACTGCCAGATTTCATTACCAAAGAAGAACATTAGATTTTTGGACTTTAAGTGTAAATCAAGAAGCGGAATTTGGGTTTTATTTACCTTCAAGGATAATTGAAATGTGGAAAGAACAGAGTTTTGACAGTCAAGCAGCTATTAATTTAAAAGCTGAATTATTTTCAAGAGTATTTGTATTTGTAAAAAATGGAGAGTTACCTTTCAGAATATTAAAAATTGACAGTCGTTGGCTGAATGAAATTAATGGGAATGAATAAAAAGCCAGTGGCTAACAATGTATATAAAAAATAGGCTAAATAGTAGTAAATTTAAGGCTTTTGGCTATTATCAAACTTTGTACTTAATCGAAAGTTTGGTGCTTCGTAATCGCCTACTTTTCATATACTAACCGTTGTGAGCAAGCTAAAAATCAGAACGTGACAAGACTATAATGAAAAAAACTAAACTGATTTTAAAGATAATTTTATCACCTTTTATCTCTGTACTGGTTCTATTTCTAGCTGAATGGAATTTATTCGTTTACCCTTTAATTTTTAGTTTAATAATATCGATATCAAACTATAAACTATATCGTGATTCAACTAAAGGAATCATTTTGAGCATTATATTTTCTTATTTTTCTTTTTTCGTTGGCTACTTTGGTTGGGGTTTAATATTAAAAGCGGTCGAATACATTGGAATAACGAATGACATTTCTATCGGTAATTGGTTTTATACTGACCTCGCCTTTCTGATTTCTACATTTATAACTGCGCCTATGTTAACTTTATTTCTTAACAAATCTCTTTTTAGAAATACAAAAACTAATACATCCATACGAATTATTATTATTTCAATTGGAATTTTAGTTTTAATAAGCTTTTTCTACAATAACCAGAAAGTTGACAATTATTTCAATATTATGAATGTATGGCATTTAATAATAATGTTTGGATTACAATTAATTATTAATCAGAAATCTTTAAAAAAAATTTTTAGTGAAGAAAAAGCCAGCTCACAACACCGTGTATAATTAATTGCTGGTTATAGCCTACTTACGAAAGTCCTCGCGGACTTTCTATCTGTGATTTATTTGCTAACTTTAGTGCTTAAACCACGCAACTAACCATACACAATTCCGTTGTGGTGCATATAAAAAAACGAAATGAGAGTTGAATTTTTAGGACACGGACTTCATAAAGACCATACCAATACGGTTGGACACTATATGATTGATTCGTTTAAAAATGATGACTACTTCTCTTTTGTTGGATTCTCCGCTTTTACGAAAATGTCGGGAATAAACCGAATTAAAAAAGAACTGCTCGAAGCTTCTAAAAAATTTAAGTCAATAAAATTCTATCTTGGAATTGTACCAAAAGGAACTTCGAGAGAAGCTCTTCAATTTTTAATCGATAACAATATTGACACTTGGATTTTCTGTACAAGCGACCAAATAATGTTTCACCCAAAAATCTATTTTTTTCAAGGCAAGCACAATTATCGCTTTATTACGGGTTCTTCAAACTTGACAAGTTTTGGGCTATTTGATAATATAGAAGCCTCTACATTTTTTGAGTTTTCAAAGAATAATCAGCAAGGAAAAAAATTAGTTAGGCAATTTGAAGAATACTTCGACCCAATTCTTAATGGAACAGATAAAAACGTTCAAAAATTGACCACAGAAGTCCTTGTTGACTTAGAACAATCAGGGTTTATTTGGCCTGAATCAAAAACAAATGCGGAATATGAATTTGTAAAGTCAAATAAAAAAGCTTTTGGCAAAAGAAAAAAACTAAAATTCGACAAAGATTCTTTAGGCAAAATTGAATCAAAACCACCTTCATACAATAATGACTCCGACTATATTCCTGCAATAACTGAGGACTATTTGAACTCTTGGCCTGATTTCTTTGAATTATTTAAAGAGTTCAAAAAGGAAAATCGTGATAAAGGAGAAAAATATAGTGTTACGGTTCCAAGAGATTACAAAAACCCTTCACTTTATAATTGGTATTTGAAACAAAAGATTTATCACAAAAATAAAATACTACCTGAAGAACACGAAAAACTACTAAAACAGGAGCATTTTTACTTTGGAGATGCCCACAAATTGTGGCAAGAATGGAAAGCGGACACTAAATTAAAATTACTCCAAGAAGCAGTTGATGATGGAGAAAATATTGGATTGAGTCAACGATATGAATATAAAGGCGTACGACTTGGAACTTGGATTCAGGGCATAAAAAAAGCCAACAAATCGGGTAAAAAGTTAGATATAATGGAAAAAATAAATGACATACTCGATTTGTCTTCCAAAAGCAGGACACCAATAGATACTGCCACAAGGTTTGTTAATGACCTTTTAGAAAGAGAAAATCCGAATAAAGCGAATTTTCAAAATAGGTTTAATAGTGCTTTAAGAGATAGAATTGATGAACTCCCTGACGATATTCAACAAGATATCGTTGATGCTTGGTACTTAGTATTTGATGAAGAGCGTCCATTAGGGAGAATTAGAACTCGTCAAAAAGACAGAACGGAAGAATGGAAATCATTTCGCTATAATGAATCGATTAACCCAGAAAGTATTTGGTCTTTAACCGAATCTAAAATTGGGAATTTATATCATTGGATAAGACAGAAAAGAGAAAATAAAACAAGGATGGAATTGATTAGAAAGAACTTTAACGAACAAGAAAAAAGTGAATTAAGAAGAGAAGGATTTCCAATTTGAAAATAAAATACGACACCACAACAACGGCTATACGTAATGCGGGTTTTGGTGCTAAATCCAAAGTAAATGAATATTAAAAAACATATCGGCAAACTGAAAGTGAAGTGCATCTTAATCCCGCACTACGCATAGCCAAACCGGTTGTGGTGCATTTGAAAAAAAAAATTGAGAGTTAAATAAATGGCAGGATTAGGATTTATATTTATTGTATTGCCGATTTCAGTAATTCTTTTTTTATTATGGATTTTTACTAAAAAAAAGTTTTTTGGGATTGCGCTAATTGGAATGTGGGGCGGAATGATTTTATTGTTGATTTTATCAGCTATACTTCAACCATTTTACACAAAAAAGGTACTTGAAAAATCTGACTTTTATGGAGAATACGTAATTAATCGCAATTATTTTTCGGGAAAACAAGCGGATTGGCAATACAATCACTTCCGATTTGAAATTAAAGAAAATGACACAATTTATTTCTATGTAACAGATGGAAAAATAATAACTGAAACGTATAAAGGAGAAATATCAACTCTTGCGCCATACAAATCTGCGAGACTTGTAATTGAAATGGAACAACCAACACATCACGTTTTGACAACGAATCCGACAATCTATCGTGAAGTTTGGGACTTTTTTATGGTGTTCAATTCACCAAAATTTCATAATATGTATTTCCGAAAAGGCGAATGGAAAGAAATCAAATATTAAACAAAGCGTGGAAAAAAACGCACCACAACAGCGCATAACAAAAATGGCGAGATTTGTGCTGAAACGAGAGTTTTGTGTATTTTTATAATAGTAAAACTTTAACCGAAAAATTTGTGCATTTTAAGTCGCCACTTATGTTATGCGCGAACCGTTAGCTGTAATGTAGTGTAACCTTTCTTATTATAGACAATATAAATATCTGTTTTTCAGAACAACAGAATATTACTCTTTCCAAAAAATCCTTCAAATTAAAAATTTAAGCAGGAATTAACTTAAGTTATGTCTTTTGTGACAGTATTGGCAATGTTTAGGTATTAAAGCTGTATACTATAAATGAGCAATTAAAATAAAAAACATGGGAATGATTAAAGATAGAAAGAAATTCAAAAGAACAAAAGAACAGACTCATCCAACAAATCCAACTGGTAATATTAACCAACAAACTAACCAGTTTGATATTGATGAACTAACTATTAAAAAGCAACAAAATAAAAAATAATAATAATGATGAAAAATAATGCAGAATTACAGTCTGATGTACTAGATGCTATTAAACAAAAAGAGGTTATAAATGCCCTTGAACGAAGCTCTATTAATCATAACGATATAAATATAAAAGTGTCAGGCACCGCAGTAACACTTTCTGGAAAAACAATTTCTTTATATCAAAAAGAGAAGGCAGAAAGCATTGTTGGGAAAACACCTGAGATCTGGCATGTAAATAATGAACTAGAACTTAATTTTTAAAGCGATATAATGAAAACCACAAAAGTAAATCTCAAAAAAGGAAAAGCGATTAATCCAATAGGAGAAAACTTAAAAAGGAGTAAAAACAACAGAAAAGCAGCAGCACATTTGCTAACTGCAGCCAAATACCACCTTGCAGCCGCAACACATCATGAAAAGGGAAATCATGAAAAAGCGGAAAAAAGTACAATTTCTGCTCATCGTCAGGTAACCCTTTCTAATAAAACTCAAAAAGCAGGTAAACAACATGCGATAATTGGTTAATTCAGTATAGTATTTATTTAAAGCAACTTTAAATTAAAGAGGCTTTTAGTTTTTCAAAACTTATAGAAAATGGAACTTCAAAATGAACTTAATGATAAAATCCGATTGACAACTATAAAAATTCAAGAGGAACATCCTGAACTGATTGAATACATAAATGAAATTCCCAGTACCTTCCTTTGTACAACTGAAAAAAAAGTAAGTAACAAAGCACTAAAAGGATATTTAGATTCCCTAGATGAAATATTAAAAAAATATTCAAAAAACACTAAAATTCAACATAATGAAAACAAATAATAATTTAGGCATCTGGATGGATCATTCAGTTGCAAATTTGATTGATTTAAATACAAAAAACGAATGCCGTTCTATTGTATCAAAATTTACTTCAGAAACCAAGGAAGAAGCTTTGATTCGAAGCGAAAGTCTTATGCATAACAAAAGACAGCAAATGAATGCAAAATTTTACGAGAACATTGGAACTCAAATAATGGGATATAACCATGTACTGTTATTTGGACCAACAAATGCAAAAGTAGAACTTCGTAATTACTTGAATAAAGATTTACATTTTAAGAATATAAAAATTGATATAGAATCGTCAGATAACATTACTGATAATGAACAAGTGGCTTTTGTGAAAAATCATTTTGAAAAAATATAAAACTCTAATAGTAATAAACACTACAGCTAACAACGTATATAGCTCATAGCTAATTAGTTACAATTACAATGTTAAGGCTTATTTACGAAGTCGCCAAATTTTTAAATTTGGCTTTTTTGCGTTTATAAGTAAAAATTTGTCTTGTGCTTAACCGAAAAGATATTACCTTTTTACACGCTACGAGCCATATACAAAACCGTTGTACTGCATTTAAAAAAAACTGAACGCATTAAAAAACCATTTACCGAAATGAAACCTACCTTGACTGAACTAATATCGAAACTCGAAGAACAATTCGGAAAACTAAACTCTCAAGCCGAACATTGCGCAGAAGATTTTCACGAAAATTATCAGGATTTTATTAATTCAATTCAATCGAAAAAAATTATCATCATAGCTTCACCAAATATGTTAGCGACTAAATTACAAGAGCCAAAATACACTAGATATAGAACATTTGGAGGTTTATCTATCCTATTATTTATAGCTGGAATCATAACACTCTTTTTTAATTGGAAAATTGGTTTAGGATTAATTCTTGGTTCATTTTTAGCAAAATTTATATCCACTAAAATGAAAAATAGTTCAAGTAAGAATTTTGCTTTTGAACTTACTTCAAAAATTAAGGAAACACCAGACGATGGAATGTTTGATGTCTGCCAATATTATATCGCTGGAATTTTACAATTAGCAAGTACAAAAGGTAGAGCACATTTACCACTAATACCATCTTACTCTTTGACAGGTGTTGAAGAATTTGCAAGAAGAGAAAAATAAACTTCAAAATATATGATAGACAACATTTACTTTATTTATTGCTTAATATTATCATTTAGCGGTTTTGCAATCGGATTTTATGGAATTATGGCAAAACATAGAATTGAAATGGAAACAAAAATTGGAATGACTAAAGGTTACGATTTTGATACCGATGAAGGAAACGCATATTTCGCAAGAAAATATGAAAATTGGAAAGCTGGTTCATATTTCGACTCTCAAATTGCACCTTTATCTGGAATAGTAATTGCGTTAGTTGGCGCAGGTCTAAACATAATTTCAAACTCTTGGTGGTCATCAATTTTATTATTGATTTTAGCCTACATAATGTACTTAATTGCAATCAAAATATTTAAATGGAAAATACAGCTTGTTTCTATTTTGACTTTGATTATTTCGATAATTCTAATTGTAATTAAGTTAACGTAAAAAACGCAGTACAACAACGTATATAGCTCATAGCTAGGTATTTGCTTAATCGAAGTTAAGGTATATTTGCGAGTCCGCCAAATTTTTAAATTTGGCTTATTGAGAAAAAAGATAATAAGAAAAATTTAAAAATTCGGCTCGTGCTACATCCGAAAGTAATTGTTTAGTTTGCACGCTACGAGCCATATACAGAGACGTT
>Ga0307981_1003782_pt1 | contig 11099 bp, 5 predicted proteins | sample OrgLakmetagen987_FD_201849 | JGI IMG/M metagenome (GOLD analysis project Ga0307981, IMG submission 201849) | Saline water microbial communities from Organic Lake, Antarctica - #987 | ecosystem: Environmental > Aquatic > Non-marine Saline and Alkaline > Saline | place: Antarctica: Organic Lake... | reverse complement strand
CTTCTGCTTTTTATCACAGTCTTTGTGGCTGTACTACACTTTCTATAGTACGCCTTTTACTTTATATACATCACCTATTACATTCATTAATTTAGGGTCATTCTTGACTCTTGCAGGAACAGGCGAGTTTGGGATAAATGGAACTTTACACGAGAAATAACACGATGGCTCCAATAATGGGAAAATTCGCTATGACCAGCAAACCAAAACGGAGGAGTTCAGATGTCAAGTCTACGAGAAACCACAGTTCAAAATGCATTTGTACCAAGAGTGGAGCTCTACTGGTATTCCTATTACTGGGGCGGGCCGGCGTACCCATTACCATCCGTGACTAACCGTGACCTGACTGCACTGGACTGCACCGCCGCCTACATGGTCTAGCGCACCCCAATTTTCGACTCGAAAAACCCGACTGACTCGACTTGAGGAAAGTGACGTGTTTCCGTTTCTGATTCTTCTTCACAATTTTCGAAAATCTTCTTTGGGACCATGGCGGAAGGAGGGCGTTTGGGCTTGACAGCAGTCTTATCCTGTCTCCTATGGAGTCGCGCGATGGGTTTTACTTCTCTTTCGAGTCCAAAATCGTCGTCACAGCTCTCAATTTGCTCAAGTGGCCACAATGCGGGGACCATCAGGTTTGCGTCGTCGTCGGCAACCGATGAATCTGCAGTCGACGTTAGATCGGCACCTTGCACCATCACTCCGCCCATCTATCTCGCCGAACTCAATAGAACCGTCAGCTTTCCAAAATTCTCGGAAATTATGCAGCTCTCGGCGGGAGAATTTGTGCTTAGCGACACCTTCACCCTTTCAACCGAGGACCAGAGTGCTGCCTACGATTTTTGTTTGAAGCTGTACCCCCGAGGCGGTGGACATCCTGCTAAGCATTCCCTGTTGGAACCCAAAAATCAAAATAGCGGATTCGGCATGTCCTACCGAATACTCCCCATGTTTGGCGGTTCTAAAAACGAAAGGGTGGGAGTGTATCTTCAATTTTTGCCATCACCCGATCAAGAACCGGTCGATGTCAGCTTTTCCTTGCGTCTCAAAGGTCAGCAACGAACAGGCCCCAAGTTTGATGTGGAGTGGAGAGCAGGAATGCGCTTTGTCAGCTTGTCAAACTCGAAGCTCGCTGAAGGCATGGCGAACGATTTTGGTGCACATTTAATGCAAACGCCTTTGCTCAACTTATTTCTCGGCTGTGAAAGCGAGAGTCTACCATCGGAACAGAGTATACAGATTGAAGCCCAAGTTTGGATCCATGCTCCACCTCAGCCTCAAACAGCGTCCTTATCTGTAACCACATCGTTAGCACAAGAGAACAAATCCCTTCTGGCACGGGCTGCTGATAAACTTGCAATCCAAGACATTCGGACAGGCAAGACGACTTCTCCTTACAAACACAATACTGAAGAGGTCCGTGTTGGTCGCATTGTTGTCCCCGTCTTGCAACGATTGTCCCAACGACCGCGCATGTTTCAACAGGGAGCATATCCTGGGGTCGAGTTTCGTATACTACGCATCATTGATCCCGCGACTAACAAGGACTTATTTTACAGTCAACCCGGTGCTGACTATGAGCTCAAGCCAATTTACCCCTTGGTTGCCCAGCTGGAACGCCAATGGCCGGTCCGTGTCAACGAACGTGACATCCCAACGCTCTATACCCCGTATATGTACAACGCTATATCCGCATTAGGATCTGTCTTTACTGCAGTCACTGGCTTGCTGACAGCCTTTCTTGTATCCCAGATGGTCTCTCTCTTCTATATTCCCAGCCGCTCCATGGAGCCGACACTCATGGTGGGTGACGTGCTACTGGTGGACAAGCTCACGCCGAGACTACCAATGATTGGTAAGAGACACACTGGGGATGTCATCTTGTTTCAACCTCCCGAAAAGCTGCGTGAGATTGTGGCGCGATCTGGGGGAAGATTGTCCGAACGCGATTTATTTGTGAAACGAGTGGCAGGTGAGGAAGGCGACGTCTTGTCCGTGAAAAAGTCGGGCGCCGTTCGCATCAACGACGCGACACCAAACGGTCGCCGCGACTTGTGTGGCGCAGAGCCCCTCCGACTAATTGAGCAGTACATTGAACCCAACGACGATATTCGAGTAGGACCTGGACAGGTGGCAGTCCTTGGCGACTGCAGTTCGGTCTCGATCGATTCGCGCGTCTGGGGTCCTCTGTCCGAAGCCAATGTTGTCGGTCGACCCATTGTTCGGCTATGGCCTCCGTCACGATTCGGTGCTATTCCTGAATTGCCTACGATTGATTCCGATTGGAGATAGTAAAATAGTCGACAGCTAGAAGTTGTGCTATGTTTCAGAATACATTGCGGACCCACCGCTTTTGTCTCCCAAGGGGCTCTCTGTTTGGTCGTTTGATTCCGCGTCCCCGTCGTCGCCACCCGACCCCTCTGAATCATCGTCGTACTCGTCGTCGTATTCTTCGTCGTACTCTTCGTCTCCTGTTGCATCATCGCCGCGTCCCCCCGTGCCTTGTTCTCCCTCACGCTCTAGCCAAAGCTTGGAGTCATCATCCATGGCGTTGTCACACTTACCAACACGCGTGTGATCTGGCACGTTAGAATGCAACCACTTTCTAAACTCAACAAAAGTCCGATCCGTTTGTGCACGCTTGTATTGCAACAAATCTGTATTGGCATCAGGTTTGGACAATTGTTCCCCGTGCAGTCCTCCGTTCCACTGCAGTCGCGCAGCCGAATCCAAATGGGGATAGTGGACCACAAAACTCTCGCCCAGCTGCCAAAACGTGTACCCCACTCGACGAAGATGCATGATCCATGTCATTTTGTTCTTGCCATAACCCGAAAAAGCCGTTTGCCAGGGTGGCAAGTCTCTACAGTACCGAACGACCACATACGGTTCATAGCGATTCGACAAGACGCAGTCAATTGGTAGTAATTCAGCGGCAGGTTGTGTCAACCAATCCCGATACCGTGTACTTCCGTGACCCCCACGGTTGGAAGGATCAAATTGTGTCGCGTTGGAGTGTCGATACAGGCTCAGTAGCTCTGTTTTGGTATTGGGCATGACGGGAATGTTGTCTTCCGGGCATTCGCGCCAGTCCGCACATTGACGAAGGAGCTGCCATGCTGGCAACACGAGGGCTGCCTTGGGGTCGTCAGCCAAGTGTTGACGAATATTGGAAGTCATTAGATTGGTGTAAAGGTCGGTCGCCTCCCAAAAGTCGACATCCACATATGCTACATGCGAGGTGGTAACCTTTTGCATGGCCATGTTGCGCAAGAGATTAACGGGATAATCTTGAGCGTAATAATCCTTGATGGTTTGAACAAACAGTTGTTTGCGGGGACAGCCTAGGTCCGTCAAGCGATTGCGCACTTTCTGGGCAGTTTCGTTTGTCACGACGGCTATCGAAATGGGATGGGGACCCCACCGTTGGCAATGGTGCTCCATCATCCAGAGTCGGTCACCCGAAAGCTGCGTCACCAAAGTGTACGAAACCTCGTCAGCCGTCATGCCTCTACATACGGGCGCATGCTCCGTCACGGCTAAGAATGGACTGCGATGCTGCTGCTGTCGTTGTCGTGTTCTTTGAACGACTGTAAAGAGACACCCCGACATGAGAAGGGTGGCAAGACTGACCAGGATACCGAGTCGAACGCGCTTTTGAACGCGATTCTTCGCTCGCGACAGTCTATTCCGTCGCTGTCGAGCAGTTATGAGTCTGTTGGGCGAACTGGAAGAGCTGCTCTTGGCCGATAGAATCTCGTGGCTTCCATCCAGGAGTGTGAGGGAGCTCCTACTGCCATTGCCTGTATTCGTCGACTCCTTGGGCTTGGGAGACCGCCGTTGCAGATAACTCGTCATTAACAAGGCGCTAAGAGACCAAGCAACCTACTCTGCAGGATAATGAGGATTGAGCGATGGTGGGTACGCATGAAAGTAACATCCGATCGACAAGAGAGGACAGACAACAACATGTTGGGTGAGGACTGAATCGGTTATACCAAACACCAAACAGCCGTTGAAAAAACTTGCGTGAAACGAGGAAATCTTTGGGATTGGATGAATCCCGCAATCCGGGCGAGCCGAAAACGTCACACTTCTTTACAGTGCGGTTCCAAATTATAGACGTAGACGTAGACTAGTCTAGTCATTGCGTCAAGAATCCACTGCCAGGGGACGATACTTCGGAACGGATTGACGTGCTGTCCACTTTGGAGAATGAATATGGCTTTCGTCACGACGAAACGGAGGACGGCAACATGATCTTCATCTTTGACGAGAAGACCAAGACCGAGAGACTAGTCGCTATTGATCTTGAATCGCACACTATGATAACGTACTAGCTAGTAACATCTAACACTAACAGGTAACCACTAAAAAGACAGAATCACGTGAATCTGGACAAGTAAGGCCCTTAACCTCGGCGGGATGGGAGGGTTTATCTTCTGACGCCTCGGTGCCACAGTATTGCCTACGGATTCCCTTCTCCAAGGGGTGGTGAAGCGGACTCTGCATGCATCTTTTTGGGTAATGGCCAGACGAGCAAAAGTAGTGTCCACTTCTTTATGATATCGTCCCGCATGATGGCAGCGTGACTACTTGGCTACTACTTTGAGTGAATACTGTTGTTGAGAGGTTTTAGTTGCTGGCAGTGCGACTGCTTGGCTCTTTTGGCTGGGTTGCTGGCAGTACGAGATAAACCCTTCCATACTTCTTTACGACGTTCAAATTACAGTACAGTACAGTAGATAGCTACTGTACGTAGCCAAGCCTGGGGAACAGTGCAAGTGCTCAATTTGAGAGACAGTAGTCTTTAAAATACCAGTGCCAACACGTTGGTAGATGCCCTTCAGAATAATGAGACGTTGGAAGATCTTACTCTCGCTTACAATTGGATTGCGAGTGCAGAGGGTGGCTGCAACAGCAATTCTTGTACTTTTGCGGAACAAGAGCTTCTAGTCGTGCCTCGACCTCTCAAGAATTGGGTTAGGTCTTATCAACGACGCTGCTTCCGCGATTCTGGAATGTCTACCGAAGAACACAACTATGAATTCTTAGCTTGAAGGAGTTCGAAGTCGAATCCAATACGTGTCGCTCCATTTGCGAAAGTAGGTCAACTTCAAGCTCTAGATCATAGCAAGAATGATAGGGTGCTAATGGTGTATGTATTTACTCCTGTACAAGTACAGCAAGTTGAAAGCAATCCCCTGCGACCATAACCATTAACGACGAACAAGAATAAACCCCTGGACCTCTATGTTCCCTAGTCCTCAAATATCCCGTCTATGACTGGTGAGGTGGCTGCGTGGCATCCGTCGGCGCACCTGCAGCATAGACTTGTTTCTGTTGGCCGTTGTTATTCCCATTTGTCTCCAGATCGCGCGCCATTACCAAACTCGACAGAGGCGCACTACCATTGATAGGACCATATTCAGATGCCGACCAACCCTTTTCACCATCTTGGTAGTAGCGCTCACCTTGTTCTGGTCCATTTGTAGTGACATAATGTTGCGAGTTGCCGGTAGCAGCATACCCCGAGTAAAAGCCGTTTCTATCACTGGGAGCTGACTGGGTGTGTGCGTCAAAGCCGTGGCTGGTAGCGGTTGGCATGCAGTTAGCTAGACCGGCAAGTGCAGCAAGAGCATCTGTCGTTGACAGTGCCATGGAAGGTTCGAGTTCACTGGCGTCCACAGACATAGCATGTGGTGGATCCATACTGACGTATGAAGACGACGCAGCCGGAGCAAAAGAAATTGCGACCGGAGCATTTGGAACTTGTTCCGTGTAGCGACGATTTCCGTTGTGCGCGGCGGCGTGCCTTGCGTCAGTGGCAAACGGCGGAGCAGATTCGGATCGATACATCATACTATCGTGCGTCGCGGGGACCGACAAAATCGGACCTGTAGAATGCCATGCTTGCTGAGCAGCTGCCGAGGCACTCGGAGGAGATGACTGTGGACGGTCGTAGTAGGTTTCCTTCGCAAAACCAGTAGGAGGGTACTGCTGGCCGTCCCAAGTCTGAACCGTCGATGAGGAATCTGGCAAAGGGGTTTCCGAATACTGGTAGTATCTTCCTTGTGGTGCCACTACCATCTGCTGCGTCATTGTATGTGCGGCATGCGCTGGTTCCTCGTGATAGTAATGCCTCTCTTGCTCAAAGCCGTGTGAGACTTGCGCCTGACTGGACACCGGTCCTGGATACGCATGCGCTGTCTGTCCACCGTGAGCTCGCAATGGAGAAAGGGCCGGGCGATAGCCCTCCTGGGTCCACTCACCCTGCTGCTGGTTCTGCACTACCATACGTGGCTGGTGAAGAGGTTCCTCCTCGTGCTCCCTGATATGGGCTTGCTCGAATTGTCCGGCTTCCAGTCTTCGCATTCGTTCCTGTGTTTCACGCATTTTAAGCTCGTCCTCTTCCTTTTTCTTCCGGCGAGCTTCCCTCCTTTTTGCTTCTGCAGCACGGCGTTTTTCTGTTCGAATACGCTGCTTTCCAGCTTCTTCCTTTTCTTTCATCTCCTTTTCGACTCTTGCGATAGCTTCGTAGTCAACTGGTTTTTCTCTTGCACCACAGGAATGGATCACCATTCGACCTCGGCAAGCGGCACACCTCACTCCTTCTGGCTGATTTTGTGGTGTCTCGATCTTCTTGAACTCGACAGGCGCCCCTGATGCTAACGGTGAACTTGGATTGGTCGGGGAAACGGCAGTACCCTCTTCCTTCCCTGAATCCGAATCATCCAAAGGCTGGGACCAGTCCTTCGAAGCCTCTGGCACAGAGGCCTTCTGCCCATTGGATTCAACCATTGACGGAGCTCTCGAAACATCCGTTTCCGCCAAAGAGACTTTAGTTGGACTTAACATAAGGAGTTCAAGAGCTAGCTCTTTCTCTTCGGCGGAAGCAGTTGTAACGATTGCAATGGCTGAAGGCTTTGAGTCCGTGTCCTGTTTCTCTTCCGATTTATCTACACCGGCTGGTCTGGTCTTAATGGCGTCTGTGTTCTCTTGCGTGCCCGCAGCGTCTTTAGGCAGCAACGCAGACGTATTTTTGGCGGGCGAAGATATGGCCGTACTTTCTGCTGAAGCGAACGAAGTCTGGGCTCCGCCATTTTTTGGCTTTGCAATAACATCAGCCGCATTTCCATTCGACGTCGAATTATCCATTTCAGTTGAAGAGCCGCCAATATCTTCTTTTCGAAGCGCACTCTTCGAGCCATCTCCCCACTGTTTATGGAGGCAAACCATTTTCTGACGAAGGTCTGGATCGATGGAGGCTTGCAGTAAGGCTTCCACATTGGCCATCCGCGACCGCTTGTTCTTTGGCTTGGGAGCTGGCAATGCAGACGAGTTGCTCGCCGTTTCTTCGTTGGGAGCCGGCGATTTGCGTCCCATCTCCTGCTCTCGATTCATCATTAGCTGTCGCTTCACCAGCTTGAATTCAGGCAAGGCCGAGAGCACTTCCGACACAAAGCTGTTTTTCTTTGGACTGTCCTTTACTGGCGAAGACTTGATCCCCCCGTCGCCGCCACTCTCCAGAAGTAATTGCTCCTGTAACGAAGGATCCGGCCAGCAAGGTATTGGCTCCTCGTGTATTCGATCGTCATCGGCGTCAAGAAGAACGGAAACGATAATATTTTCCTTGGCTTCATCTGCGGACTTTTTCTTCTGCTGCTCGAGCAAAGATAATCGCAAGGCTACCGCCAAGTCCTTATCCACTGCCTCGTCCGCAGACACGGACGTGTCGTCGTCATCCTCCTCTCCGTGTTCTTCATCCAGGATAACAACGGCTTGATCCAACTCGTCTTCATCTTCAATGTATTCCAGATTGTCATTAATTACTTGGTATCCAACCGGATACATGACACCTGCAAAATCGGATTGCATTGTTGCCCGCCATTCCCACATGCAGTTTGGATCAAACGTTGCGGACAGTAGACGCCATCCGGAATAGTCTGACACACCAGAGACTCCCAGCAAACCACCCGCAGGGGCTTGCAAAGTGGTCACTGCCTGTGCTTGTCCCGGTTTCCAAACGTATAGAGTTGAATTCAACTCGGTCGGGCCCTTGGACGGGTGCGGTATCCCAATCAACCAGTATTCGGTACTTGGCGCCCAGCTGTCACGATATGCGAGTTCATTGGTTCGTTCCAACCACGCTTGCGGTTTCTTGTTGCCACCTCCGACACTGGTCCGTACTACTTGCAGGGGTCGTTGTTCAATACCGACTCCAACAACAGTGTCGTCATCGTCGCTGTCTTGTGCTGCTGTTTCCGCTACCGCTGCCAGCGGTGGCAGACCAGTATTGGTCACGGGCGCTGGAATCCACAAGGCCGACTGCCAAGTTACAGTCTTGCCGTGCAACTGTACCGAGTCACCATATATTTGCAACAAGGTCAAGTCGGCATTGTCGTAGAGTCGAATTCCCTTGTGCGAACTCAAAAACGTGTAGGCTCCGTGCTGTTGCAGCGTGACCGAGAAACCTGCCGCGGCGGCGCGACCGCAACCTTCAATGGCAGTTTGTTGCTGAATTTGAAACGTGCCGTCGGCAACGCGCATCAAGTCCCATTGATCTGGTTGACTTGGTGACTGACCGACAAGCAATATACAACGACTGTCGTCATTCTTCTGCTGCAATGCTTGGCTGTCGTTCCCATCCCAAATGGCCGTCAAGCACGTCCAATCCTTTAGAGGCTCTTTCGAATCTGCCAGCACTGGCACAACCGCTTGTCTATTTATCTTATCCACTTTATCAGACTCCTCGCTGTTCCACTGCAAGCGATACAAACTGACCGCCTGTGTTTCTGCCGTGACATCCGCAGGCACTCTGCCTTGACAGGTCCACAAGACGGTATTGCTTGAATGGTCGTTACTGCTGCTACTACTACTATTGCCAGTGCCACTACTGCCCCAACAAGTGTAATCCAACAAAGATGGCGACATGGCGGCTGGTCCCTTGGCCCATACTGGAACCAATGGTATTCTCCAAGCAGTCTTCCAGGCCTGCTGTCGTTGCGGACTGTGATTGTCGTTGTTGTTGTGATCGTTGTCGTCGTCTTGCAACACCAAACATTCCAATTCGTCGACTGTCCACACCAATACCACGTGTTCTGCTATTGTTTCTGTCGTTGCTGTTGTTCCTCTTGTCATGCTGTTGGAGCTGGAACGCCACCGCCGACCCGTATAAGAGCAACGACGCCGATACCACTGACAGGCCTGCACGGCATTGGGATATCGAATGACGCGCTTGCTGGTAATGGTTCGCGCTTGTTCTCGAATGGCAGCCGATGTCGTTTGTATGCAATGCCACGGTCGGTGTACAGCGGCCGCGGCGTGAAAGAGCCAGACCCCCCCGGCCGAGTCGCCAACTGCCACGTGCGTGCCGGCCGTGACGGAAAAGCAAGTAATGGGTGGGGGTGCCAGTAGTTGGAGTGTCGACAGGGCTGGCGGTGGTACTGTTGCTGAAGTTGATAATAACGATGACGATGTTGTTGTTGTCTGTGTATCGATCCAAGGTATTCCAGTCAAGGTGGCAGTAGTATTGGTTGTGACTTGTTTCCAAAGAGGGTGCGGCGGTTCGACCGGCAGAGTGCGGTGATATACGGTTGGATAGCGAGCGGCCCACTGCGTCGAGGAGGTAGAGTTAGTTTGACTTTGGCAGAAGTGCACTGGTAAAACTGCTTGACCTTGGACAGCGTGACACATTATTTGGTCCGTCGCCGGCATCGGATTGTTCTGCGGTGCAGTGGCAACGGTCACGACGCGTTTGCGTTTCGACAGTCGGTTGGGTGATGCTCTTGTTGATGATGCCGTTGACGATGCTGCTGCTGCAGTGGAATGCGAGGGTAGTAGCTGATGGGTTCCACTTTTACTGATTTTACTGATACTGATACTACCATTGGCTCCTGCTAAAGCTACTTTCCCTCCATTGGAAAGTTTGGCGACGGCGGTCGTCAAGGATGAAGAGGACGATCGACGGCCATTATTGTCGCCAGAAGAAGCTCCAGCGTTTCGCGGTTTCTTGGTGAGTCGTCTCTTGACGGAAGCGGTAGTAGTTGAAGTAGTAGCAGTAGGTCCTCGTCTGGATCCTGTGTCCCCCGCTACAGGCTCTGGATCGCCCTTCTTGCGCTTGACGGTAAAAGTACTCGGATTGTCATCCGTGTAGTGATGGACGGATTTCCTTCGTCGTGACGGTCGACCCGTCAAGGACGTTTTCTCTCTCGTCATGATGCTCTTATTCTTCTTCTCTCCCTCTCTCTCTCTATCAAGGGAAGCAAGCGGTTAATGATGAACGGTGAATGGTGAATGCTGCTGAATGGTGATACGAATGCGATACGGATGCGATGCGATGCCGAAGCCGCTGCTTCAAGGTCGGTGGGAAAAATTGAAGCGCTCGCGGTCGCTCGCTCGAGCAAGTCAGTTACAGTACAGTACCGTACCGTATAAAAACTGTTTTTTGTTCGAAGAGAGAAACCTCTCGCGATTGGGAAAATAATGCCGTGTGCGTAGATCTCTACGTGGATTCGTACCAGGCTAGGCACGCGGCACAAAAAGGAGCCCATAAGACAAAGACAGCGAAACACAAAAAACAGATGACCGTTCGTGTCGTCGGTCTTGTCCCAATTCCGGGTGATGGTGATGGTATTTTGGTCGTCTTTCCATCGCCAGGCGTCCGACCAATGTCACTTTTCGGTCCACCGATAAGCGACCATCGACCATCGATCGACCCATCGACCCATCGACCGACAACTCGACAATAATTTTCACCATGATCATGATGATGCAGATGCGCATGAGTCGGACGACAACAACGACGCTTCGATGCATCCTGTCCCGACCGCACCAGCATAAACTACCAGCCTTACATCTTGTCTCTACCAGAAGCTTTGCGCAACCAGCTAAATGGAAACAGAAACAGTCCAAGAAGCGTCCAGACCCTACCGTAGATCGGAGACAAAGAACACCGCCGTCGTCCAAGAAACGTCTCGCAGCTAGGCGCAAAAGGACTCCTGTGGAGGACACGGTTTCGCAACCGGCTGATTCGGCTACCCATCTACTGCAAAAAGAGGTTCCGCTGAATGTTCCTCCAGCCTTGCTGCTTCCGACGG
>Ga0307981_1003781_pt1 | contig 11099 bp, 8 predicted proteins | sample OrgLakmetagen987_FD_201849 | JGI IMG/M metagenome (GOLD analysis project Ga0307981, IMG submission 201849) | Saline water microbial communities from Organic Lake, Antarctica - #987 | ecosystem: Environmental > Aquatic > Non-marine Saline and Alkaline > Saline | place: Antarctica: Organic Lake... | reverse complement strand
AGTCGCCATGGCGTCCACCGGTACTGTAGAGCTGCTCATTGTGTTGTATTGCGTAGTGCGTAATGCGTAATGCGTAACGCTAGTTGTAATGTACCTGGTAATGTTTAGATAGACTAGTCTACTGTACTGTATCCTCCCATTGTGAGGAGATGGCGAATCGGCTGGGTGATGCATCCAAAAGATGCGTCGCGAAGGACGACGAAGGAGCCACTTTTTCCATGTTTGGGCGCGAACTAAAAAAATACGTTTGACTTTTATTTGCAATGATGTATTGTTTTGCATGTCACAAGCGTCCCGGTTTTGATACATCATAATCTATCAGTCCATGCCCCCCCCCCCCCCCCCCCTCTGCTCGCTGCGACTGAGAGTGCCTACCAGTAGCGTAGTTCGACCATCCATCGACGAGCGAGCAATCAGCAGCACCAGTGGTGTGGCGTGTCAAGCACCTTCTTGCGGCTGGTGGTAGTCCAGCACCATTTGACTCTCGTCTTGTCTCTTGGAATAATAGGTCCTGGTCGGACTCCATGCGTCTATCGTACAGCGAATAGACTACGACGTACCTTTAGAGGGTCTAACGGTAAGTACTAGTAGACTGCCAAGACGAAGCTTCCAAAGTTTCCCGTCCAGCCAGTCCCGGGTCTTTTTCACTACTTCAACTACTCAGATAAGCTCTATTTTCTACTTAAGAGGGGCAATTGTTAATAATTTCACTGGCTCATGTTTGGTCAAGTTCTTAAATGACCAAAGCCCGTATGTAATGACCAAAGCAGAAAGCACATCAAAAGAGGCACAAGGTGGCAAAAAGTGTCATTTTCATTCATTGTCATACGACCATCGACCAGACCAGACCAGACCCGGGATCATGGTGATGAAGCATCTCTTGCTGTCGGCTTTGCTGCTTGTCCATCGGACGACGAAGACAACAACGGCGGCGTTTTTCGCTCATCCTTCGCCGGGCAGCGACTGGGAAACTGTCCACCAGTACCGACAACGCCAAAACATTACCTACAACTACCAAACCAAACATATTAACCCCGAGCTCTGCCGCCACGTCTCGGAAGAGACGTGCCGTGCGGACGATGAAGCGGCTGCTCATGCCCACCAGGATCGAAATAAGCGCCGCCGACTCAATCCTCGTCAAGGGACCTTCACCTTTCTCGTGCTGCTGCTGCAGTTTTCCGACCACCAAAACCGCGCGTTGCCTCCCAAGGAGTACTACGAAGAGCTCTGTAATGGTTCTGGGCCATCGGCCATCAATCCAGCTGGAAGCATCTCTGAATTTTTCGCGGAGAACTCCTACGGCAAGTTCAACATTGAGTGTCGCGTCCAGGACTGGCGTCTCACTGATAATACGGAATCTTTCTTCGCTGGAGGAGTTAAAGGCCTCAAGGGAGCTGAGCGATCCCAAGATATGTTCCGCTCCGTAATGGATCAGATTGAAAACGAATCGGATCAGTTCTTCTTCTTTGACCTTGACAGAGCACTTGACCCTTCCCAGGAAGGTGACGGCAATGGAAGCATCGAATTGCTAGTAATTCATTCGGGCTATTCGGCGGAAGGAGCAGCGATCGACTGCTTTGGGGCCGCTCGCGAAGACAGGTTTCAGTCGGCAGGCTACCGTGGGACATCAAGCGGTGCGTGGACGACTAGTGATGGAAACTTCCGAGTGAATGGATATGCCATCGCGTCTGGCTTCGACATTGAAGGCCCCGAGAACTGCGCTTCAACACCTGCCAAGATGGGAATCATGACTGTACGTTGCCAAATGAGTATGCACTGAATGGAAGCGAGCCCAACAGTATCGCCCGAACTTACCTTTTATCTTCCCTCACCTGTTTCTTCGCAGCACGAGATGTTTCACACCATTGGCACGTACGACCTATACGACCCTACTCGTTTTGAGATAGGTGGTATCGGAGCTTTTGACATTATGTCCTCACCGTTTGGTCAAGGCGGCAACCTTGCGATTCCTGGCTCTGCGAGCGCTTTTACCAAGATCCGGGCAACGTGGTTAAAGCCCATCGAGATTACACAAGACGGCATCTACAATATTCCTGCAGCGGCAAGCTCAGATGTGGTGTATGTCATCCGAGAGGGATACGCTGATGGTGAATACCTGTTGATCGAGAACCGTCAGAAAGGAGGGTTCGACGCAAATCTATTTGGCAATGGTGGACTAGTTATTTACCACGTTGATGAAAGTGCTTCTCTGCAAGAGGATACAGGATTTCCTGGCCAAGTGAATTGGCCCCAAAATGGAAACCACTACCGAGTTGCAGTTCTACAGGCCGATGGAAGGTATGATTTGGAGAATTTTCGAAATGAAGGAGATGAGGGCGATTTCTATATTCAAGGCAGGTCGATTGGACCTGGCACTGGATCGAACTTTCCAAATACTGACAGCTATCAGGGCGGAACAATTCGATCCACCGGCATCACCATTACGGATATCATTGCCTCGGGTCCGACAATGTCCTTTCGTGTGGTGGGCTTGACACCCGGTCAGACTCCACGTCCTTCTCCACGCCCATCACCCAGGCCCTCACCTCGTCCTTCTCCAAGACCAACCTTGCGACCCAACGCGCCTGATTCTACGCCCCAGCCTACAAATCGTCCAAGACCACCGCGTCCGACGCTTGCTCCCGTGACGCTTGCTCCTCCTGCGTGTTCGTTTGACTCTTGCGGTGGCGGTTTGACTGACGTCCCGACCAATCCTGCGCCCGTTTGTGGTTCCTTTGGCTCGTGTGGTACTACTTTGGCAGACGCACCGGCGACAGCAGAAGCAACTACTACTTCAACGCTGGCTCCAACAACAGGAGTGACGATACCTGTGTCCTCGTCCTCACCCAGCACACCAGTTTCGGAAACCTCTTCCTCTGTTGCTTGTCACGTTAGTGCGCTTGGTATAGCATTGGCGGTTGGGGTAGCCATGTGGCTCGAGATCAACTAGGCTACGAAGAAGCTAACTAGTAGAGAGTCTTCTAGCTAGTGCCTCTTGCATAGTGATCCCTATCCATATCCCATATCCCTGTTTCTTTGATCCGTTAAATCCATACCGTAGTCTACACTAACGTAGATAGTAGCCATCGAACGCCGAAACCGAAAGTGCCATTCTCTATTCCATCCAAAGATTCCCCCGCCGTTTTGAGAACACTCCTCATTTTTAGGCTTCGAAAATGAAACGAATGAATGAATGAATCGCCATTTTCGTACCCGCGAAACAAGCATCACATCATCTCAAAACAAGAGAATCGACCTCTTCTTTTCGACATAGGTATGTTGGTAGGAAGCAATATATGTGCGCGCTTGAGAGGAAATTGGGCACTGAACGAAGGAAGGGGCTAAGAATGAAAGAATGGATCGTGTTGTTGCTGGATTGCTTCGTTCGTTCGCATTCGCTTTGAAACATGAAGGCAGGGTTCGCATTCTAAAGCAGAATAGCTGATGCACGAGTCTATGACGAGTATGACCAGGTTCCAAAGCCTCTGATGAGCTTATTCCTCCTGTGGCTTCCTCTTATCTATGCATTCCCCAAATCGACGCTTGGAAAAGCGGCCACACGCATGGTGACACCACATCGCGTCTCTTGCCATTTTTTGCCGTTTCTAACACGCGCTTTTTTTTTTAATGTGCATCCCAGAAAGACCGCGACTCACCTAAAAAGTATGCAAATTCAAAGATTCGTGTCCATTGTCGCCCTGGCGACGGTCTTGAGTATGAGTTTGGTCCGGTCCAATGCCTCGTCGCGGAGCAAAGGTCCCAATGAGCACAAGAGCAAGAATCCCACGGCTCCAAGTAAGAGGCCAAATGCGTTTATTCCAAGGCAAAGAAAGGCCCCGTCGTGGAGCAAAGGTCCGAATCCCAAGAGCAAGAGTGCCAAGAGCAAGAGTGACAAGAGCAAGAATCCCAATGCTCCAAGTAAGAGGCCAAATGCGTTTATTCCGAAGCAAACAAAGGTCCCAGTTGAGCTGCGTCCTCTTGCGCCAACGTCGAGTCCGACTGAATGTGAATGTGTGTGTCCATCTTCACCAACCCCATTCCCTGTGGAGTTTCGCCTTACCAATACACCATCCAGCCGTCCAGTAGACAGCACTGACACCCCTGCTGATACGCCAGCCCCCGTGGAACTTCGCCTTACCAACACGCCTGAATCTCCTTCAACACGAGTACCAACAAGCCCGACTGATGCGCCGGTGATTGCCCCAACGCCGGGGAATCCCTCGACAACGCCAGCCCCCGCGGAACTTCGCCGCACCAACACGCCTGAATCTCCCCCGACACGAGTACCAACAAGCTCGACTGATGCGCCGGTGATTGCCCCAACGCCGGGGAATCCCCCGACAACAACAATAGCTCCAGTTTCGGAAACCTCTTCCGCTGTTGTTACTTCTCCTTGTCACGCTGGCGTACTCGGTATGGTGGCATTGGCGGTCGGGGTGGCCATGTGGCTCGATATCTACTAGACTACGAAGTTGAATAGTAGAGAGGCATCTAGCTAATCCCTACACAATCCTAATATATCCCTTGTTTCTTTGATCCCTAATCCATAGACTACGGCGTAGGCTACTACTATCCACCAAACGCCGCACTGAAACCGGGGATCTTAGTTTAAAGTTGAATGAGAGATTCTGTATTCCACAGCTCCTACACGACGTTCCCAAAGATTTCGCGACGACGAATCACGACGAGGAACGGCGACGACGACAAATAATAACATTCTTATTGTTGGCTTATTGTTGTTGCTGTTGCTGTTGTTGAGAAAGTGCATAGCTTCATACAGTACCTGACAGTCCGTCTGTTCATTTACTTGCCGCTGTACTACTGCACTCCCAGCTAGAGTCAGTCAGTCCGTCCAGAAGACTTGTGTTTCAATTGGTGTGTTCAGAAGGATGATATCCAAGTCCAACACAAGAAGAAGCTCTGCCAGGGACGAGCCAAGCTTCTCCTCCTTTGCCAGTACTACTTCTACATTGGTTCAAACAACCACGAGGATGATTGTTCTCGTTATGGCCCTTGTTACTACTCGGGCGACTCTCACGACGGCCTTTGCTCCTACTACTTCAACAACAACGAGAGTACCACTTGCACCAAGTTTAAAATCGAGAACGAGTCCATTGCAGGTAGCCTCGGCCGATAACAATAAGGACTTTGATATTGACACTGTGGTGCAAGAGACAGTCGCGGAACACGACTCATTCTTGCAGCGCTGCAAACAACTGTGTCAAGAGCGCAATCTGCCTTTTGAAAAAGTCAAGAACGCTCGGGATCTCGCGTCCGTCCACAACTCGCCCATTCAGCCCGGTCGAGTCTTTCGCATGGGACGTGTCAGTGACGCGACAGATGCCGACATTGAATTGCTCTTGGGAGAAAACAAGCTGCGTCTGCAGACACTGGTGGACTTGCGATCTCCCACGGAACTCAAGGACGATCTCACGCTGTTGCGCCCGCAAATATTTGGAAACTTTACCAGTGTGCTTTGGAAGGAGCAAGGGCGGGGTGCCGATGGATGCGTCAAGGAGTTGCAGGAAGGTGACTTTCCAGTCCCCAAGCGCTTTTGGAAAAAGGGCGACAAGAAGCACAGTAAGGATGCGGTGGGCGCGCAAGAAGTGGACCGAGCCACCTTTGAACTCCACAGTATCATGGAGTTACCAACTACACAAGACGAGGAGCTGGGGGAAGGCGAAGAGGAATTGTGCACGCTCGATTGCGATGATCCCGAAACGACCACTCCCGCTGTGGCGATTATCGACACAAACAAACCACCCCGCAAGGAACGTCACTTTGTCAGTCTCATGAACGAGTTCAAGTACGTCAAGGGTACCGTGAGTAAGCTACGCAAGCGCGATCTCACAAAGGCCATTTTGAAGTCTCCTGGTGCCTTGCTATCCAAGCGGGTACGCTCGTCGGTGAAAAAACCCTTTTTGGACGAAATCAACGACGGTGGCTTGCCCATGTTGAACGAATTGTTGTTGCGCTTTGGAGCCCCCGGCATCAAGTACGTGTTGGAGCTGATTGCCGATCGCAACCGCCATCCAATCACGTTTTATTGCACGGCTGGCAAGGATCGAACGGGCATGATTGCGGCAATCTTGTTGGAATTAACGGGTGTGAACGTGGACGACATTGTGGAGGACTATTCGTTGTCGGCCAATGTCTACGCCGAAATGAACGACCATCAAGCCATGGTGGGAGCCTTGTCGCAGCGAAATTTGGACGCCAAGACCTTCTTGGGCGCGCCACCGGTCGTGATGCGCGATACTCTGGCCGCCATTAATGAGGTGTACGGCAGTGTGGAAGGATACTGCACATGGATTGGATTTGGACCGGAAAAGCAAGAAAAATTGAAAAAGGCCATGTTGGATCCTTGAGTGAGAGAGAAGGCAAACAACTATATGAATACGTCAAGCAAGTACCAGTAGAAGTTCATTTCTATTCCGACAATTGTGTGTGATTAGCTTTCTGCATTATTGTTATTATTAGAGGTTCGTCAGACTAGCGTTTGCGCTGCTGCACGGCACGAAAGGCATGCGCCACGAGATTGGCATTGGACTGTAGCGAATCCGGTTGCCCAGCGTTGGCAATGCCTTTGTTGTCGTTGTTGCTGTTGTTGTTGCTACCCATGGCGGTAATATTGCGCGAGTGGGTGCGCACTGGCGGTTGCCGGAGTGTTTCTGGCACCCTGCAGTCGTTGCGACGCGGGCGAGCCGTCTTGGTAGCGGGTGTCTCGTGGACAATGGATCCCCGACTTATGCTGCTGCTGGAATTAGAAGGCTTTGGAGCTCTTCTACTGCTGCTGCTGCTGCTGTAGATTCTACCAGCAGTCGCAGTAGTAATCTGGGTAGGTACAGGACGCTTTCTCGAGAGACTCTGGGACTGCTTGGCTGTAGCTGCAAAGTTTGTAGCGGCCAGTCGTCGACTGTTGTTGGTGTTGATATTGCTGCCATTGGGCACTTGGACTTGACGAAAGAGGCTTGACGCGTTGGACAGCGTCTGGTTGAAGTGACTGCCCACAAAGCGCGACCGGCTCAACTTGCCGTCGGCGGCCAGCAGCGAATTTTGTGTGCGCGACACGGGTCGCGTCAAGCCGCGCCTGGACAAGGATCCCGCCCAGCTGTTGCTACTACTGATACTGCTATCCTTGGACTGGTGCTTTGATTCGTTACTTGCAGCAGTCTTTGGAGGCTTTTTCTTCTCGGCGGCTTGCTTGGCTGCTGCCGCCGCGGCTGCTGCAGCTGCTTTGCGTTTCTTCATGTGGACACGCTTGACTGGCGAGAGTGGCGCGACTGGTGTATCGTCGTCATGCGGCTCTAGGTGGGGATTCTGGACTTCAAAGTGATCAAAGATGCGTTGAAGCGTATCCGCAGAGAGCTCGTTGTTGATGCAGTCGATTTTGTCGTTGTTGGTAGAGTACGGTGTGGAAGCAGTCAGTGGTAGCAAGGACTTTGGTAGACACTCTTGTAAACAGTCGACAAAGGGGAGGTCGGGAGACAGCCGCATGGCTGCCAAGGATAGAATTGCCGCCACGTCTTGAAATAAAACTCCGTTGTTATTCTCGTTTGGCTGCTGTGGCTGTTTTCGTTTTTGCTTCTTCTTTTTCTTGGACTTTTTGGTGGTAGTGGTAGTGGTAGCAGCAGCAAGTGCAGCAGCATAGTGCGACATAAACGCAGGCCCGAGACTCGACCAGAGCTGCAAGCGCACCATGACTTGGACCTTACATGTTCTTAGCTGCTGTTGCTTGGGATAATCCACAATGTCTGCTTGATCGTCGCCCTGCCGTGAATGCATCGTCACGGAGGCGCATAGTTGCCGGTACGGCGTCAGCATGCCGAGTTGCGACAAGGCAGAGACAGCTTGCTGGCTAGCAGTAGCGCTATCACTAGCAGTATCGCGGAGCTGCTCAAGCATTGGAGCTAGCGTCTCGTAGACTAGCTGAATCGGCGTCGGCGTGTTATCTTGGATGCAAGCCTCGACTGGAAGCTTTTGTCGGACCACGTCGCTCCAGGTGGACGCTACTACATGTAGTAATGGAGCTAGCTCATTCGTTGTGGCGCTTTCGGTCGAACTGTTTGTACATTCCAACATTGCCACGCTTGCGGTTCCCTCGCGATTTAACTGAATATCATCCCCATCGATGACTTCCCTTGTCGTGTCTGCATCCCTGACAAGCTCTTTGGAAGGCGCCATGGTGAATCGTCTTGGTTTGTGGTCGTTTCCCTCTTTTTTTGAATTGTGCACGCGAGCCATCTTTCGCGCCATTTTGCGAACTTTTTACGTTTCCACCTTCTTTTTTTTTCAAATGTTCTGTTGTTTGTTGTTTGTTGTTCTTCCGGAGACAATGGTGCGCGTGTGGGGTGGGGCGACTGAAGATTCAACACTTGAACCCTTTCGAATCGTAATGTTTAGAACAACAGCACTCTCGCTATTGGTGGTACTCCTTGCGGTCGATGGAGCTACCTTTGCCATTCCCTCCTGGACAGGACGAGCAGCCGCAACGACGAGAAGGAGGAGGAGGAGGAGAATAGGAGCAGATTCCAAAATGCCAAGGACTCCTCAGCAAAAGTTTTCTCCGTCGTTCCACCGTCAGCCCACCGTCGTCGGCGTCGACTCTCGCAAACCATTTGCCTTTTGGAAACTCAAATCGAGCACTCGCGAGCACGATACAGAGGCTGTACAGCCCACCGAAAAGCCCAATCGTTGGTCCTCGCAGATGGTCCAACGGGCCGCTCTACCCCTCTGGCTCGTCGGAGTGTCGGCTTTTATGATTGTCAACTATTCACGGGCCACCAGTTGCTGGCCCGCCTTTCTCGTCGACATATTACCCTACCGAGCATGGTCACTGATTCACGCCGTGGCAGCCATGCTTTTTTCAGGCACCATTATCACCACCACCGTGTTGGAATGGCTCGTGGTGGATTCCCCGTCCAAGGCGGCCCAGCAGTTTTGGTTTGCCCAGCACCCGTCGGCGGTCGACACGGCCGAAACCGTCTTGGTTTTGCCCGGTCTCACGGCCTTGTTGGTGTCGGGGGTCGCGCAAGCGCGGTTGGCCTACCAGCTGCCCCTCCAACTGGCACCCTTGCACGTCAAGTTGCCGCTGCACGTGCTCGTGGCCTTTGGTATCTGGTGGGTCGCGACGGATCTGTCCTTGCGGGGCGCAGATGCGGCCAACTCCAAGCAAGTGCAGATCCAGCGCCGCTGGAGCAACGTGGTGTCGTGTCTCTTTGTTTTGGCTCTGTATGGTATCATGGTGCTGAAACCGGGTCGGTAAAATCGATAGGGAGTGGTACCGGTCACGTATCATTGCATAGTAGAGCTACGAACTAGATAGATAGATAGCTAATAGTTAGATAGCTATATAGCTACTGTTGATTTCCCTTGCGTGTTTTGGCAATGGATAGATCCTGCCATTGGCTCGTTCCAACACACGACTGTTCCGGCTTGACCAATACGTAGCCATGTACGCGACAAGAACTCGTGCGGTTCAACCTTCCGTTTTTCCCGTAGAGTGTATTATGCAAGCAATAGTCTAGTCTGGTCTAGTCGACTACTACTAGAGAGAGACATTTCCAAGTTGGACCGATTGGAACTTTATATGTACCGTAATCGCCGAGTAGGACCGTCGTCAGAGCTCAAATTGCGTCTTGGGTTGTGTGGGTGCCGCCTTTTTTCTTCTTGGCTGCAACCGCTGATTCCACGGGTGGTGCGTTCGTCTTTCTCTTGGTGGCGACGGCGACGGTCTTGCTGGATGCAGTGGCTGCTGCTCCGGCAGCAGAGGTTTTAGCGCTAGCGGAAGCTGCTGGAACAATGGGCACGTTCTTGGCCCACGCAGTTTCAATGCGCTCGGCGAGAAGAGGAGCTGTTCCCTTGCCAGACTTGTTAAGTAAGACAGCATGTTCTGAGAGCGTTTCGATATCAAAGAAACGAGCCAAAAAGGAAGACGCTGAGAGCTGCTGCTGCTTCATGACGGTGGCGCAATCCTCGCAGAGACTGTCGACCGTACTGGCAACGGCTCTCTTTTTGTCGAGCATGAGAGCGACCCGTTCTTGGTTGTCTGAAACAAGACGACGCAAACCATTTTGGATTCCGGGAGCAAGCGCTGGAAAGGCAGGACCAGTGGCGGCCCGTCGGCGTCCGGAGGATCGAGAAGACGCCATGGTCAACGTTTTTTCGATCTGATTAATTTTGTCAAAGTTTTGCAGAGCGCCCCGTGTCAAATAATGCTTCTTCATTTTATTAAACATGAATGCAGACTCCAAACTCCAAACACCGTGCCTTGACAGCACTACTTTTAAAATGCACGGCGACACAAAAACGATACCGGTATGATGTGACCATGGCGTTGACCAAAAAGGAATACTCGCATCACTCGGTTTTACGTTCAAGCTATGATATAAGTACTTCACTTCGTTCTATAGTATTGTTTGTTGACCAACCCTTAAGCCAAAAAATCCAATCCAGTAACGACTATTTCCGAAACAGTCGAACCACGGTTTTCTTTCGACGTTGTCTTCTGCTTGTTGCTCGACGATCGACCCGACTTCTTGCTGGTTGCAGTTTGAGCGCCTCCCCGGGAACTGCGACTATTACTACTGCCGGACAAAGCTGTAGCAACTGCTGGAACCGGCACACTACCGCGATTCCCATTGCGCTTGTGCTCGGCAGCACTGACCCGTGAATCTCCCAAGGACCAAATGCCAAGCTTTTTATTCTTGGCTTGAGAAATCTTGCGCTCATGCAGCTCTCGATTATTGTAATACTCGGCGCTGCCGCCCGTATATAATTCCGCCAATCCTTCTTGCGCCAAGGCCTCCGACAAGTCCTTTGGCAAGATCCACTGCCAACAGCAACGCCGCCAAGCACCCCCAACAGTCTCCACGACACACACGGCTCGATGATACTGATCCTTGCGCAAAAAGGTAATGCGCATCATCTTGTGCAGACAGCGCTGGGTGGTAAAATCCTTGGCTTCATCGCCAATGGCTTGGGACTTTTGGTTCTTGTTTTTTCAATCTCTGGCGTGTCGACACCGTATATGCGAATGGATAACGTGCAATCCGACAAGGCGCGCTTTTCCAAGGGTACGGGTGTTTGCCGGATCCAGT